>OLOS01003336.1_pt1 | contig 9769 bp, 6 predicted proteins | sample 1672631 | NCBI WGS metagenome assembly OLOS01 (sample SAMEA3136707, study PRJEB25190) | human gut metagenome | biome: human gut; feature: human-associated habitat; material: faeces | place: Austria | collected 2013 | reverse complement strand
GGCCTGTTTCTTTTACATTTGGAGCTGTCTTATTTGTTGTTAATGCGACAGCCCCCTCTCTTCTCAATGATCCTATTTGTCTCAATGATCTTATTTGTGTTCCTTTTCCACCTCGGCCTTGTGGGCTTCGATTACCTTTTCTGCCAGGTGAGCCGGAAGCTCTTCATACTTGGAGAATTCCACGGTGAAGGTTCCTCTTGCCTGAGTCATTGCTCTCAGAACGATTGCGTAATCGAAGAGCTCGGACTGCGGTGCTTCTGCCAGCAGCTTGGTTTTGCCGTTGTCCGTCGGCTCCATGCCCAGGATGCGGCCTCTTCTCTTGTTCATGTCACCCATCACATCGCCGGTGTACTTTTCCGGAACGGTGATTTCCAGCTTCATGATTGGCTCCAGCAGGCAAGGATTTGCCGCTACGATACCTTTCTTGAATGCCAGGGAAGCGGCAATCTTGAAGGACACTTCGTTGGAGTCCACGTCGTGATAAGAACCGTCGTAAAGAACGGCCTTTACGTTCTGAACCTTGCATCCTGCCAGAGGGCCCTTGTCCATGCATTCCAGCAATCCCTTTTCAACTGCCGGAACGTAGTTCTTCGGAATGGATCCGCCGAACAGCTCTTCGGAGAATTCGAAGTTCTGCTGAGATGGGGAGAACCGAATCCATACGTGACCGTACTGACCGGAACCGCCGGACTGCTTCTTGTGCTTACCCTGTACATCGGAGGAACCCTTGATGGTCTCTCTGTATGCAATCTTCTGCGGGATTACCTTTACGGATACGCCGTATCTTTCCTTCAGCTTTGCACGGATGATACCGATCTGGATATCTCCCTGGCCGCCCAGAAGGGACTGGTGTGTTTCCACATTTCTTTCCAGTACGAAGGATGGATCTTCTTCCATCAGCTTGTGCAGACCCTGCGCCATCTTCTCCTCGTCCTTCTTCTCTGCCGGCTCAACGGCAACGAAGTAGTTCGGCTTCGGGAAGTTGATTCCCGGCATGGTTACCGCTTTCGCCTTGAGGCACAGCGTATCGCCGGTTTTGGTGTGCTGCAGTTTTGCCAGAGCCACCATATCGCCCGCCGGAACTTCCGTTGCGTTCTCCTGCTGCTTGCCTCTTACGAAGAACATGGAACCCAGCTTCTCGGATTTCTGTGATCTCGGGTTGTACAGTTCCTGTCCCAACTTAACCGTTCCGGAGAGAACCTTTGCGTAGGAGATTTTTCCCATAAAAGGATCTGCGATTGTCTTGTAGACATACATTACCGGGTCGGCGCTGACGTCGGTGATGACTTCCACGTCTTCGTCCTTGCTGTTCTTTCCAATATATGGTGCGTGCTTGGACGGAGTCGGCACGTATCTGGCGATGGATCGCAGTACCTCGTCGATTCCTTCGCCGGTGAGGCTGGATGCCTTGATAATCGGAACGACATCACCGTTGGCGATACCATCCATCAGGCCGTTGGTGAATTCTTCATCGGTGAACGGTTCGTCGTTGAAGAACTTCTCCATCAGCGCTTCGTCGGTACCTGCAACCGCTTCTCTCAGCGCATCCTCGTCATCGTCGGTAACCACGGAGTTGCCGAACTTCTCACGGAGCTGCTCTACCAGCTTGTCGCAGTCAACATTGTCTTTATCTATTTTTGTGAGGACCATGAATTTAGGTGTATCCGTTTCACTGCAAAGTTCCCATGCCTTCTCGGTACCCACCTGAATTCCTTCGGATGCGTCCACCATAATAATGGCCGCACTGACCGTACTCATTGCCGAATCTACTTCGCCAACGAAGTCGAAGAATCCCGGAGTATCCAGGAAGTTGTACTTGTAACCATTGTACTCTACCGGTACCATCGTCGTATTGATGGAATATTTTTTCTCGATTTCCATCTTGTCATAGTCGGACACGGTATTTCCGTCTTCCACTTTGCCCAGGCGGTTGATTACTTTTGTTGCGAGTAATGCCGCCTCCAGAAAGGTCGTTTTACCACATCCGCCATGTCCCAGCAGTACAACGTTTCTGATTTTGTCACTTGAATAACCTTTCATAGTATCCTCCTGTAATTTACAACCGATATGTTTTTTGCCCAAGGGCAAGTCGGTTCACATTGATTGCCTGCCGGCATTCATCCGTACAGGTATATTTAAATACGAAGCCGCAGGCAGTGTTTTTAGAACTCCGCACTCTTTGGAGTTCTTGGGAATGGCAGCACGTCACGGATATTGCTCATACCCGTCAGGTACATAATCATTCTCTCAAAGCCCAGGCCGTATCCGGCATGTTTCACGCCGCCGTAACGACGAAGATCCAGATACCACTCATAGCCGTTTTCGCTGATTCCCAGCTCTTTCATCCGCGCTTCCAGCACGTCCAAACGTTCCTCTCTCTGGCTTCCGCCGATGATTTCGCCCACGCCCGGCACCAGCATATCGCACGCTGCAACGGTCTTTCCATCATCGTTGAGGCGCATGTAGAACGCCTTGCAGTCCTTCGGATAATCCGTTACGAAAATCGGTTTCTTGTACACTTCCTCTGTCAGATAACGCTCGTGTTCCGTCTGAAGCTCCAGTCCCCATTCTACCGGATACTGGAATTCCTTACCGGACTTCTGCAGGATTTCAACCGCTTCCGTGTAAGTTACCCGTTCAAAGCTGGAGTTCACGATGTGATCCAAGCGCTCCAAGAGGCCCTTGTCGATGAACTGATTGAAGAAGTTCATCTCCTCCGGTGCATGCTCCAGCGTATAGGTGATGATGTATTTAACCATTGCCTCGGCAAGGTCCATGTCGTCCTGAAGATCCGCAAAAGCAATCTCCGGTTCGATCATCCAGAATTCCGATGCATGTCTCGCAGTGTTGGAGTTCTCCGCACGGAATGTCGGGCCAAAAGTATATACGTTGCGGAATGCCAGTGCAAAGGCTTCCGCTTCCAGCTGTCCGGATACGGTCAGATTGGTTTCTTTTCCGAAGAAGTCCTGAGAGTAGTCAATCTTTCCGTCCTCTGTTCTCGGCAGATTGTCCGGATCCAATGTGGTTACCTGGAACATTTCGCCGGCACCCTCTGCATCACTTCCTGTGATGATTGGAGCGTGAACGTAGACGAAGTTCTGTTCCTGGAAGAATTTGTGAATTGCATACGCAACGATGCTGCGTACTCTGTATACGGCGGAGAAGGTGTTGCTTCTCGGTCTCAGGTGCGCGATTTCACGCATGAATTCCATGGTATGACGCTTCTTCTGCAGCGGGTAATCCGACTGAGAATCCGCTTCCACCACGATTTCTTTCGCTTTGATTTCAAACGGCTGCTTTGCTTCCGGAGTCAGCGCCAGAGTTCCTCTTACCGTTACGCCGGCTGCTAGATGCACCTTGGAAATTTCGGTAAAATTAGCCAGATTGTCCGCTTCGTATACCACCTGCAGCGGAGTGAAGAACGTTCCGTCATTGATGGACAGGAATCCAAACTGATTCGAACTTCTGTTGCCTCGAACCCATCCGTGGACTACCACTTCCTGATCGCCGTACTTCTCCTTGTTTCTGAATAATTCCCTGATTTCAATATCCTTCATGGGTATATTCCCCTCCTAATTATAAATCGTATTGTGTCTGCTTACATAAATTTAAGCTTCCAGTTATGATTATAACATAGAGCATATTTTTTAGCTATATAAAAGGGGGGCTGTACATACCATAATTTACAATATTTTTATCGAAACCGATGACAAATTTTACTTGAACATCATTTCTCGGAATGCTATACTTTCAAAGTCAATAAAATCAAGCAAAGGAGGCGAAATATATGGACGGTTGTGACAGTCGAAGTCGAAAAACATATAATGATGGATTGAGACTTGGAATCGGTTTCAAGTGTCTGTAAATGCGCCATTTTTTGAAATATATTGCAAGCCGGAATCCATCGTTATGAGCGAATTCACAACTTCTGATTGTGTAACGGTCGATGTTACGATGGTTTTTTTATGCCCTTTTTTGGGCGAAAAGAAGGAGGCTTACAATGATGAGAAAAGAAATTTTGAAAGAACCGATCAGCACCGAGAAGATTCCGGCAATCATCCGGCAGTCCCCGTCGGTGGAGGCGATGCAGGAACAGCTGCGGGATTACCACGACCACGATATCGCCCAGAGCTTCGAGCACCTGAGCCGGGCGGAGCGGAACCTCCTGTACACCGGACTGGACGCCCAATCCCTGGCGGACATCATCTCCTACATGGACAATCCGGCGGACTACATCGGAGAGATTGTCATCGATAAGCTGGCGGATGTGATCAACGAAATGGATGCTGATGATGCGGCGGATCTGTGGGAAGACATCGACGAGAGCGTTCAGGTGAAGCTTTTTCCCATGCTGAAGCCGGAAACCCGCCGGAACATCCGGCTCATTAACTCCTATGATGAAGATGAAATCGGCAGCCTGATTACCACCAATTACATCTGCATCCGCCGCAGCCTGACCATTCGCCAGGCCATGCACGAGCTGGTGAAGCAGGCGGGAGAAAAGGACAACATCTCCACCCTGTACGTGGTGGATGACAGAAAGTGTTTCTTCGGTGCCATCGATCTGAAAGATCTGATTATCGCCCGGGAAAACGTGGCCCTGGACTCCATCATCAGCACCGCTTATCCGTACCTGACGGACCACGACAAAATCTCGGACCGCATCGAAGCGATCAAGGATTACGCGGAGGACTCCCTCCCGGTTCTGAATAAGGATAGAAGAATCATCGGCATCATCACCGCCCAGGACGCAATGGAAGCGGTGGACGATGAGATGAGCGAGGACTACGCAAAACTGGCCGGCTTGTCCGCAGAAGAAGATCTGAACGAATCCACCAACGACAGCATCAAAAAGCGTCTCCCGTGGCTGATCATCCTGCTGTTCCTGGGCATGGTGGTTTCCTCGGTGGTAGGGGCCTTCGAAGGTGTGGTGGCCATCCTCCCGGTGGTCATCTGCTTCCAGTCCCTGATTCTGGACATGGCCGGAAACGTGGGCACCCAATCCCTGGCAGTGACCATCCGGGTGCTGATGGACGAGAACCTCAGCGGCGCGGACAAGCTCCGGCTGGTGGCCAAAGAAATGAAGGTGGGCTTCTGCAACGGCTCCCTGCTGGGAGTCATGACATTCCTGGTTCTGGGCATCTACATCGCCCTCTTCAAGGGATACGCCGTGGGCACCGCCCTCTTAATCTCCGTCTGCGTGGGCATCTCCCTCCTGGTGGCCATCATCATCTCCAGCCTCGTCGGTACGCTGGTGCCTCTCCTCTTCCATAAAATCAACATCGACCCGGCAGTGGCGTCCGGCCCGCTGATTACCACGGTGAACGATTTGGTGGCCGTGGTCACCTACTACGGCCTGGCATGGCTGCTGCTGATTGAAATTTTTCAAATTATATAGTATGTGCGTATGTCGGCAGGGAAACAGCGGCATTCTATTTCCATTGTCGTTATCGCACACTTAAAATCCCATATGCCTAGAATTTCGAGGCGAGTTCACGCTTTTCAAGGCTTACATCTCTACGCAGAGCATCATCCGGCTAAGACGAGAAAAAACAGAAAATCGTTCACGCTAATTTGCAAAATATGAAGGATTAGCGTGAACTCATGTCGAAATTCTAGGCATATTAAACTTTCTGTTTCTGGTTATCTCTAATCTCCGAGAAATGGAAGACCAAGAAAAGAAGGGCGAACGGCGCGCTGCAGCAGCGCTCCTTTCGCCCTTCTTTTAGATTCATAATATTAAAGTGGCCGGTCTTGCCGTTCCATCTCGTTCACCTTCTTGTAGGCAGCCACATCCAACGCCACGATGAACACCAGGAAAATGATGGTCCAAATCGGCTCCTTCATGGACGCGCAGAAATCGTAAAATCCGTGTAGCAGCATCGGAATCCGAATGGCGTTGCGAAGATGTTTTTTCCGCAGGGGCAGATTCCCGTGCACTTCGCAGTATTTTGCCAGGCTGAAGGAAATGCCCATGTAGATGGCAAAGATGCAGTGGCCCGGGATGGAGGTGACCGCACGGACTCCCGCCGTGGCCATTCCGTACTCCATCACGTAGAGCACGTTCTCCGCGGCGGCAAATCCGATGGATACCGCTACCGCGTAGACGATGCCGTCGAAGGTGTAGTTGAAGGCCGGGTGGTTCCAGGAACCCTTCTTTAGGGCGAAGTACTTCACCCCTTCTTCCACCAGTCCCACGCAGAAGAAATTCTCCACCAGAATGAACAGGGTGGTTTTCGGGGAGATGACGCCTCCCACCAGACTAATCAGAAAACCTTCCAGAAAGGCCGCCGGAATGGTGGTCAGCACGCCGAAGATCAAGAGTTTTACGATCAGACCCCCCGGCTCCCTTTCCACCTTGTCCAGCTTGTAGATTTTAATCATCAGAAACAGCGGCGGCAGCAGCGCTGCCAGTAGTAACATTGTCATTTCCGGTGGCTCTCCTTCCATTCTTTCAGCTGCTCATAGCGAGCCTTGAACCGTCCTTCGTTCCCCTGTTCCGTCGGGTTGTAGTACTGCCGATCCTTCAGAGAATCCGGCAAGCACTGCATGGCGGTAACTTTTTCCTCGAAATCGTGGGCGTACTTGTAACCCTTTCCGTAATCCAGTTCCTTCATGAGTTTGGTCGGCGCGTTTCGGATGTGCAGCGGCACCGGTTCCTGCAGATGCTGCCGGGCATCGTCCCGAGCGGCGAAATAGGCCGTCTCCATGGCGTTGGACTTCGGTGCCAAGGACAGGTAAATAATTGCTTCCGTCAGGTGCACCGAACATTCCGGCATGCCGATGAAGTGGCAGGCCTGGTAGGCCGCGATGGCAATCTCCATTGCGCGAGGGTCCGCCAGCCCCACATCCTCTGCGGCGAAACGAGTCACCCGCCGCGCCACGTAGAGGGGATCCTCCCCCGCTTCCAGCATACGCGCCAGCCAGTACACCGCCGCATCCGCATCGGAATTCCGCATGGATTTGTGCAGGGCGGAAATCAGATTGTAGTGTTCCTCCCCGTCCTTATCGTACAAAAGCATTTTCTTGGAGGTGCACTGCTCGAAGGTGTCTTGGGTCACCGTAATGCGCTGGCGCCCGTCCGCCTCCGTGTAGTAGTCTCCGTTGAGAATCAGCATTTCCAAAGTGGACAGCGCCGACCGGGCATCGCCTCCGGAGAACACAGCAACGGCCCCCAGCATTTCATCGGTGATGACGATATCCTTGTCCCCGTAGCCTCGAGGATCCCGGATGGCCCGTTTCAGCAGACCCACCACCTCTTCTTTTTGCAGGGCCTTCAGTACGAATACCTTGCAGCGGGACAGCAGCGCCCCGTTCACCTCAAAGGACGGATTCTCCGTGGTGGCGCCGATGAGAATGATACTGCCCTTTTCCACAAAGGGCAGGAAGGCATCCTGTTGCGCCTTGTTAAAGCGATGAATCTCGTCGATAAAAACAATGGTTCGCTCGCCGAATCTTCGGCTCTGCTCCGCCTCCTGCATCACCTGGCGGATTTCCTTAATTCCGCTGGTCACCGCACTGAAGGTGATGAACCGGGACTGGGTGGTATTGGCGATTATTTTTGCCAGGGTAGTCTTTCCCACCCCCGGCGGCCCCCAGAAAATCATGGAGGTCACCTGGTCGTTGGCAATTAGATTGGAGAGCACCTTGCCCTTTCCAATCAGATGCTTCTGGCCCGCGAACTCCTCCAGCGTCCGAGGACGCAGTCGTTCCGCCAGCGGCTCGTTCGCCGTCGTGTCCACATTGTCAAACATCGAAATCTGATTCAATCTCTAATTCCTTTCGTCTTTAGAAGTAACTTACCTTTACGCTCTTTCCCATTTTCCGGAGGCACTGGGACAGCTCCTCCACCAGGGACATCTTCACGTTAAAATTAATGCTCACATCCTGATGGGCCGGATTCACCGCACGGCCCACGAAGAAGTTGATATCCGTGGCCTCTTCAAAAAGGATTCGGCTGATCAGCGCCGAGGCATCGTGCTGCACGCTCCATTCGATGTAGGACTCGTCCCGAGAGACGTAGTCCTTGGCGTATTTCAGCACCTTGTCGATCGTCACCACGCCTTCCGTCACCAGGTCCACCCCGTCGATTTCCGACATCGGCGGTACCCCCTTCACGTTGTACTTCGTGCTGGTGCGAATGCTCTTGCCCAGATATTCCGCCGCAATGGATGCGGTGGTTCCGCCGCAGACGATGTGTTTGCCCTCTTTGGAAAAGAACAGGGACATCATCCGATCGCAGTCGTCCCGGTTCGCCGGCGGTCCGAAGATCAGATTCACCTGAGACCGCTTGATCACCCGCACGATGCAAGCCGTGGTGTCGTCGATGGGCTTGCCGTCATACAGCTTGTTGCACTCCTCAATCAGGATGGACGCCAGGGTTTTGGCGGTATAGCCGATAGGGGAGATGGTTTCCATAAAATCCCCGATTTCCTTTTCCGTCCAGTTCTTGTTGTAGCTCAGCGTGTCGTTGGCCCCCGGGCAGCCGTCGCTCATGGCGATAAAAATATCATTTTCCCGCAACGGGATTTTCGACTGATAAATTTTCTTTCCGTCGATGATGCTCTCAATCTTCGGATAATCCACCACCTTGCAGTCCCGAATCATGATAACCAGCGGGTTATCGTACTGAATCAAGCTCATGGTCTCATTCTCGATAATGTGCATGATGGTGAAGGTGGAATAGGCCACCCCGTACTCCGAGCTGATGGGAAGGGTGGCGGCGATGGTATGCACGCACTCCTCCAGGGACAAGCCATGAGCCATCATGGTGGAAATAATCTTTGCGGTGAGGGTGGACAGAATGCTGGCTTTCACACCGCTCTTCAGTCCGTCCGCCAGCACCACCACTTTGGAATCGCTGTTCTCCTGCTGCACCACATCCACATGGTCCCCGCACAGATACTCTCCGTGATGGTTGATGCTCTTGTATCCGATGTCAACGCTTAAATCATTCATCTTTCATGGACTCCTTCAGGTTCGTCAACGCAATCTTCGTCTCCGCTGCCGTCTCTCCCAGCAGGGATGCAATTTCCTGAACGATACGCATCTGCTTCTCCACCACCTTGTCCGCAACTTCGGTGGTCTGACGCCGCATTTCCGCTTTCTTTTCCCGTTCTGCCGCTTCGTCGCTCACGTCCTCCAGCATACAGAACAGCATCCGGTAGCTCTGGTCATACAGCACCTGTTCCTCCACGTACCGGTCGTACTCCGCCAGGTACGCGCACTGGAATACGCTCTTTCGGCTCTCAAGGGCATCCAGGAACGGCTTCGGATCCAGCAGTGTTACAATCTGAGATCCCAGCACATCGGACGGTCTGCGGATGTTCATGATTCGGCAGGCCGCCGGGTTAATCTGCTGAATTTCCAAGCGCTCGTTCAGCACCAGCAGTCCGTTCGGCGTGTTGTCAAAGATGATGTTGGAGAAGTTTTCCGCCTTTTCCTTCAGGTACGGCAGGCACATTTCGATTTCCGCCTTGCCCTGATAGATGGCGATGGCTTTCTCCCGACAAGTATCGTACCCGCAGGTACCGCAGTTCAATTCGTCGGACGGCTTCTTCTTTCCCATCTTGCTGAGAATTTCCTGAATCTTCCGCTCCGTCGGCATATCCTTCATGCCCTCCAGAATATCGTACCGTCTGGAAAGCTCGCTGATCTCCGGCTGCTCCACCGGGAAATCCTTGTCTCCCGCATACCGGGTCACCGACAGATAGTCGGTGATGAACCACGGATGGTATTTCTCCATCACCGGTCCGTTCACGCAGCTTCC
>OLOS01003330.1_pt1 | contig 9797 bp, 9 predicted proteins | sample 1672631 | NCBI WGS metagenome assembly OLOS01 (sample SAMEA3136707, study PRJEB25190) | human gut metagenome | biome: human gut; feature: human-associated habitat; material: faeces | place: Austria | collected 2013 | reverse complement strand
TATCGACAATGCTGCTCGGAATCCTCAGACTCGAGATGCCCGAATTGCTGAACGCATCGTCTTCGATGATCTCTAGACCGTCGTTGAGCACAACGTTTTCAAGGGAAGTGCAGGCAAAGAATGCCCGCTCACCTATTTCCTTCAAAGCGCATGGCGCCTCGAAGGCACACACCGCAGTACGGGCGAAAGCGTAGGGGCCTATTACCTCAACGCAGCTCGGCAGGTCAACATTCGCAAGCTCGTCAAAGGAGCTGAACGCCTTCCGCGCGATCATGGTGCACGAAGGCGCAACAGCGTAGGAGGTCAAGGGGCACGCAAGCGCTAAGAGCGTTTTGGCGTCTTTCGAGTAGATTGCAGCACCATCGGTCTGCAGCCAAGGATTTTCAGAATCGATCGATATTCCAATCAGCCGACTCTTCTGGAACGTTCCCGGTTCAACGCGGGAAAGCGCCGCACCGAACTCGACGTACTCGAGATCGGGAATGTCGAACAAGCTTGGTCCAACCTCTTCCAAAAGCCCCGGCATGCGCAGCCTCGAAAGCGAAGGGCATCCACGAAACCAGTCAGACTCGAAAGTGGCAAGGTTGCGCGGCAGCACAACGCATTCCAAACGCTTGCAGAAGCGGAAAGCGCAGCCCCCGATAAACTGCACTTCCTCTGGTACGACGATCGACGTCACATCTTCTAAGCTCGAGCAGGCATCGGGCGCTAGCGAGTGAACCGGCAAACCCTCGATTGAATCGGGGATTGCAACCTCGCCTTCCGCATGCGAACAACGCTCGATGCGGATCGAGGACCCCGACAACACGACGTATTCCCAGTCCGTACCAGCATCGTCGACGAAATGACGAGAGTCTGAGGTACAGGCATCTTGCAAGGCCTGCGCTCGCAGAGCAGCCTCACGGCGCTCACGAATTCGCGCCTCGGTCGAGAGGACCTGCTCCCTTGTCGCCATTCCGTCATTGAGCGGCATAGGGGTAAAACCTCCAAAGCTCACATCGAGCTTGCTCACATCGAGCGACTTGTTACGATTCACCTGAGCCTTAGCGTAGGCGATATGAGGAATCCCAAATAGACTGTCTGCCATTCCCGCACCTCAAAGCAACTATCAACTAACGAACGCAATGCGTCGCAAGGGGCAATCCAAGAATAACCCCGTCCAATCTCGTTGCATTCCCCAGAATAGACAAAACGGCCCGACGCGAGGGTGCCGGGCCATTTTCGGAAAATGCGATTACTTGCGAGGAACGCCTGCGGGGTCGACCGGGCGACGAGAAGAAATCTCATCGCCAAACATGATGCAATAGCGCATGCCCTTGAGCGTTACATACAAGCAGGCAATCTCATGTTTCCCGCCCTTGTTGAAGACCTCGTAGGTCAGCATCTCGCGATCAATCATCGGCTGATAAATTTCACTATCGACAACCTTCTCAAGCAACATATTCGTCGCCTCGCGGCCAAGCTCGTCCTGCTTCAAAGCAATGTTGTACAGAATATCTTCTTGAGCTTCCGTAAGACGCCCGAGCTCTTCAACCTCAGCGCGAATTTCCTCTTCATTCGTCATAGCCATATCGAAAGCAATCCTCCTTGAGTAGGTAGCGCGAAAACGCATAACTCTTCTGCTGGAATTATCTTATCATTGGAAAATCGCCATTTGAGCAGGTCGAAGCTAGTGGAACAGTATGGCTGAAATCGTTTCATCCGCATTTTCGGGACAAAAAAAGAACCCCTTCTTACGAAGAGGTTCTTAAGCGAGCTTAATTCAGGCCCCTAGAAAAACATCCCCTGGAGGGAACTAGATGCCGTTGTAGCCCTTCGAAGGATCGGAGTCGCCAACGCCATTAGCGGTGTCGCCAGCTTCATTGCCGGTACGCTTCGTAGAGGTGTATCCACCCCAAGCACGAGCAATGAACTTGTCCTTCACGAAGAAAATCTGAGCCTTCATAAGGTCAGCCTGAGCAATGCCATGATCGGCGAGGACTTCGTCCTTGCTCTTGCCAGCCTCGAGGCCTGCGTTCAGCTCAGCAGCTGCTGCTGCAGCGTCGAGCTCAAAAAATTCATCGCGGGTCATGTTTTCCCTCCTTATTGGTCTATCGCACGATGCCGTGGTCGCCAGTCGCCTAGCGACCACGGACATCTTAACACACTAAAGAGTTACAGCTGGAAGAGAACCATCGGACGATCGAACTCTGCCATCTTAGCGACCATCTCTTCGACGGTACCGTAGTACATCGAAGCGGACTCGTCGACCTGCACCGCGAGCGGACGCTGGCCGGCCTTGTCGCCATTGGTTCCCCAATGCTCGGAGAAGATGGACGTCGGGCAAGGAATGTAGAACCATTCCCAAGCGTCGCCGTCGTTACCTTCGCCCTTCTTGAAGGGACCAACCTGAACTTCCTTGATACCGAACTGTTCGAGAGGAAGGCCAAGCTCTTCTTTGCAGCCGATCTCGGCGGCATGGTTACCGGAGTAGTACGTGTAGTCTACGAGCAGTGCGTACTTCTGATCTGCCATTTATGCCACTTCCTTTCTTAGTCGTCGGAGTTCAGGCTATGGACGCGGCGGATGTTGCACATAACACCCTTGTACGGAGCGCCAAAGCCAAGCTTACCAATGTTCTGATGCGGCACGAGGCTGTTGAAGTTGGACTTCCAAACGCCGAACAGGTTGGGCTCTTCGCCGTCCTGCTCAGGGAACCACCAGCCGTGAGCGCAGTTGAGGATACCAGGCTTCATGACCGGCGTGATCTCTGCCTTGAAGCGAGCCTCGCCGAACATGTTGTAGACCTCGATCCAGTCACCGTCGGTCACATCGTACTCTGCAGCGGTCTCCGGATTGATCTGGCACCACGGCCACGGATCGATCTGACGCAGGGACGGAACCTGACGATGCTCAGAATGGAAGGAGCTGTAGCGACGAGAACCAGAGGTGGAGATCAGAGGATACTGACCAGCCAAGTCGGGCTTGCTAATCGGGCTGTAGTTCGGCTCCTCGTAGTACGGCAGCGGATCCTCGCCCCAGGATTCGTAAAGAATCGAGTAGGCTTCGATCTGACCGGTGATGGTATTGAAGCCGGGAGCGCCGTCGAAGCGGAGCATGCCCTTCTCATACTTCTCGTACTCGAAGCCATGAGCACCAGGCTGATAAAGGCCGAGCTCCTGGAAGGTCTTCCAGTCGAAGCCGAGTTCCTTGAGCTGATCGCTGAAGAAGTCTTCGACTGCCTGCTGCAGAGCAGGGAGGTCAAGCGACTTGCCGTCTGCAGGCTTGTACCACGGCCACCACTCGGGGTTGAGGCGCTGACCGAACATGAGGCAGATCTCGATGTCGGACTTGCACTCGCCAACCGTGAGAGCCTTGTTCATGGGGCCCATGAACACGGTGTTGCGGCCATAGTGGGTGAGGACGATGCCGTCATGCTCAGCCCAGGTGGACATGGGCAGGAAGTAGTCACCGAGAGCCATGGAAGTCGGCGTCTGGGTGAGGTCCTGGATGACGACGAACTCGAGCTTCTGGAGAGCCTTGTGCCAACGCTTCGGCTGAGCGGAGCAGGTCGGCGTCAGGAAGTTGGAGCTGTTGAACCAGCCCATCTTCAGAGCGTACGGCTGATCCGTCTCCATGGTGTTCAGGGTCTCGTCAGGCTGGGTGGTAGCCATGCCGGTGGACAGGCCAGGCCACTGCGCAGCACCGATACGCTTCGACCAAACTTCGTCGGTCATAGCGCCGCGCTGCTCCATGCGCCACTTGCCGAGAAGTGCCGACGGAGGACCAAGGGTAAGTCCGCCAGGACGGTCGATAGAACCGCACATAGCAGCCAGGATGATGAAGGACTGGGACAGCTGAACGCCGTTCTTGTTCTGGTCGAATGCCAGACCCCAAGCCCAACCGATAGGACGCTCGGTGCCGATGATGTGGGCGACGCGCTTGATATCCTCAGCGTCGACCGTGGTGATCTCGGCGACCTTGTCCACGGGATACTCAGCGGCGCGAGCCTTCAGCTCGTCAACGCCATAAATCCATTTCTCGACGAACTCGTGATCGTACTCATCGTTCTCGAAGAGGAGGTTGATGAGGCCGAGTGCGAGAGCCGTGTCGGTCTGCGGACGAACCTGCAAGTTGATGTTGCCATCATGAGCGCCGACCCAGGTGATGCGGGGGTCGATGGAGATGATGTGCGTGCCAAGCTTCATCATGTCGACGAGGCAGTGGCCGAAGAAACCGTCGCCGTTGGAGGGCAGCGGCTCCTTGCCCCAAACCACAACCCACTTGGACAGCGTGTAACGCGGGTCATGATAAGAACCGGGCAGATGACCAGCGTAGTCGAGCTCAGGATAGCCTGCGCCGAGCACGTAGTCAGAGATGGAGCAACGAGGACCGTAGCAGGACCAGCCAGACTGCGTGTAGCAGCAGTTGGGGGACTGCAGAACGGAGAACGTCAGCGCGTAGTAGTAGATGCAAGCCTCACGACCGGTGCCACCGAAGCAAACGATGGACTCGGGGCCGTAGGTGTTCTGGAAGTAACGGACCTTCTCGCAGATCGTGTCCATTGCCTCGTCCCAAGTGGTGCGCTCCCACTTGTCCTTGCCGCGATCTTCGAATGCGCGCTTCATCGGGTAGATGACGCGATTCGGAGAATGGGTGTACTCGCGAAGAGCAAGGTTCATGGCGTTAACACGACCAGTGGTGATCGGGTTATCGTCGTCGCCTTCGATACGGATGAGCTGATCGCCCTTCGTAACGACCTTGACACCGTATCCAACCGGGTGAGATCCCGGAGGAGACCAAGTGTTGCTACGAGTGACTACGGTACCGTCTTCAAGCTCGGTACGCCACTGCTTACCATATGCCATAGTCTTCTTCCTTCCTTTTCCCTCGCCAATTTCTTTCTCCACATTTACCGAGCGGGGTCGCTTGGAAGCCGCTGTCTTGCTTCCTTGCGTCACCGCCTCAAGGCACGTTTCATATTAGAGACATTACGGGGCTTGGAATCGAATCAGCGGGTTGTTTTTGGGCAGTTCAACCTCATCCTGCTAGGTTGATTTTCGTAATCCAACCCTCTATTTCCCCTGGTCATAAAAAATTCCGCGAACGGCATGCCCATTTTTCAACATTTTGGCATTTCGCTTGACTCCCCTGAAATCGGGTAGGAAAAGGCGCGGAATCACACGCTGCATGACACCATCCATTGGTACAATAAGAAGCGGTATTCATGCTGTCTGATACCAATTACGTATGAAGATATCCACGTCACGTCTCGGGCCTGATTCACGGCCCGGTTTTTTGGGGAGGAACGCACTATGGCCACTCAGCAATTCACCCTTACTTCTTATGATCCCGTCTACGCGATCGCCGAGGAAGTCCGCATTCCCGAAGACACGATCCGCGAGACCGCTGTCCGCTGGCTTGAGATCAATATCTGCAAGGAAGGCGAGAAGGCGAAGCTGACCGACGGCTGGGTCAACGCCCACTGCAAGGATTTCAAGTCGGTCGACGAGCTTTTGATTTTCATCCGCTACAACATGTACCGCGACAATCGCGAGGTCCAGGAGCTTGCCGACCAGGACGCCATCTGCAAGGAACTGTCCAAGCGCCTTGTCGAGGAACTCCCCGCCGATCTCGTAGAGAACTCCCTCTACGCGTCTACGATGCGCATGGAAGAGATGATCAGTCGCCAGGGCATGACGAAGGAAGAGTTCTGTGAGCAGCGCGGCATCACGCCCGAGCAGCTCGACGCCGACGTTCGCGAGCGCACCATCCAAAGCCTGAAGGAGGATTCCGCTCTGGCTGCATACGCCGACCATGCCAATTACACGCTCGAGGCCGAGGACTTCTACGCCATCATTCCGGGCGACTCCATTCAGGACAAGGCTTACAAGCGCCGTCAGATCGAGCTCGATGGGCGACTTCCCCAAATGGAGGAATACGCCCGCAAGACCAAGGCGCTAAAAGAGATTATGGAAAACGCCATGATCAAGCGCAAGGCAACCGACACCGAATGGCTGCGCCACGGCGACACGAGCAAGGACGTGCTGAACGCGAACAAGCAGTTCCCCGAGAACTTCGTCACGCTGTAAGCGCCTCCACACTCCCCCAGCATGCGAAAGCCGCTGCATAAACTGCAGCGGCTTTTCTTTCGCCTGAGCGAGGCTCGCCTCAGCTCTTCTAAGACGAGAGAAGGCCCCCGCATTGAACTGCGAGGACCTCCAGCTTCACTTTGGTATGAATGCGCGGCTTCGGCGATGCGCTATCGGTAGGATTCGCCCTGGTCGCCGCCGAGGAGCTTCGACTGCTCCTTCATGTGCTGGCGCTTTTCGTGCTCCGAGACGAAGTTCTCAGGAGCCGCCTCGACGCTCTTGATCTCTACCTCGAAGGTGAGGTCCTTGCCTGCGAGCGGGTGGTTCAAGTCGAACTTGGCTTTGCCGCCCTCAATCTCGATGACGGTACCAAGCGTCGGTTCGCCCTCGTCGTTGGCCATCCACAGACGAGAACCAACCTTGATATCGCGCTTGGGAATCTGGTGCGTTGGGATGACGGCGACGTAATCATCGAGGTACTCGCCGTACGCATCGTACTGACCGACGGTAAAGGTCTTCTTCTCGCCTTCGAAGCCTTCCATGGCGAGGATTTCCTTCTCGAAGCCGTCGATCGCCATGTCCATGCCCGTTTGGAAAACCATGGGGTTTTCCTCGGTTGCATAACCGAAAACAGTACCATCTTCCAATTTGCCCGTGTACACGAGCGTTACGGTAGATCCGAGATCCATGTTCATCTCCCTTTTCCGGCGCCCGGCTAAGGTGCCGCAGCGCGCCTGAGCGTTTCTATGCCGGTTTAAGCCTCTACGTCTACAACAGTTACTTCTGCGGTCTGCACAAGCCAACGAGAAGCCTTCGAATGGCGGCAGACCTTGCGAAGCTCGGCCATACGGTTCGCCTTTTCCCACTTCTCGCGCGTTGCGATGGCATCGTCTTCCTGGGCAAGCTCCTTCTCGATGTCCTCCTCGGTTACATCGAAGCCCTTCTCGGCAACGAGGGCCTCGAGAGCGCAGTCGATGCGGGCGCGACGAATCGCCTCCTGCGTCACGTTCTCCTTGATCTCGTCGGCCTTACCATTGTTGTTGAGGAGCCACTCCTGCAGAGAGGTGCCCTGCTTCTCGAAGCTCTGCATCATCTCGCGCCCGACGTCCTGACGAATGAAGTCCACGTAGTATTGCGGAACGTCGCCCACAAGGCGATCAGCGAGCGCGTCAACCGCACGCTGCACCATAAGGCCCGGGAGCTCAGCTTCTTTGTGTTGATTGATCTGGTGGCGCATCTGCTTGCGCATATCCTCGGCGTCCATGCAGCCCACCTTGGCCGCGAGCTCATCACCGATCTCGGGAACGATCTTGCGGCGGAATTCCTGAATCTCAACGTTGGCGTGCAGCTGGCCATCACCGAACTGCGTGTTGCCCTCCTCGTCTTTCGCCTCGAAATCGAATTCGAGAGTATCGCCGAGCTTGCTGCCGACAAGATGCTCGTCAAAGGACGCGGGCATGGAGCCAGAACCCAACTCGATCATACGCGTCGCGTAGCGAAGGCCGTTCACGGCGTTGCCGTCTTGCGTAACCGTCACGGCCGCCGAGACAACATCGCCCATTTCTGCAACGTGATCGGGGTCGTCGATCTTCTCGAAGGAATGGTAGACATCCTGGAGGTGCTTGAGCTGGCGCTCGACCTCCACATCGGTAGCCTCGTCAGGCGGCATTTCGATGGAAACACCGTCGTAGCTCGAAAGCGTCATCTGCGGCACCACGGCGCCAGAAACAGTAAACGTGAACGGCTGGCCCTCGACGACATCGTTATCAACGTTGAAATCCGGTTCCCCTACGAAGATCACGTCCGCATCGTCAAGCGCCTTGAAGGCCTTTTCGTTGATGAGCATCTCGGCGACGCCGCCCATGGCGTTCTTGTGGCCGCCAACGTTCTGCTCGAGAACCGCGCGAGGCGCCTTGCCCTTGCGGAACCCAGGAATATCGCGCTGAGCGATTTCTGCGAAGAACTTGTCTGCCGCTTCCTTCACTTCGTCGGCGGACGCAACCAGGGTCAGAACCAACTCTTGCTTGTCCCCATCGTCCTCGCGAACTCTGTCTTTAACCTGCACAGCTCCTCCTTTATGCCGGCAATGATTTCTGCGTTGCTGAATTTACGCTGTTCATGCAGTTCATTGTACCTTAGAGGACATTTCAGGGAATAAAAAAGACTGGTCCAGAAGCTTTCTGGACCAGTCTTTGAAAAATCGTACTACAACTATTACGTTGCGGAACGAGTGGCTTCTTACATGCCAGGAGCCTTGGGGGCACCGGGAGCCGCAGGGGCACCAGGAGCAGCCGGAGCACCGGGGGCACCGGGGGCAGCCGGAGCGCCAGGAGCAGCAGCCGTCAGATCACCTTTGCAGAAGGGGCAGTTCTTGAGAACCATGCCGCCCATAGCCTGGATGATCTTGCCGCAGTGCGGGCACTTGTTCGGGCCAGCCGATGCGTCTGCAGGACGAAAACACATAACAATCCTCCTTTGTAGCTTCCCGAAGATTCGGCTTCATGCCAAAAACTTCGGGCATCCTTTTTTCAAAACGCCATCCCCGCCGGATTGACGCTTCGATTTACCTTCCGCTTTGTCCGAACGTAGCCATCGGCTGCTCTGGACCTTCCCAATCCGTTAATTGAGCAATCGATATCAAAGCTTCTTTAGTTTATAGCTCGAGCAGTGAAATGCATCATCACAATGGGATGTCTTTATATTTTCACCATCATCCTTCGAGGTTGAATTTCCTCGTCTTATCAGGGAAAACATATAGGACATAATCCACTATATGGAGCGTTCCTATGATAAAATCTAAGAACAAAAAAATGGTAGCTTTTGAAGCTAAATCTATGGGATTGCCAAGCCCCAAAGCGGCAAAATCACGTCTTGCACTATACTTTTCACTAACGTTTTGGCGCTACCCGAAGGAGCTTTATGCCCAAGTTCAACAAAATGTACTTCCCCGTCGACGCTATCGCGAAACACGAGGATTTCGACGTTTGGTATAGCGACGGAGAACGAGCTTTGCGCTTCGAGGGCCCTTGGGGGAAAGAGTCCGACCGCATCGCGATGATCGGACGCATGGGCGGCCAGATCGGGCAAATCAGACCGGACAACAAGGCGCTCAACTACTACCTCCGCCACGATCGCTTCGAATACGAGTTCCAAACCCGCGTCATCAAGGAGCATTATTATGTCGAGGGCATGCTATGGGACATCCATGGTAGCGTGAGCAAACCGCCAGTCGACTTCTTCCAAATCAAGAAGAAGAAGAACGAGGTTCACGTTCGCAAGACGCCGTTCAAGAACCATGGCGAGTGCTTCGAAGTCACCGCTCGCGACACGGCGACGCTGCGCATTGCCGTCGAGGCTACGGTGGCCATGTGCATCAAAGAGGAGTACAAGGGCTTAAGCGACCCCGACGAAGACGAGCGCGGCGGAAAGAAACGTGGCACCTTTGGCAAGTTTTTCGACTTCATCCAGCCCAAGGGCGTCCCCTACGAGAAGCTCTACGACGAAGAGGGCAATCCCCTCGGCTAGTACGCCCCCAGTTTTCAGCTGGGCAATCACCTGGCGACAATACGATATCGAAATAGATGACGGCGGCCCCGGAGCTTGAAGTTCCGGGGCCGCCTCTTTAGAGGAGAACGGCAGTACCCAGATAGCGCCTACCGCTCAAGAGCGCCATCGTAGCTCGCTGCGCCTCCAACAACAAAAGAACCCCCGCCGAAGCGGGGGTTC
>OLOS01003324.1_pt1 | contig 9809 bp, 7 predicted proteins | sample 1672631 | NCBI WGS metagenome assembly OLOS01 (sample SAMEA3136707, study PRJEB25190) | human gut metagenome | biome: human gut; feature: human-associated habitat; material: faeces | place: Austria | collected 2013 | reverse complement strand
CAGACCGACGCCGGCGAGAGCGGGAGCACCATCGCAGCCTACGAGGCGGCGGGCTCCACCAAGCTCGCCAACTACAAGATCACCTTGGGCGAGGGCAGGCTCGAGGTGACCGCGAACGCCGAGAAGGTCGTCGTGACCATCAGGGAGAACAGCGCGACGTTCCCCTACGACGGCGAGGCCAAGACCGCCGAGGGCTACGAGGTCGCGGGGATCTCCTCCGCCCTCTACAAGGAGGGCGACTTCGCCTTCGTGGGCGACGCCGCGCACAAGGTCGCCACCGGCACCGACGCCGGCGACTACGACATGGGCCTGCTCCCCGGCGACTTCGAGAACAGGAGCGCCAACTTCTCGAACGTGGTCTTCGCGATCGAGGACGGGCAGCTCACGATCCTGCCTGCGACTCTCACTGTCACTACGCGCGGCGCGTCGAAGCCCTATGACGGTACAGCGCTCACGGCCCCGGGGGAGATTTCGGGCTTCGTGAACGGCGAGACCGCCAGCTTCGCCACCACCGGCAGCCAGACGCTTGTGGGCACGAGCGCCAACTCCTATGCCATCACATGGGACGGCACTGCTAAGGAGTCGAACTACAACGTCGTGGAAGGCGCTATCGGTACCCTCGAGGTCACCCCGAGCCAGGCGGCGATCAATGTCACGCCGCACGGCGGCAGCAAGGTCTACGACGGCAAGCCGCTGACCAGTGCTGGCATCGACGTCGACGGTCTTCCCGCGGGCTTCACGCTCGACGCTGCAACCAAGGGCTCCATTACGGACGCTGGCGAGCTTTTGGCCGATGTCGACGCTTCCACCATCGTGATAAGGAACGCCGCCGGTGAGGATGTCACCGCCCAGTTCGCCAATGTGACGTGCGGGAAGGCCCCGCTCATCGTGACCAAGCGTCCCGTGACGGTAACTTCCGCGACGGATTCCAAGGTGTATGACGGTGTCGCACTCACCAAGCACAAGGCAATGGTGACGGCTGGGTCGCTTGTCGAAGGCGAGAGCTTCGGCTACGACTTTACGGGAGCGCAGACGGCGGTCGGCACCTCCGACAACACCTTCACTGTTAAGGCCGGCGCGAACACGAGCCTCGACAACTATGAGATTACCCAGGTGAACGGCACGCTTACGGTTATCGCGTACACGCCGCCGGTGCCTGGCCCCGGCACAGACGAGCCGACGCCTGGACCTGGCAAGAATCCGTCGACGCCGAATGGCCCGACGAATTCTTCCGACGTGACGCCGTCGGGTTCGACGACGTCGGACGATATGGATTCCGTCCCGACGGCATCCGATTCGAAGGAGACCACTATGCCGAAGAGCGCCGACAAGGCGACTTCCGGAAACAACGCTCAGTCGGAAGGGAAGCAGAGTCCCGATAACGCATCGGGCGCTGAGCAGCCGACGAGCTGCTGGGTGCATTGGCTCATGATTCTCGGTACCATCGCAACGTTGGTTTACGGCGCGGTTGTCTCGCTGCGCCGCCGCCGCATGACCGCCGATCTCGACAAGGAGATAGACGCGGTCTTGTCGGGCGCCAAGGAAGGAAGTGACAAGTAATGAAGAAGAGCAACTGGATTGGCCTCGCCATTGCCGTGCTGGTCGACGTATTCCTTCTGTGGCTGTGGTTCTTCCTGGGCTTCAATCGGGTTGACAGTCCGCTTGACCTGGTAATTTTCATTATCTGGCTGGTGGTTATCGTCGCGGTTATCATGGGAGTCAATCACCTTGAACGTCAGCGCGAGAAGCGGCTGCGCACTATCTACGTGTCGCAGACGGCGCTCTTCAACAAGGAGCGCGGCCTTGTGTCGCTCGGGTCTGCGGCGGTTGCCCCGGGCGTCATGGAGTGCATCCTGAAGGATATGGAGTACGGCTTCGACCTGAAGGAGATGCCGAAGCCGGAAGAGTTCGACTGCCGCTACGTCGTGCAGACCGACGAATACAAGGCGGCTGGCGGGGAAGGCGGCGAGCCGACCTGGAAGGGGACCGTTGTCGCGATCGACCGCGCGGCGGGCAACAGGGAGATGCCGTTTTCCTCGCGCAGCGAGCTGGCGGCCGCTCTCGCGTAAGAGGCGCCGCCTTGCCCGCTCGCCTTGCTGCCTTTAGCGTGGTCCCCTTCTTGCAGTTCCCGTAGAAAGCGAATAGTTCCTGCGCGTTCGGGATGCAAAAGCGCTACCATGTGGCGTTGATTTCGAGAAAGACACGAAGGGGAACCATGTTATCCGAACGAGTGCTCACTAACCTGGTCAAAGGCATTGCCAAGCAACACCTTGACCTGCATCCGACCGACGAGAAGTTCTTCCCCGGCCCGAAGCCCGGCGAGAAGTACATGCTTTACATGCACGTGCCGTTTTGCCAGGTGCTTTGCCCATACTGCAGCTTCAATCGCTATCCGTTCCGCGAGTCCGTTGCGCGTCCGTATTTCGAGAACATGCGCAAGGAAATGATGATGCTCAAGGATTTGGGATACGATTTTGAAAGCCTCTACATCGGCGGCGGCACGCCGACCATCATGCTCGACGAGCTGTGCAAGACGATCGACCTTGCGCGCGACAACTTCAATATCAAGGAAGTGTCGTCGGAGACCAACCCCAACCACCTCGTGCAGCCGTGGCTCAATGAGCTGAAGGGACGCGTCCAGCGTCTGTCCGTCGGCGTGCAGAGCTTCAACAATGACCTGCTCAAGCAGATGGACCGCTACCACAAGTACGGTTCGGGCGAGGAGATCTTCGAGCGCATCGGCGAGGCGGTCCCGTATTTCGACTCACTCAACGTGGACATGATCTTCAACTTCCCTTCGCAAACCGAGGACATCCTCTTCAGCGACCTTGAGAAGATCGTCGAATGCGGCGCGCGCCAGACCACGTTCTCGCCGCTCTACATCTCGTCTGCGACCACGCGCAAGATGGTCGAGACGCTCGGACGCATGGATTACAACCGCGAGTACCGCTACTACCAGATTCTCGACGGCGTGCTTGCCGGCGGCGAGCACCCGTTCTTCGAGCGCGATACCATCTGGACGTTTACGCGCTTGAATGACCAGGGGAAAAAGGACGTCGAGCTGCCGTTTGAGGAGCTGCAGGTGTCATACAACGAGTACCCGGCGATCGGTTCGGGCTCAATCACGCACTTGAACGGCTGCCTGTATGTGAACTCGTTCAGCCTGCAGGAATACAACGACGCCATCCAGGCGGGTCATATGTCCATCATGGGCAAGTCTGTCATGGCGAAGCGCGACCTGGAGCGCTATTACTTCCTTCTGCATCTCTACCAGCTGCACCTCGACAAGCATGCGTTCGAGCGCGAGTTCGGCGAGCCGCTTGAGCTGGCGTTGCCGATCGAGCTCGCATTCATGCGCGCGAACAAGTCGTTCGCAATCGACAATGACGACGAGCTCACGCTGACGACGAAGGGCCGCTACCTGACCCTCGTCATGTACCGCCAGTTCCTTTCGGGCATGAACAACCTGCGCGATCAGGCACGCGCGGCGCTTTCCGGTCCCGAGCGCGAGCTACTCTTCGGGGATGGCGAGCCGGAAATCCAGATGGCGTGCTAGGGGGAGGGCTTTCCTTCCTAGCAGAACAACCTTATAGCTGGAAGCGAAGCGGGCGATTGGGATGGTCGCCCGCTTCTGGTTTCGGGTTGGATCTGCTCCCTGCCGCCGATGCGGAGGCTCGGCCTTGCGGTGCTTGCGTCGTCTCAAGTCCAGCCCGTAGCGGGTGAGCCCGTTATCGCCTTCTAGCGGTTTTGTAGGTAGCGCATGAGGATGGTCGCCGCCTCCGCGCGCGTCGCGTTGTCGATCGGGTTGAGCCATGCTTTGTTGCTCGCGTCAATCTTGCCAGAGATGATTCCCTTGTCGACAGTCCAGCTCAGAGACGTTTTCGCCCACGAGTCGACCGAGTTGGCATCGGGGAACTGCCCAAGCTTCACGCCGTCGCTCGTGGGATTCTTCCCGTCCATCCGCTTGGCGAAGTTCGCCAGCATAACGGCGATCTCCTCGCGCGTGATGGACGCGTCGGGGCAGAAGTCGTTGCTGTCGCCATAGCCCTTCACAATCTCGGTCGCGCGCGCCCATCGGATGGCGTCCCCGTAATAGCTGCCGTAGTTGACGTCGGCGAACGCGGTCGTAGACATGTCCGCCTGCGGGGAACCCTGAAGGCGCCACAGCATAGTGATGAGCTGCCCGCGCGAAAGCGTGTCGTTGGGTCCGAACGTGCCGTTGTCGTAGCCTTTCATGATGCCGCGGCTCGACACGTACTCGACTGCCTGCAGATACCAGGCGCCGTCTTCCAGATCGCTGAACGCCTTGTTGGGCTCGGGCGTCGGGGTGGTGGAGCCGCCGGGCGTCGGTGTCGGATTGCTGGAATCGGGTTTGCTGTCGAGATAGGCGAGGCAATCGGCGAGCTCGTTTCGGTAGCGATTCTGATAGCTGGGCACGTACTGGCTGCTCACATAAGGTAGTTCCGCCACGTGGTCGACGATGTAGTTGCACAGCGTGGTGACGAACTCGCGGTCGCTCATCGTGCCAGAGAGACCTGCGCCGTCGTAGTGCGTCCCATAGAGCGTGCCGCCGACGAAGAACTGCATGCCGCCTGAGCCGAACAGGTTACAAATGCCGCTGACCAGGCCCTTCACGCAATCGCTTCGGTTGTCCATATTGAAGTTGTGCGCGCTGTTGTTGCATAGGCGCAGCGCGTACTCGACGTATTCCTGGTAGAACCAGCCGTCCTGCAGGCGCGAAAATTCCTCGGGATTCGCCTGGTACGCGGCGGACCACGAATTGTTCAGCCTCTTCCCCGTGTCGGTTAAGGCCTTCGTGCTCGAGTCGTAGAGCTTCATGTTCGAGATATCCACGCTTGCGTCCTTCAGCCACGCGAACATGGAATAGCGCGTCGGGCTGTAGTTGTAACAAGCGACGAGGAAATCCTGCAGGCCGTAGCGGTTGTCGAACTGGTAGCAGCCCATGGCGTGGTAGTTGTCGCCCGCGGAGAGGAGCATGTCATAGCCCTCGCCGCTCGTGAGCCTGTTGCCGCTCTCGTATTTCGTGAAGTAGAGGAATTCGTCGGAGAACGCGTCGTGCGGTGCGACGGTCGCGTTGAGGTTGACGCTTTGCAGGATGATGCCCTCCTCTTCTGCCTGGGCAAATGCCTGCCTGTCGATGGGGATGCGGGTGGGCGCGGGGGACGGGGCGTCTTCACTTTCTTCCTGCGCGAAGGCCGCAGCGGGCATACACCCGGCAACAAGTGCGAGCGCGCACGCGATGGAGATGATTTTCGCCCGTAAGTCGGTCATGGGGTCCTCGTTTCGTTTTGGCTGCGTTTGTGGTTAACGTGACGTGACCATGTTTTTCCTGATTGTAACGTAGGCTCTCTTTGTGTGCGCTCTTATCGCCGTCATTTTTCGAAATCATGGGCAAAAACGCAAGCATTATTGCCATATATTGCGGATCGCCATATATGGCGAAGGGGAATGTGAAGAAAAGACGACAGCGTTCCATGTGGGAATTTTTACCTGGGAAGCTGCTTTTAGGTATTCGATTATGCGGTCGGCAGGGTTGCTGTGAAGGTGGTGCCCTCTTCGTCGCTGCTCTTCGCGGTTATCGTGCCGCCATGCTCTTCTGCGACTTCTTTCGCGATGGAAAGTCCCAGGCCGAAGCCGCCTGCGCCGCTTGTGCGTGCCTTGTCGGCGCGGTAGAAGCGGTCGAACACGTGCTGTAGGTCCTCCGCTGGGATGAGCGACCCCGTATTGTGCACGACGAGGCATGCGTTGCCATTCTGCGCATGCAGCTCGACGAGCGCTTTCCCGTTGTCGCCCGCGTACTTGCACGCGTTGTCGAGAAGCGTCGTGACCAGGCGGCGCAGGCGCTCGATCGATCCCTGCACGGCGATGCCCTCGTCCACGTTGCTTTCCAGTTCGATGGCGCGCTCGAATGCCACCGACTCGAACTGCAAAAGCTCGCCTTCCACCAGGTTCGACAGATCGATGCGCTCCTTCGGCTTCGATTTCACGATGTCGGTCTCCTCGGCGTCGAGGCGCGCCAGGAGAAGAAGGTCGGCCACGAGCCCCTGCATGCGCTCGCCTTCCGCCTGCGTGCTTTCGACCCACTGGCTTTGGCTTGCGATGGTGCGCTCGGGGTGTGACATGAGAATCGACGTGTTCGCGAGGATGACGGTGAGCGGGGTCTTCAGCTCATGTGAGGCGTCGGCCACGAACTGCCGCTGCTGCTCCCACGCGCGCTTCACCGGTCGCAAGGCCCAGCGGGAGAAGAACACGCTGATCACGAAGAAGACGGCGAGCGCGACCACGCCGACGCCTGCAAGGGTGAGCGCGAGGGTTTGCCATCCGCTCGCGGAGCTGACGTCGGCGAACGCGACGCGCGCGATGCCGGTGTCGGAAGTGCGTTTCTCGTAAAAAAGGCCCAGTTCGGCAAGCTCTCCCGAACCGTCGGGGGCATTCGCGAGCTGGGATATCGCTTTTTCGAGCACGTCGTCTGCAATCGATGCGGAAGCCGCCGACCCTGCGAGCTCGTAGCTGCCGCTCTTGAGGATGCGATACACGGCCACAGGGACATGCGGGCCGCTTCCCGCAGGTCCGCCGCCGATTTGCGGAGGGGTGCCATGCCGCGCGCCATCGTCTTTCCAGTCCCTGTCCGCCTGCTCGTCAGGGTCGCCCGCGTCTTGTTCCCGTGCGCCTTCCTGCCCCTGGGTGTCGTCGTCGGTCAGCGCGCGACTCTTCGACTCCGTGAACGCGATGGCGTTGCTCATCGCTTCGTGTACGGAAGCCACGCTTTGCTGGTAGTTGATGACGCAGATGGCGGAGAAAATCACGGCAAGCACCACGGCCACGGTGGCCATGTTGAGCGCGATGAACTTGATGCGGAGCTTTTTCAGCATGGGAATCTCTTCGTGGAGTGCGGCGCAGTCTTACGCGCTCGCGCGATTGTCGGTTGCGGCGCCTTCCGCGGCGAAGCGATACCCTGCGCCGCGCAGTGTCTTGATGCGCGATGCCGAGCCGAGAAACTTCAGCTTTTTGCGCAGGAACGATACGTAGGCTTCTACGTTATTCTCGTCGGCGGCTGCCTCCAGGCCCCACACTTTCTCGATCAGCGTGGCCTTCGACACCGCAGCGCCCGCGTTCGCCATAAGGACGCGGGCGAGTGAGAACTCCTTGTAGCTGAGGTGAATCGACTGGTCGCCGCAGGTCAAGTCGTGGCTTTCCAGATTCAACGAAACGTCCCCCGACGTGATCGTCTCGAAGAGCACCTCGCCTTGGCGGCGCGTGAGTGCGCGCAGGTGCGCCATGAGCTCGGCTGGTGAAAACGGCTTGGTCATGTAATCGTCGGCGCCCGAGTCGAGCCCGCAGATCTTGTCGGGCACGGCGTCGCGCGCGGTCAGGAGCAGCACGGGTGTGCTCACGCCGACGCGCCGTAGGTTCGACACGACGGTGAACCCGTCCATCTTCGGCAGCATCACGTCGAGGATGACGACGTCGTAGATGCCGCTTTCCGCATAATCGAGCCCCGACTGCCCGTCGTGCACGGCGTCGGTTTTGTAGCCGCTTTCCTCGAGGATGCGGCAAAGTGCCTGGGCAAGGCGTACATCATCTTCGACTACGAGAATCTGCACAGCGCTCCTCTTTCACGTTCGGTGCTTTCTTGATTGGAATACTAGCACGGTTTTGCTAAGGAAACGCCTCGACGCGGGTCCTTGCGGGCGCCTCGCCGAGATGCGAACGGCCGCCACCGCCTCCGCGCTGGGGATCGTGGATGGGGCGGTTGCGGCCGTGAGGCTATTGTCGGGGACGACCCTGAAAACAACCTGAAAGAAACTGCCCGATTTTTAGGTTTGAGCGTTTCTTTCAGGGTTCTTTCAGGGGTGCTCCGTAGCATTCGGGGTGTCGGCAGGCGGGGCCATCCTCTTCCCCCTCCTCCCTTTCCTGTATCGATGATCGGCCCCGCGCCGCCGACGACACGACCGCCAAAGGGACGGCTTTCCGTCCCTCTTCAAAAGGAGGCATTTTCTATGACGAGCTACCAAGAGGTTTTCGAGCGCAAGGAAGTCAAGTACCGCCTCGATGCAGCTCAGCGCCATGCGATGCTTACGGCGATCGAAAGGCGCATGGCCGTCGACAATTACGGGACGACGAGCATTGTCAGCCGCTATTTCGACACGCCCGACCGGGCACTTATCGAGCGATCGCTGGACAAGCCCCTCTATAAGGAGAAGCTCCGTGTGCGCAGCTACGGCATTCCCGGCGAGGACGACCAGGTGTTCGTCGAGCTCAAGAAGAAGTACCAGGGCATCGTGTACAAGCGCCGTGTTGGCTGCTCGTACGCGGCGGCGCGGGCGTATATGGGCGGCATGCCCTATGAGCAGGCGTGTCGCGAGTTCCCGCTGCCCGACCCGATTCTCGCCGAGGCATCGCTTTCGCCGCGGAGTTTGCAGATTGCGCGTGAAATAGACGCCTTCAAGGAGCGCTATACCCCGCTGCGCGCGTCGATGGTGACGATCTGCGACCGTACGGCGTATGCGCCTCTCGCGATTGGCGGGGAAGGTGAGGCGACGGATGTTCCCTCGACGTTGCGCATCACCTTCGACGAGAACGTGGCATATCGCGACCTGTTCGAGGAAGCGCTCATCGCGCGAGCCTCGCATAGGCGCCCGCCCGTCGGGTTCGGCATGCCGCGCCCGCTTCTGTTTGCTGACGAGGCGATTATGGAAGTAAAGTGCGCCGGTCCCTTCCCGCTGTGGCTCGTCGACGCGCTCGGCGGTTGCGAGGCGTATCCCTCGTCGTTTTCCAAATACGGTGCGGCCTATCAGGCGAGCATGCGCAAGGCATCGTAGGGAGCGAGGCACCGTAGGGGAAGGTGACGGTTGCGGAAGGCGGCGTGGCCATTTTCCGACCTTTGCCCTGCTCTGCCTCGATAGTTCCTTCTGAAGAAAGGATTTTCCATGTCGGATCTTATGTTCTCGTCGGTGTTCGGAACCGCTGACTCGCTCGTCTCGTCGGTTTCGGCGTCGAGCTTTCTTTTGTGTTCCGTCGTGTCTATCGTCCTCGGCCTCGTGATTGCCGGGGTCTACATGTTCCGCCATCGGTACTCGAAGAACTTCGTGGTTACGCTGGCGCTTCTGCCGCTCATCGTGCAGATGGTGATTACCCTGGTCAACGGCAACCTTGGCGCGGGTATCGCCGTTATGGGCGTGTTCAACCTGGTGCGTTTCCGCTCCATTCCCGGCAGCGCGAAAGACATCGGCAGCGTGTTTCTGGCGATGGCGGTGGGCCTTGCCACGGGCATGGGCTTTCTCGGCCTGGCGGTTCTGTTCACCGCAATCATCGCGGTCGTCAACGTGGTGTATGTGCTCTCGCCTCTCGGTCGTCCGCGCGAAGCGGAGAAGACGCTCAAGATCGTCGTTCCTGAGGACCTGGAATTCGACGGCATCTTCGACGACGTGCTCGATCGTTTCGCCGCCGAGCACGAGCTCGCCGAAGTGACCACGTCGAACATGGGGAGCCTCTACACGCTGGAGTACACGCTGCGTCTTCGCGAGCCCGGCATGGAGAAACGCCTGATCGACGAGGTGCGCTGCCTTAATGGGAACTTGAAGGTGACGCTCGGGAAATGCGAGCTCAAGCCGCAGGGGGTGTTGTAGAGATGGAGAAGCGAAAGCCCGAAGAGCTGAACCTGCGACGTGAGGCCCGTCCCTTCGGCAACGCCCAGTCGCTCAAACAGTCCTCGCTTCGCTGCGGAACTCGCTTTGTGGGCGCCGCCGAAGGGACGGGCTCGGTCGAAGCGTTGTCGGAGAAAGGGA
>OLOS01003313.1_pt1 | contig 9850 bp, 7 predicted proteins | sample 1672631 | NCBI WGS metagenome assembly OLOS01 (sample SAMEA3136707, study PRJEB25190) | human gut metagenome | biome: human gut; feature: human-associated habitat; material: faeces | place: Austria | collected 2013 | reverse complement strand
AGCAGACAAGGAGGAGGAGGCTATGGACGAGGCGGAGCTGAGCCGGGCGTTCCCCATCGGGGACGGCGCTTGCCTAGAGGCAGTCATCGGCCGCTATGGACAGGCCCTGCTGCGGTACTGCCATCATATCCTGTGTGACTACCATGAGGCCCAGGACGCGGTGCAGGACGCGCTGCTGCGGGCCTGGAGTCGGCGGAACCTCTTCCGGGCGGGTACCAATCTGGAGGCGTGGCTCTACAAGCTGGCCTACAGCTGGGGCAACAAGCAGGGCGGCTCCTTATGGCTGCGTGAGCTCTTAAACCGCCTCTTGGCACGCTTAGGCGGCAGCTACCTGCGCAGTGTGCAGCCCGATGCTGTAATCGCTACGCACGCTACGCCTGCGGGCATTATCGGCTATTATAAAAAGCAGCATCCCGACCTTTGGCTCGGCGCTGTGGTGACCGACTTTACGATTCACCGCTGGTGGGTTTGCGACGGCGTGGATACCTACTTTATCGCCGACGAGCTGCTGCGTGATAAGCTAGAAACAACTGCTGACATTCAGGCTACGGGCATTCCCGTGCGCCAGCAGTTTATGATTAAGCACGACAAGCAGAAATGCCGCGAGTTCTTCGGCTGGGACGAAAACGAACGCGTCTGCCTTTTGATGGGCGGGGGCGAGGGCCTGCTGCCGATGTCCGAGATAATCACGGCGCTGCAGCGCGCCGCTCTGAAGAACCTGCGCGTTGTCGCTGTTACCGGCCATAATGAGGCGTTGGCAGCAAAGCTGCAAGCCAAATACGGCGCTACAGCCGAAATTTACGGCTTCCGTGAGGACGTACCGCAGCTTATGGCCGGCGCTGATATGATTATTACCAAGGCCGGCGGTCTGACCTCTGCCGAGGTGCTGGCGAGCGGACTGGACCTTTTAATCTACAAGCCGCTGCCGGGGCAGGAGGAGGGCAACGCCGCCTTCCTGCAGCAATACTGCGGCGCTCTGGTGGCACGCTCTACCGACGAGCTGGTGCAGCACATCAAAAACAGTACGGTAAGCCCGCGTGAGGCAGCAGCCTGCAGCGAGCATGCCCATCCTTTGGCAGCACAGCAGATTGTCGATTACGTTATGCAAAGACTGCAAAAATAAAAATTAATAAGCAGCGGACTCCTTCAGCCGAGGGAGTCCTTTTTGCTGCGTGGCGCGGTTTTGCGCACTTTTAGCAGTATGCTTTCCAAGAGTTTTGACTGATAATTTCTTCCATTGTATAATTAATTTACTTGACCAATACGAATTTCATCATTATAATGTAAGAAAATCGCATATTATGAAGGCTGTGGCATGAAGTTCCGCTCTGACTGCATAATCATGTAGAGAAAACAGGAGGAGTGTGACCTTATGGATACCTTATATCTTGCTGCAATCTGCGCTGCTGTCCCCGGGTTGGGACGCAGCAGAATCCCTGCTTTAATCAACGCTTTGGGCAGTGCCCGCGCCGTTTTTGAGGCTGATGCTGCCACACTTACAGCGACAGGACTTTGCACGCTGAAGGCGATTCACAATTTTCTTGGCAACCGCGATGCACGTATGCCGCAGAAAATTGATTACTTCTGCCGTCATCATGGCGTGGAGCTCTTAGCGTATACGGACGCTGCTTATCCGCAGAGCCTGCAGAACCTGAGCGACAAGCCTTTGGTGCTTTACATCAAAGGAAAGCTGCCCGAGGCTCCTTACGCCTTGGCGATAGTCGGTTCGCGTCGCTGCACGGAATACGGTGTGCGTGCTGCTGCCTGCTTTGCGCAGGCGATGACACGCGAGGGTATACCCATTATCAGCGGCGGTGCCAAGGGCATTGACACGGCGGCGCACGAGGCCTGCCTGCAGGCCGGAGGGACGACGGTGGCAGTGCTTGGCTGCGGGCTGGATATTGCCTATCCGCCGGAAAACGTCAGACTGTTTGCCCGCATTGCCGAACGCGGCGCGCTCGTGTCGGAATACCCGCCGGGAGTACCGCCCATAGCAGCCAACTTTCCTGCGCGCAACCGCATCATCGTCGGTCTGTCACAGGCAGTGTTGGTAGCAGAGGCAGGCAAGCGCAGCGGCGCTGTAATTACGGCGAACATTGCTGCAGATGAGGGACGCGAGGTATATTGCGTACCGGGGAATATTTTCGACGGCAGCAGCATTGGCTGTCACGAGCTTATCCGCACCGGTGCCAAGCTGGTGGATATGCCACAGGATATTTTAGACGATAAAAGAAGCTGGCAGCAGGCGATGAACCGCCGCATAACCCAGCCAAGTATTTTTGACTATGCCCCGCAGAAGCCAAAGCCTGCGCCAGCACCGGTCACAACTGAATTAGGAGCGAAGCTGCTTGCGCTTTTGCAGGCAGGAGCGCTTTCTTTAGAAAAGCTGACGGAGCAGAGCGGAGCTGCTTTTGCTGCCGTGAGCATGGAGCTGCTTGACCTGCAGGCCGCCGGACTGGTGGCTACAGACCAGGCGCAGCGTTACTACCGAAAGTAGGAGGAACATAAATGGCAAAGACTCTGGTTATCGTGGAATCACCTACGAAATCCAAGACTATCGAAAAATTTTTAGGCAAAAACTATACTGTTAAGGCTTCTATGGGACACTTGCGCGACCTGCCGAAAAGCACCCTGGGTGTAACCTTTCTGCCGGACGAAGAGCATGCAAACGAATTTGAGCCGAAATATATCAACATCCGCGGCAAGGGCGATTTAATCAAATCACTGAAGGCTGAAGCCAAAAAAGCCGACAAAGTCTTGCTGGCAACTGACCCTGACCGCGAGGGTGAAGCAATCAGCTGGCATCTGGCATTTATCCTGGGCATTGACCCGACATCTGCCTGCCGCATTGAATTTCATGAGATTACCGCTGCTGCTGTCAAGGACGCTATCAAGCATCCGCGCTGCATTGACATGGATATGGTTGATGCACAGCAGGCACGCCGCATTTTGGACCGTATCGTAGGCTATCAGCTGAGCCCGCTGCTGTGGCGCAAAATCCGCAAGGGATTGAGCGCAGGCCGCGTGCAATCCGTTGCTACCAAAATCGTTGCCGACCGTGACCGTGAAATCGAAGATTTCGTGCCGGTAGAATACTGGACACTGCGCGCCAAGCTGCGTGAAAACAGCAAAGCACCGCTGTTTGAGGCGGAAGCAGTGAAATATAAGGGCAAAAAGCTGGAGCTGCACAATGAGGCAGAGGCAAGAGCAGCGGAAGAAGCACTTTCCAAGGCCGATTACATCGTGAGCGACGCAGTGAAGAAGGAACGCAAGCGTCACCCTGTACCGCCGTTTACTACCTCCAGCATGCAGCAGGAGGCCAACAAAAAGCTCAACTTCAGTGCTAAAAAAACAATGATGCTCGCACAGCAGCTTTATGAAGGCGTATCGCTGGGCAAAACCTCCGTCGGCCTGATTACCTACATGAGAACCGACTCCGTGCGTCTGGCAGAGGTTGCCATTAGCGAAATCCGCGACTATATCAAGCAAAACTTCGGCAGCGAATTCTGCCCTGCCAAGGCCAACCATTATAGCACCAAGAAGAACGCGCAGGACGCGCATGAGGCGATTCGTCCGACCAGCGTCATGCGTACCCCGGCCGAGATGCAGGAGTATCTTACTGGCGACCAGCTGAAGCTGTATACGCTCATCTGGAACCGCGTTGTTGCTAGCCAGATGACGGACGCTGTATATGACGTTACCACATTGGCAATTGATGCTGCCGACTACCAGCTGCGCGCAACCGGCTCCGTACTGAAATTCCCGGGCTTCTTGCAGCTGCACAGCAAATATGATGACAAAGAAAAGGATGCAAAGGTTCCTTACATTGAGCCTGGCACAAAGATTGTCCTTTACAAGCTCATGCCGGCAGAGCAGCACTTCACCGAGCCGCCTGCGCACTTCACCGAAGCAACTCTCATCAAGGAGCTGGAGGAGAAGGGCATCGGCCGCCCCAGCACCTTTGCACCTACTATCGTTACACTGCTTACCCGCGGTTACGTTGTCAAAGAGGCCAAAAAGCTGCTCGTTACCGAGCTTGGCATTATGACCGTGGATATGCTTACCGAATATTTTAAGGGACTCATCAACATCGGCTTCACCGCCCAGATGGAGGAAAAGCTGGATGAGGTTGCTGAGAAGAAGCACACCAAGGACGAGGTCCTCAGCGAATTCTACGGTCCCTTCAAAAAGGATCTGGACCACGCAGGCGTGGCAATTCCTATCGTCGAAATCCCGCTCGAGGTATCCGACGTTCCCTGTGACAAGTGCAACGACGGCACCATGATGGTTATCCGAGAGGGACGCTTCGGCAAGTTCCTGGCTTGCCCCAACTTCCCCAAATGCCGCAATACCAAGCCCATTCTGCACCCGATTGGTGTTAAATGTCCTAAGTGCGGCGCCGATATCCTTGAACGCAAAAGCAAGACCGGCAAGGTATTCTATGGCTGCGAAAGATATCCTGACTGCGATTACACCACCTGGGATAAGCCGCTCAACGAGGAATGCCCGGAATGCAAGCATATGATGGTAGAGCACGTAGAACGTAACGGCAGCAAGCGCAAGTTCTGCAGCAACCCGGAATGCTCCAAGGCAAGACCGGTATATGCTTCAAAAACAGCTGCAGCAAAGACTACGGAAGCTAAAACCACCGCAGCCAAGAAAACTACGGCGGCAAAAAAGACTACTGCTACCAAAACTGCTGCGAAGAAAACCACTGCAGCAAAAAAGACTACTGCAAAGAAAAAAACCGCAACGAAAAAAACTACTACAACTAAGAAAGGCAGCAACGAATAAATGACTATCTCTCCTGTACACGTAATCGGTGCGGGCCTGGCAGGCTGCGAAGCCGTTACTCAGCTCACGCGCCACGGTATCCCTGTAATCCTGCACGAAATGCGTCCTGTAAAAAGTGACGAAGCACATAAAACCGCATATTTTGCCGAGCTTGTCTGCAGCAACTCCCTGCGCGCAGGCAATATTGAAAACGCTGTCGGCCTGCTGAAGGAAGAAATGCGCCGTTTAGGCTCCCTCATCATGCAAAAGGCTGACGAGCATCAGGTGCCTGCCGGCGGCGCTCTGGCTGTTGACCGCGACGGCTTTGCCGCTGCCGTAACCGAAGCAGTAAAGGCCAATCCGCTTGTTACCGTCATCCACGAAGAGGTGACCGACCTGGAAAGCCTTGAAGGCACTGTCATCGTAGCCAGCGGCCCGCTGACCAGCGACGCGCTTTTCGCCGATATCAAAAAGCTGCTGCATGCTGATTATCTGCACTTCTTTGATGCCGCAGCACCGATTGTTACCGCCGATTCCCTGGACTATGACAAGGTTTACCGTGCCTCCCGCTACGACAAGGGCGGCGCCGACTACCTCAACTGCCCCTTCTACACGAAGGAGGAATACGTTGCCTTCTGGGAAGCTCTCTGCAATGCGGAAAGCGCTCCCGTAAAAGATTTTGAGCATGATGTATTTGAAGCCTGCATGCCTATCGAGGAAATGGCTGCAAGAGGCGAGGACACCATGCGCTTCGGCCCGCTGAAGCCCGTAGGCCTCATTGACCCGCGCAACGGCAAGGAAGCATATGCAGTAGTGCAGCTGCGTCAGGATAACGCTGCAGCGTCTCTCTATAACCTTGTAGGCTTCCAGACACATCTCAAATGGCCGGAGCAAAGACGTGTTTTCGGCATGATTCCCGGTCTGGAGAACGCAGAGTTCGTCCGTTTCGGCGTAATGCACAAAAACACCTACCTGAATTCGCCGCAGCTTTTGGATAAGCACTTCAGCCTGCGCAGCAACAAGCGCTTCTACTTTGCCGGACAGATGACAGGCGTAGAAGGCTACGTTGAATCGGCAGCCTCCGGACTGATGGCCGGTTTAGCTGCTGCAAGAGCGGTATTGGAGCTGCCGGAGGTAGAATTCCCCGACGTAACTGCGCACGGCGCACTGGCCAACTACATCAGCAATCCGGCGATTGAAAACTTCCAGCCGATGAACATCAACTTCGGCCTCATTCCGCCGCTCACTGTACGCATCCGCAAGAAGAGAGAAAAGAACGCTCAGATTGCAGCACGCGCTTTGGAAGCACTGGACGGCGTTCTGCCCACGCTTAAAACTGAACAGGCGTAAATTTCAGCCTGTTATCTCTGAAATATACTGAGAAAGCCAAAAATATTTTTAGAGAAAGACAATATGTGTCCTCCCGCTATGGTAAAATTTGTTTATAGCCGGTGGCAAAACGTTTGCTTAAGAGAATGATTGTGCTATAATAAGCTTACAGAGATTTTCTTGCGTCAACCGCTTTGCAAATTTCATGGCAGGGAGGAACTAATAATGACAGATTTACGCATCGCAAAGGATCGTTTGCTCTATATGTATTCGCGCCTGGTAGACGGCAAAATGCTCTACAAGAAGGAGGAGGCCCAACGCTTTGGCTGCTCCTTACGCTCTATTCAGCGCGACATAGAAGACCTGCGGTCCTTTTTGCATGAGCAGAACGAAGCAACAGGAATTGTGCAGGATTTGGTATATAACCAGAAGCTGGGCGCTTACCAGCTTGTACCGCCCTCACGCAATCTGCTGTCCAACGAAGAGGTTTTCGCCACGCTCAAAATACTGCTGGAAAGCAGGGCCTTCACCAAAAAGGAGCTTTACCCGATTATCGATAAGCTGATTGACTGCTGTATCCCCAAAACAGAGCAGCAGCGTGTAAGCGAGCTTATAGGCAACGAAAAGCTGCTTTATGTAGAGCCGCAGCACAAGGACAAATTCCTGAAGAAGATGTGGGAGCTTAGCGGCGCTGTGCGCGAGCAGCAGGAGGTAACGATTACCTACCGTCGTACTGATGGCGTGCAGGTGCAACGCACTGTGCAGCCTGTAGGCATCATGTTCTCCGAATTCTATTTCTATCTGATTGCCTTTCTTACGCCTAAAGATAAGCAAAAGGTAAAGTTTGAGATTGAGAACGATCCCTTCCCGACAATTTACCGCATCGACAGAATCAAAGGCTTTACGGTTACGGACAAGCATTTTGCTGTACCATATGCAAAACGCTTTGAAGAGGGCGAGTTCCGTAAGCGCATCCAGTTTATGTACGGCGGGCATCTGCAACGACTGCGCTTTTACTTCAAAGGCATCTGCTATGAGTACATTTTAGACCGACTGCCAACCGCTAAGGTTGTGCTGGAGGACGAAAAGGGTACGCTTATCGAAGCAGAGGTCTTCGGCAAGGGCATTGATATCTGGCTGAAGAGTCAGGGCGAGCTGATTGAGGTTGTATCCCGACAGGAGCTGGCAGTAAATTAAGCTGAAAAAAATCATAAATCACCAAGAAATTTCTTATTTCTTCTCGAAAACTTTTCTGGATAGTCAATCTTTGGCTATCCTGTTTTTTATAATAAGACTATGCTAAAGAAAAATGAAAAAGTAACAGGTACATTTTTGTTGCAGCGTTGCGTTTTCATTCCTGCTCATTATCAAGGCAGACTACATTTGCAAGCACGTGCCGCAAATGTAAAAGCATGTAAAAAATAAAGCCCGCACCTTTTTTTACATGAAGTAATGCCTGAAATGCTATAAGCTATATATAGTCAGAAGAAGAGGAGTGGTGATATATGTATTGTGAAAAATATGTTGAAATGGGCAAAAAAATTCGTTATTACAGAATCATGCAAGAGCTGGGGCAGGGGATGCTCGCAGAGCAGATAGGCATTACTCCGCAGTATTTAAGCAAAATTGAGCATGGCAGCGCGCGCCCCAGCATGGACCTGGTATTCCGCATTGCAGACAAGCTGCAGGTAGATGTAGCGCGTTTGCTGGAGGCCTGCTAAAGCTTTATTTTTCCTCCTTTTTGTGGTACAATACCCATGTAATTGCTTCTGCTCGAGGCAATTAACAGCGTGACTGCCCCAGGGCAGCATACATGTAAGGAGGCAATTTAATATGAACGAGCAAAACAGCGTTTTAAACATCATTGGCAAGGTAAGCGGATTGTTATCCAAGTACATCGCCGTCGTGATTTTAATCACCTCTGCGATTGCCTTTACCCATCCGCAGAAATTCATGTGGATTCCGCAGTATACTGCTCTCTTCCTGGGCACGGCAATGTTTGGCATGGGCCTGACCATCAAGCGCGAGGACTTCCTAATCGTCTTTTCCCGACCTAAGGAGGTTATTTCCGGCTGTATCCTGCAATACACCATCATGCCCCTGGCAGCCTATTTTCTGGCTGTAGCGATGAATCTTGATACTGATATCGCTCTGGGCGTTATCCTCGTAGGCTGCTGCCCCGGCGGTACTGCCAGCAACGTTATTGCCTACATCGCTAAGGGTGACGTTCCCTTATCCGTTGGCATGACCATCACTTCTACTCTGATTGCACCGTTGGTAACACCTGTGCTGGTGTACCTGCTGGCAGGCTCCTGGGTTGAGGTAAGCTTTATGGCTATGGTACTTTCCGTAGTAAAGATTGTGCTGTTGCCTGTGCTTGCAGGTATCATCTTAAACAGCCTTTTCCACGAAACCATCGTCAAGCTTGGCGGTATTCTGCCGCTGGTTTCCGTTGTAGCGATTGTAACCATTATCGATGGTATCGTTGCTGTCAACGCTGCTAAGCTGATGAACTGCGGTCTGATTGTTATGCTGGCCGTTGTCCTGCACAACGGCATCGGTATGGCTCTGGGCTTGGGCATGGCGCGTCTGATGAAGGTATCCTACGCTAAGGAAACCTCCATTGCTATCGAGGTTGCTATGCAAAACAGCGGTCTGGCGCTTGCACTGGCAACCGCAAACTTCGCTGCAAATCCGCTGGCTACGCTTCCGGGCGCTATTTTCAGCGTATGGCATAACGTTTCCGGTTCTATTTTCGCCAGCTGCCGCATCAAAGAGGTAGAAGACAAGCAAAAGCTGGAGCTGAAGGAGCACGCAATAGCAAAATAAGCATAAACACTAAAGGCACTACTGTGAGCGCAGTAGTGCCTTAATTATTTGTATAGCGTAGGGCAGGGGAGCCTACATATTATTTTTTGCTTTTATTATCCAAACCGAAGAGCATTTCCATAGGCTGCTCCGGTGCTTCCTTAACCGGTGCGCCAGTGCTGAAGCCCGGCATTTCCGCCTTGGTCAGCTCAATTTTGCCGTATTGGCGCTCGTAATCATCAATAACCCATTTCAAAATCTGTTCGATTTCCTTATTTACTGAACGGCCATTTATCTTTGCCAAATGCTTCATCTTATTCATAATAATAGGATGAATGCGCAGTGTAAAGCGTGCTTCTTCCATGAATACTCCCTCCAGATTCTGACTATTCTACTAATTATTATAGGCAAGAAAAGCACTTTTGGCAAGGAGATAATCTTTTTTAGCAACAGCTAACTGTTTTTACAAGAATTTCAGACAATAGATATGCAAATATGCTATAATAAATACCATAGTGTAAATTTTTAGGAGGCAACAATGACTTTAGCAATAAATGCCGTATACCACGGCTTTAAGGTTTTACAAGCACAATTTGTAGATGAAATCAGCTCCCAGGCATATATCATGGAGCATATCAAGAGCGGCGCACGCCTTTTGTACCTTGCTAACGATGACGATAACAAGGTTTTTTCTATTTCCTTCAGAACTCCGCCTGCAGATGATACAGGTGTGGCACATATTCTGGAGCATTCCTCTCTCTGCGGCTCCCGCAAATATCCCTTAAAGGAGCCTTTCGTGGATTTGGTCAAGGGCTCTCTGAACACCTTTTTGAACGCAATGACCTTCCCGGATAAGACCGTGTACCCGGTGGCAAGCTGCAATGATAAGGATTTCCAAAATCTGATGCATGTATATATGGATGCTGTGTTTTATCCGAAT
>OLOS01003310.1_pt1 | contig 9853 bp, 8 predicted proteins | sample 1672631 | NCBI WGS metagenome assembly OLOS01 (sample SAMEA3136707, study PRJEB25190) | human gut metagenome | biome: human gut; feature: human-associated habitat; material: faeces | place: Austria | collected 2013 | reverse complement strand
GGCTACGGACAAGAGGGTGAATGTCACTGATGTAAGGCTTCTGCTCTTTTCTCCAGTTGATCTCAGAGGCGTTCCGGTGGCAGATGCCCAGCGCAGATTTACTGACTGGCTGATGCCGAGAATATTTGATATGGATGCGTCGGATGATGTGATCAACGTGCTGTTCCTTGATGAGCTGACGGCGGCCCCTCCATCGGTTCAGGCGGCTGCATACCAGATAACCCTCAATCGCTCAGTTGGAGAGCACAGACTTCCAGATAACACGATAGTTATTGCAGCAGGAAACAGAACGACAGACCGCTCAGTGGCATACCGCATGCCAAATGCCCTGGCAAACAGACTCATGCATTTTCAGATAAAGGTAAGTGCGGGATCGTGGATGAGATACGCGCTCAACCATGGGGTAAATCCACTCATTCTGGGATATCTGTCCTATGATTCCTCAAAGCTTTGCAGGGCCGAGGTAGGATTGGATGTGCTTGCATACCCGACACCGAGAAGCTGGATGGCGGTCAGCAATGTTCTGAATGCGGTTGGAGAGACAGTGGATCCAGGTCCATACAGCAGACTGATAAAGGCAAATATAGGGGAGGGGGATGCCGCCGAGTTTATAGCCTGGTGCAAGGTATACAGCAAGCTCCCAAAGATCGAGGATATATTCGCTGGACGGAAGGTAGCATATCCGGGAGCTCCGGATGTTCTCTTTGCCTTGATCAGCGGGATAATTTCGTATGCTGTATCTGCATATAAAATGGATGGAGACAGATCACTGTCACTCACAGAACTTGATAATATGTGCAGATTTGTAAATGGATTTCCGAAGGATTACATCGTGTGTACATACAGGAATATACTTCAGATAGAAGGACTTCGCGATATGCTCGTGAATGCGGAGGCATTTATCTCATGGATAAAGAAGTCAGACGATTTTGTGAGGAACAACAGAAAACTTCTTGATCAGTGTAAATTCTAAGGAGGGTATATGGAGCGTAGAAAGGTTATAGAGGCGATAAGTGCAGCCCGTAGCGAAATAGTCATGTTGTATCCATTTTATGGATCAATACTGATGAACCTCAGAGTTGCTCTTGCGGATTGTGGTACGGCTGCAACTGATATGAGGCGGCTTATATTTGACCCGCAGTTCGTCCTCAGACTGAGCAGTGAGGAGCTTCAGTTTGTGATGATGCATGAGGTTATGCACAATGTACTGAGACACTGCATAAGGGGGGCGGATAAAATAAGTGAGATATACAATGTTGCGGCAGACATAGTCGTGAATTCAGATATTATGAAAAGCATGGGTGTCACATCATTTGCGGTTGACGGCTGTGAAGTTATGCACAAGGCTCCCGATGGCAAGGAGGGATACCTGTACAGTGCAGAGGATATATATGACATGCTACTGGTCAGAGGAATGTCTTTGCCCGGAGGAGATGAGAGTTCAATGCAGCCTGCAGCTCAGGCAAATAAGGAGAACAAGAACCAGCCACTTGATCGGCACGATCTGTGGGGACAGATAAAGGTAGATCAGGAGCTTGTAGATGAGCTCAACAGGATCCTCAGACAGGCGATAGATGATGCGGGAGAGTCAGGTCTTGCAGGAATGCCGATGGAGATCAGGAGACTGGCGGCAGAACTGCCGGATGCTGGACGTGTCAACTGGCGGGAACTTCTGCATGATTTTGTACAGACTGCATGTGATGATTATGATTACAGCTTTAATCCGGTGGATAGAAGATACTCGGACAGCGAATTTCTGCTTCCGGCATTTAATGAGACAGAGTCGTACAGTGTGGAGGATATATGGTTTGTGGTTGACACCAGTGCATCGGTGGAAGATGAAGCTCTTGAAGTTGTATACGCGGAACTTAAGTCCGCGGTCATGCAGTTCACAAGCTTCAAGGCTATGCTGAGCTTTTTTGACCTCCAGGTCACGGAGCCTGTAGAATTTGACGATGTCGATTCGCTCATGGACATAAAACCTGTGGGTGGAGGCGGAACGGATTTTGATAGCATATTTGAGTATATGGCAGACAATATGGATGAGAAACTTCCGCGGGCGGTAATCATCCTGACTGATGGATATGCAGAATGGCCTGCCGAGGAGATGAGTCAGGGAGTTCCGGTCTTGTGGATAATTGTAGATTCGAACAGAATGTGTCCGTGGGGACTCACTGTGCAGATAGAAGGTGAATAGGGCAGTAACGACAGGAACATAGACCATGTTGGTTCATGACAAGACCTTGAGGTCTTTAAAAGGGCATGAAAAAACAGCATCCTTGTGGGATGCTGTTTTTTATATAACTATGATTGGTTCAAATATATGCAGCCGTTTAATATATCTAATCCTCTGTCAAAGTTACTTAGTTATCATGCTGTATAAGATTAAGCCATCTTGTTTACAGCAACTGCAAGGCGTGACACCTTACGAGCAGCGTTGTTCTTGTGGTAGATGCCCTTTGAAGCAGCCTTGTTGATCTCAGATGTAGCAACTACAAGTGCCTGCTGTGCAGCAACCTTATCACCAGCAGCAATAGCAGCCTCAACCTTCTTGATAACAGTCTTAACCTTAGACTTGATCATCTTGTTTCTAAGTGTCTTCTTCTCGATAACATTGATTCTCTTCTTTGCAGATTTGATATTAGCCAAAATTCTTACCTCCATAAATTCTAAATAAATATAATAAGGTTTTACATTAAAACCGGACACGGACAATTCAATGTAAACATACTCACATATAATAGATGAAACACAAAATCTTGTCAAGTATAATTAAACAAAAAATGCCAAAAATATAAGTAAAACTGCAGACTTTGTGAGTGACACATAAACCCCAAAACACTTTGTTACGCGCCTTTACATCAAAACACTCAGATGGTATTATTATAGAAGCAAATAAACAGGAAACAGAGAAGTACAAATGGCTAAATATAGATTTTTTCAAGTGGTAATGGCACTGTCGCTGGTCATACTTATCATTTCGTCAGCGGTCATGTGTTCCTTTATGGTCAGAAAGGTTTCGCAGGTAAACTACAAGCCTTATAAAGATGGGAAGATAACATCGGTTATGAATACTGGACAGACGGAAGAACTATCAGATCTCGATGCGTGGGTAGAGTACAGCATAATAAGTGACGGTCTGGATGGTACGGAGAATGACGACTACAGAAAGGGTAACATCTACCTTTCAACGGAGAATGAGATACGTCTTGACCAGCTTAGGGATATAAAGTCAAAGGCAAGCAACGGTGTGTTTATATCGATCGTCATACTTATAGCCTGCTTTGTGGTGATAAGGAGAAGGAGACTCTATGAGTGCGTCGTGTGGGGCGGTGCAGCGGGAGTTATAACAGGTATAATAAGCTTTCTTATGATGCTCCTTTCAAAAAATGGCATATTATATGGCATGAAGAAACTCATATTTGACGGGGATCCTACGGTGCTTTTTCCCGGACATGATGTTCTGCCGGATATCATTCCGTCGGGACTTGGAGTGAATGTGCTGTGTGTTTATATGGGTACGATATTTGTGGGACTGGCAGTTACGATCATCGTGAGAGTGATCAGCTACAAAAAGTCACGTCCACATAAATTCAAATAAATGTTACTTATGCGGTCACGCGGATTGGAGAGTCTGCATATGACCGGAAAATATGGAGGTAGGTATGAGAAAAAGAATTGAGGAGTGGATAAACTGGGTGCTCTATGATGAGCTTATAGCCAGTAAGATCAATGCACCAAAGCATTTGCTTGGTATTCACGATTACGGAGAGGGCCAGATAATCGTGGTGTACAAGCCGGGGGCTATCAGAGTAGAGGTTACATCCAGAACCGGCAAGAAAGTTCACAATATGGAGCGCATGACCAACGAAGGTCTGTATGCGATATACTTTGAGAAGAAGGAGTATGATGGTAACAAGTACAATGTTGTAACTACATATGAGGATGGCACGGTTGTGAACAGTGCAGATCCATATTCATTTGAATCACTCATAACAGACTTTGACACATATCTTTTTGCGGAGGGCAGACATTACAATATATATGAGAAGCTGGGCGCGCATCCTATGACGATAGATGGTGTCAGCGGTACATATTTTGCAGTGTGGGCACCACACGCAAGACGTGTCAGTGTGGTCGGAGATTTCAACCTCTGGGATGGAAATGTAAACCCTATGCAAATCACGGCAAATGAGGGAATATACGAGCTGTTCCTTCCTGGCATTGAACCAGGGGCGGTATACAAATACCAGATCATGACCAGGTACGGAGAGATATTATACAAGGCTGACCCGTATGGTAATCAGTGTCAGATGAGGCCGGAGAACGCGTCTGTCGTTGCTGATATAAGCAGTTACAAATGGAAGGACTCATCCTGGATGAAAGAGAGAGACAAAGTCAGCCGTACTGACAGAATGCGCATGCCGATGGCGATATACGAGATGCATCTAGGCTCATGGCGCAAGAAGGTTGAGGACGATGATGCAGGTTTCTATTCATATAGAGAACTTGCACCGATGGTGGCAGATTATGTGAAGGAGATGGGCTACACCCATATTGAGCTTATGGGTATATCAGAATATCCATTTGATGGCTCATGGGGATATCAGGTCACCAATTATTACGCACCGACCAGTAGATACGGAGCTGCGGTGGACTTTATGTATTTTGTTGACTATATGCACAGCAAGGGAATCAGTGTCATTCTTGACTGGGTACCCGCACACTTCCCTAGAGATGCGCATGGTCTTGGAAGATTCGATGGAATGCCTCTCTATGAGCATCCAGATCCAAGACGAGGAGAGCACCCTGACTGGGGTACATATATATTTGACTATGGCAGGAACGAGGTTGCCAATTTCCTCACGGCAAATGCGCTGTTCTGGGTTGAGAAGTTCCACATAGACGGACTCCGTGTGGATGCTGTAGCATCCATGCTGTATCTCGATTATGGCAAGCAGGACGGACAGTGGCTGCCAAATGAACACGGCGGCAATGAAAACCTTGAGGCTATCGCACTCATGCAGAATATAAACCGCATCATGGAGGAGAGAAATCCTGGTGCATATCTCATAGCAGAGGAGTCAACAGCATGGGCAGGGGTAACGGCACCGGCATCCATGGACGGACTCGGATTCCTGTTCAAGTGGAACATGGGTTGGATGAATGACTTCCTTGAGTATATGCAGATGGATCCTTATTTCAGGCAGAACAATCAGAATATGCTTACATTCAGTCTGTCATATGCGTATGCTGAGAACTATGTCCTTGTCATATCCCATGACGAGGTTGTTCATCTCAAGCGTTCAATGATAGAAAAGATGCCGGGCAGCGAGGAGAACAAGTTTGCAAATCTCAGAACGGCCTATGGATTTATGTATGGACATCCAGGCAAAAAACTGCTCTTTATGGGACAGGAATTTGCTCAGCCAAGGGAGTGGAGTGAGGCTAGAAGTCTTGATTGGTTTGTTCTTGACAATCCGCTTAACCAGGGAATGGAGAGATACGTCAAGGCGCTCAACAAACTGTATAATACAAATGATGCGATGTATGCAAATGACACTGATCCGATGGGATTTGAGTGGACAGACTGTGACCATCCGGATATGAGTATACTCTCATTTGTAAGGCGCGGTTCAACACCGAAGAAACAGTTGCTGTTCGTATGTAACTTTACACCAGTTGAGAGGGATGATTACAGCATACCGGTTCCATGTTATACCACATACAAGGAGATACTGAACTCAGATGATGTACAGTTTGGCGGTAAGGGCAGACTGAACAGCAAAGCCGTAAAGGCGATGGACAAGAAGAATGCGAGAACACCATACAGCATAGATATCACAGTTCCGCCGCTTTCCACCGTTGTGTTTGAGTATGATTACACAGACATGACACCTGAGCTTGAAAAGAAGGAGGCTAAGGCTAAGGTTGCTGCAAAGAAGCGTGTGGACGCCGCAAAGAAAAAGGCTGTAGCTGCACAGAAGAAGGCAGAACAGATAAAGAATGACGCGGAGAAAGAGGTATCAGAGCTGAAGAAAGATGCAGAGAAGAAGAACGCTGAGCTGAAGAAAGATGCATCTGAGATATCAAAAAGGTTTAAGGATGATATAGCTGATATGGAAAAGTCAGTGACGGTTGTTGCTAATGACATCAGGAAAGATATAAAGTCACGAAAAAAATAAACTTGCAATATATATGAACAGGCCATATAATGTCAGTGTAAGTGCAAAGGGGCACAGAACAATATCGTTCTGTGTCCCTTTTTGTATATAAAAAGCGGGCGAGAGTGGCACGCTTTGAAGAATCCATGTAGTTTTTAAGGAGGAAACAGTATTATGAAGACAGGAAAAGTAAAATGGTTCAATGCAAAGAAGGGCTACGGCTTTATATGTGATGAGGACGGCACAGATGTTTTTGTCCATTTCTCAGCACTGAATATGGAAGGATTCAAAGCTCTTGAAGAGGGGGACACAGTAGAGTATGAGGTCGTGGACGGAGAGAAAGGTCCACAGGCTGCCAATGTGACAAAACTGTAATACAATGCGGTATCTGTCAAAACAGTGATATATGAAAGAGAATATATGCGGATTTAGGAGAACATCCTCAGGTTGTGATTATAGATGATCTGGGGATGTTTTTTTTGAGCAATGAACTTGAGTATACGATTGCAGGAAACTGTGGTGAATATATACAAGGCTTCGCGTTACATAAATACAAGAATATTATAGATATCACCATATGCTAAAATCGCATGTCTGATATAATAAAAATAACAGATATTTAAAAATCATCTTGACGTCTAGCGATGATAAAATGTAGAATACACATATATGGTGAAACATGTTTCATACATTGCTATTGCTGATAAACAGTTAAATAAACAGGCACGTATTTATTTTAGATTATAAGGGGGATATGTACCATGAAGAGATTTGATGTTGTGGCACTTGGAGAACTGCTCATAGACTTTACACAGAATGGACTCAGTGGGCAGGGCAATATGATGATGGAGGCGAATCCTGGTGGGGCGCCATGCAATGTTCTGGCGATGCTGCAAAAACTTGGAAAGAAGACTGCATTTATGGGAAAAGTTGGGGATGATTTCCTTGGAAAAATGCTTGCCGGTGTTGTGGCTGATGCCGGGATCAATACAGACAATCTGAAGTATGACAGTGAAGTACATACCACACTTGCATTTGTGCATACATATGAGGATGGCGACAGGGATTTCTCATTTTATAGAAATCCGGGGGCGGATATCATGTTGAGCGCGGATGAGGTGGACGAGAGTATTATAAAGGATACCAGATTGTTCCATTTTGGATCACTGTCTCTGACATATGAGGTTTCACGTGCTGCAACGCAGAAGGCTGTGGCGGCAGCGAAAGAGGCTGGATGTATCATCACATTTGATCCTAATCTTAGGGAACCGCTCTGGAAGACTCTGGATGAGGCTCATGAGCAGATAGAGTGGGGCATGAAGCAGTGCGATGTACTCAAGATATCGGACAATGAGATACAGTGGTTCACAGGCAGAGAGGATTTCGATGAGGGCATAAAGCTCCTTCAGAACACATATAACATACCTCTGATACTTCTCTCGATGGGAAGGGACGGCAGCCGTGCATATTATGGTGATGTGATGGCAGAGGCGAAGCCATTCATACAGGAGAACACCATAGAGACTACAGGTGCCGGTGATACATTCTGTGCCTGTGTACTGAACTACATACTGGACAATGGACTTGATGATCTTGACGAGGATAAACTCACGGAGATGCTCACATTTGCAAATGCAGCAGCATCGATCATCACAACACGCAAGGGGGCACTCAAGGTAATGCCGGAAAGATCCGAAGTGGAAACATTGATAGCTGACAGAACCGTAAGTTAACATAAAAGGGGACAGGTACCTCCGTCTCCGTGAAGATAGATATGGAAAAGGAGAAAGATAAATGGCGGCTTCAAAAATAGTGAAAAAAACTGCAGAATATATTAAGAGATTTGAGGAGAGATACGATGAGCTCAAGTGGCTATATTGTGAGCTGTACAATAATAACATGGAGGCATTTGACTGGCTGTGTGATTCTCTGTATGGTTATTATCAGGAGAGAAATGCTGATCTCAAGAAGCTGGACAGAAGCCGTGTCAAGAAGCCGGACTGGTATAAGCAGAATGATCTGCTGGGTATGATGATGTACACAAATGCATTCGCGGGAACGCTGAAGGGTGTAAAAGAAAAGCTTCCATATGTGAAGTCATGTGGTGTGAATTATCTTCATTTTCATAATTATCTGGAGATTGGTTTCTGTTACGAAGGGGATGGATTTATGGCGTTTGGTGAGGCTAAAATGCGGTTTTCGGGAAGAGAATTTACGGTGATTCCACCCAATTATGCTCATACGACTAACAGTGATCTGGGTACGGTCAGTAAATGGGAGTATCTTTTCATAGATGTGGAAGGTTTCATGAAAAAATTTCTGAACAATCCGGTAAAGGCTGAAAAAATGATTCAGAGAATATATTCTAAGGCTTTATTTCTGAAAGAGAATGAGTTCCCCTCTATAGCTGCAAAAATTCTTAAGATCATGAATATCATGCGTGAGGGAGAAGAATTTTATATTGAAGAATCCAGTGGAGTTCTTGCGGCATTACTAGTAGAAATTGCCAGACTGAACCGGGCTTCACCGGAAGACAGGGTGGAAGAGGAAACAGGGAAACTTACAAATATGATTACCCGCGTACTGGATTTTGTTTCTTATCACTATATGGAGGATATCCGGATAGAGGATCTGGCGAAGATCTGCCATATCAGTGAAACTCATTTCAGAAGAGTGTTTACATCGCATATGAAGGTAAGTCCTCTGGAGTATATTAATTCTGTGCGGATTCATACTGCCTGTGAATTTCTGCAGAAAACAGATATACCGGTGGCAGATATTGCGCACAAATGTGGTTTCACGACCAATTCAACGTTTAACAGGAACTTCAGACAGATAATGGGAGTGACTCCGGTTGAATGGAGAAAGCGGCCGGAGAATTATGAACAGCAGCTTTTGGATTTCTATATTCATTCAGAGGAAGGATGGTAAAAAAGTTATGAACTATAAGATTGTGGAGCAGGTATCAAGAAAGAAAAAGAGTATGTCCGGAGTCCTGCGTGTGGTAATGATTATTTTTGCAGTGCTTTTTGTGGTTATGGGAATCACGATTTCCCAGGCATTTATGCTTCCGGGATTTCTGCTTGCAGGGCTGTATTTTGTCTTTGATATATTCAGTCAGAAGGATTATGAATACATGATGGAAAACGGTCAGTTTGAAATAGATGTGATCTATGGCAAGAAGTATCGCAAAACAGCTCATATACTGGAACTGAGTAATCTGGAGACAGTGGCACCGCACTGGCATGAAAGTGTTGCAAGGTACAAAAAGAATGGTGGAACGGAGAAGCTGAAAAAATACGATTATACCTCTTATGATGAAGATACTCCTTATTATACAATGATCATCCGGGAAGACGGGCACAAAATAAAACTGCTTCTTGATCTTAATGAGGAACTGCTTCATGCGATGAAAACACAATATCCTGAAAAAGTCTATTTTGCATAAAATGAATTAAAAACTGTAAAATATGTACAAAAATTGAACGGAAAATTTATGAAATAAGAACAAAAGCCATTTTTAAAGACAAAAATATATATTTTTTGTCCATGAAAGTGGCCTTCGTTATTAAAATTATATAGTAAAAACATAGTAAATGAGAAAGTGAACAAAAAATATATTTTTAAATATTTTTAATAGTGCAAAATACATAAAATGGTCGAAATTGCACATTATGTGTGCGGTTATG
>OLOS01003309.1_pt1 | contig 9857 bp, 6 predicted proteins | sample 1672631 | NCBI WGS metagenome assembly OLOS01 (sample SAMEA3136707, study PRJEB25190) | human gut metagenome | biome: human gut; feature: human-associated habitat; material: faeces | place: Austria | collected 2013 | reverse complement strand
AACGGATTGTTACACGATATAATGGAGATCTGGCCTATGAAATGGAAGATGGAATGTTTGTTGTTTCAATTACATTTTTTGATCTATAAATACTCATGTCCAGTAATCCAGTACTTGAAGGCCATCCGCTTGCAGTACTTTCACCACAAGATTAAACTGAATGTAAGAAAAAAACTTGTTCCAATTTTTCAGGATACGAAATTCGTATCACACAAACAGGAATGGAAATGGAGGAATGATGCCATGACAATTAAGAAAATGAGAACTAAAATCATTTTACCATCAATTCTGACAGTCAGTCTTACTTGTGGTCTGTTACTTGTGGGATGTCAGAAGACACCTGACCAGAGTGCAGTTGTCAGTAAGGCCGGAGGATTAAGCGAGGATGTAATTGCAGACCCTTTGAAAGATGGAGAGACGCAGACACTGAATCTGCCGGAACACTGGGACACAACAGTAACATGGAGTAATGACCGCGGAGTTTTTCACGCAGATCAGAAATTAGAATCTGTTACGACAGGAAATCTTCCGGTGATTGAAGTCAGTCAGAAAAAACTGGAGCTTGAACAATTAAACGGACTTATTTCCTATTTTGCAGGCGGAGAGATTTTGTATCAGACGCAGGAACTTACCAGAGAATACTATCAGAACCTCTTAGATAGGATTAAGAACAGGGAAGGATTCTATGCTGACAACAGTGTGGAGTATGATTTAACAGGGCTTGAAAAGTTAGTGGAAGAAGTTCTTCCTCTTGCGCCAGAGCAGACACCATTGCAGGAAATTGGACAGATTGAATACACATCAAAAAAGACAGATCCGGCGTATGAAGCAAAAAGAAAATCACTGGAAGCTTACGGATATGATATTCTTCCGGATACCACAAAGCAGGATGGAATGGAGATTCATTTTCAGGCAACGGTTGGTGCAGATGCAAAGGGTACGATCAATGCAGAAACTTACGATCCGGAAGCAGGAAATTATAGTATCTTCTCCTGGTCAGAAGGAAATGGGATCGAACTGGCAACTATTGAAAACTATCTGGCAAGAGCGAATCGCACAGCCGAATATGGAGTTCCTGCAGGAAGCGTAAAAGAATCTTTTATGGAGAAACTACAAACACTGAAAGACCAGATGAAAGAAACCACTCTCTTAGAAGAGACAGCAGAAGATGAAGCTGAAAAAATTCTGAAAGATCTGAACCTCGAAAATATGCAGTTGTTGTCATCAGACAAAATCCTCTGGTATGCACAGTCTGATTATCCGGAAGCCACTATATTAGAACAACAGGAAGCATTATGGAATGCTGATCCAAATCTTGGAAAAACAGGTTATCGTCTTACTTACGTTCCTTCTGTTTCCGGATTAAAAATAAATCAGGATAAAACCGGAGGATATTCAGATGATAGTGGATTTGCATATGCACCTTCCATGCCGGTAGAGCAGATTTATATTGTAGTGACAGAAGATGGAATCCGTTCCTTCAAATGGAAGGGTATGAGTCAGGAAGAAAAGGTAGTTACAGAAAATGTAAAACTCCTTGCATTTGATGAAATAGAAAACCGCCTGATCGATCAGGTGAAATATCTTTACCCTTCCAGTCAGCCTGCTGAGAACAAGACGATATTTGGTTATGATGTTGCAACTGTCGAACTAGGATATACTTATATACCGGCATATAAGAATCCACAAAATGCCTGGCTGGTTCCGGCATGGTTTTTCACTATAAGCGAGAGTCAAGATGCAACTGCCGAACTTGGAACAGCCGGAAGAAAAATAGAAGGATATCAGACCGACTACATTGTATTGAATGCAACAGACGGTGGAAGAATAGGTTCTTATTGGAGATGATAGAATATGAAACGAAGACATCTTTTCAGAACAGAATTGAAATATGACTTTGGAAACCGAAGATTTTATATCTCTGTACTGGCGTTGTGTGCGGTTCTTTTGATTGTTGCACTTCCTTATCGAAATCATCTGATCGCTTTCGGTGGATCAACAGAAGGGAAAGCCTGGTTATGCATCTTCACCTATGCAATCACTTCAGAAAAAGCCTTGCTTTTCTTTCCACTGTTGGTTCCTCTGGCAACAGCCGCAGATATACAGGAAGAATTACACAGCCGCTATGCATGGTTTCTTATTAACAGAATAGGAAAAAGAAATTATATTTGGATGAAAAGTTTTGGAGTCGCATTCACAGGTGGTGCCATTTCCGTTTCAGCGGCAGGAATTGCATTGGTTGTTTTTATAGTTATCTGTAGAAATATCCCGACTCTGAATACTTTGCAAAATATATCAGAGGTAATAAGTATCACAGGAATTGGATTTATCCGACTTTTTCTAAATGGAGCATTGTGGTCTTTATGCGGTTCACTGACAGCAGTTTTGACTAAAAATAAGTATCTGAGCTGTGCTGTTCCATTTATTTTATATTATGTACTAACAGTGTTTCAAGAACGATATTACCGCAATTATTTTTTCCTAAGTCCAAAGCAGTGGGCAAGCCCGGCATATTATGGAAACGGATTCTGTCTTTTGGCTCTGCTTCTGATCAGCAGTCTTCTGGCACTGGCTTTGCGTAAATGCGTGGTAAGGAGAGTGGTGGCATGAAAAAAACGCAATTTAAAACGGACATTCATCAAATCTTTCTTCTAACAAAAAGAAATTTCTCTGACTGGGACAAAAATCCGAGAATCTGGATGACTTTTGCATTAGGATTTGTACTTTGTCTGATGTTGACAAATCAGATTTTAGAGCAGGCACAGACATTCCAGACACCGGTGCAAATGTTCGAGCCACTGATCTGGACCTTCGGTGATGCGCAGTCTGTGATGCTTTCATCCCTTTTACTGCTGTTATTATTTGCAGATATGCCTTTTGTAAATCAGATGACGCCCTATTGGCTGATCCGGACAAAGCGAAGCGTATGGATGGCAAGTCAGATCCTATATGTGATCCTGGCTACTTGCCTTTATACCGTCTTCCTCTGCCTGACAGAACTTCTAATTGCAAGTCCTTGGGCTTACGTTGGAAATGTATGGAGCCAGACTGCTGCAAGCATTGGATATGGAAGTAATAATCATCTTACGGTTCCTGTATCAATAAAGACAATGGAAATGACAACACCATATAAATGTGCAATCTGTGTTGTATTTCTTATGCTTTTCTATTCGTTATTTATTACTTCCGTCATGCTTGTATTAAATCTACAGAAGGGAAGAGCCGGAGGCGTTGTTGGCGCACTCTTGATAAATCTTTATGGAATTCTTCTGACTCCGGATATTTTTCAAAAAGTTTTTCATCTGGGTGGAGGGCTTTCCTATCGGGCAAATATTCTTTGCGGATGGTTATCACCCTTAAATCACGCAACATTTCCAATGCATAATTTCGGATATGATTATTTGCCACAAATAAAAATAAGCATCCTGTTATTCCTTGCAGTGATATGTATTTTGCTTTTCATCTCGAGAAAATGTATCAAACGATATAATTTTACATTTTCTCAGGTTGATGAATCCTGACGGAATAAGAAAGGGGAAAATTATGAAAGCTGCTGTGAAAGTTAAAAATCTAACAAAATCTTTTGGCAAAGAAAAAGTATTAAAAGGAATCAGTCATACCTTTGAGGCAGGAAAAATCCACGGAATCATGGGATTTAATGGCTCCGGTAAAACTGTAATGTTCAAATGCATCTGCGGTTTTCTTCAACCTGACAGAGGGAGCGTATATGTCTATGGAAAAAGAATTGGAAAAGATATTGATTTTCCGGAAAATACCGGAATGATTATCGAGAGTCCGGGATTTCTTCCATATATCAGTGGATATGAAAACTTAAAACGCCTTGCACAACTTAATCGAAAAATAGGAGATACTGAGATCCGGGATGCAATCGCAAGAGTTGGTCTTGATCCGTTTTCTAAAAAGAAAGTAGGTCAATATTCACTTGGGATGAGAGAACGCCTTGGAATTGCACAGGCGATCATGGAGCGACCAAAATTATTAATTTTAGACGAACCATTCAATGGATTGGATAAAAGAGGCGCACAGGATGTCTGCGAACTCTTTGTTGAATTGAAAGAAAAAGGAACAACTATCCTGTTAGCTGCACACAATGTGATGGAAATGGAATGGTTGTGTGATACAGTGTGCGAGATGGATGCCGGACAGTTAGAAGTTGTTTATGAAAAATGAAATAATAATTTTTTCAAATTAAAAGAAGAGAGCGAACCCAAGAATATTAAACGAATATTCTTCAGTTCGCTCTCTTCGCACATTGCGATATAGGTACTCCGACAAAATGATACATTTCTACGTTCTCAACATCAGCTTGAAATTCATGTTAAAATTTGTTAGAATGATTTGCGAACTTACATTCTAAAGAGTTTTTAGAAAACCTTTGAAAACTAAGGAGAAATTGATGGAAAATATTGACATAGATAAGCTGACACCGATGATGAAAATTTATTGCGAGACGAAAGAGCAGTACAAGGATTGTATCTTATTCTACCGCCTCGGCGATTTCTACGAAATGTTCTTTGACGATGCCTTGACTGCATCCCGAGAGCTTGAGATCACACTGACCGGGAAAAGCTGTGGTCTGGATGAACGTGCCCCGATGTGCGGAATCCCATACCATGCCGTAGAAGGTTACTTGAACCGTCTTGTTGCGAAGGGATACAAAGTCGCAATCTGTGAACAGGTAGAAGACCCAAAGACTGCGAAGGGGATCGTAAAACGTGAGGTTGTAAGAATTGTTACACCCGGAACGAATCTGGATACACAGGCATTAGATGAAACGAAGAATAATTACATCATGTGTATCGTCTATATTGCAGACCGCTATGGAGTTGCAATCGCAGATATTTCTACCGGAGATTATTTTGTCACAGAACTTCCGGACAGCAGCCGTCTGATGGATGAGATTTATAAATTCAGTCCGTCTGAGATCATCTGCAACGAAGCGTTCTATATGAGCGGTATGGATTTTGAATTATTGAAAGAAAAACTTGGAATTACCGTATATTCCCTGGATTCCTGGTATTTTGATGATGCTGTCTGCAAAGATAAGCTGCTTGAGCATTTCAAAGTAAAGAATTTTGCAGGGCTTGGACTTGCTGATTATGACTGTGGAATCATCAGTGCCGGAGCACTTCTGATCTATTTATTTGAGACACAGAAAAATTCACTTTCCAACCTGACACATATTACACCATATATCACAGGAAAATATATGCTGATTGACAGTTCTACACGTCGAAATCTGGAGCTGTGCGAAACTTTACGTGAAAAGCAGAAGCGTGGTTCCCTTCTCTGGGTTCTTGACAAAACACGTACTGCAATGGGCGCACGTACGCTTCGCAAAAATGTAGAACAGCCTTTGATCGATAAATCCGAGATCAACCGCAGACTGGATGCAGTGGAAGAACTGAAAAATCAGGCCATTGCCCGTGAAGAGATCCGGGAATATTTATCTCCGGTCTATGATCTGGAGCGTCTGATCACGAAGATCACTTACGGTTCTGCAAATCCGCGAGACCTCACCGCATTCAAAGGTTCTCTGGAGATGCTGCCACCGATCCGCTATATTTTACAGGATCTGCAGGCACCGCTTTTAAAAGAGATTTATGAAGATCTGGATGCATTAGAAGATCTCTGCGAGCTCGTCACGAAAGCCATTCGTGAGGATCCGCCGCTTGCCATGAAAGAGGGAAATATTATCCGCGACGGTTATAACGAAGAAGTTGATAAGCTTCGCCGGGCGAAATCGGACGGAAAAGACTGGCTTGCAAAACTTGAGAATGATGAGCGAGAAAAAACAGGTATTAAAAATCTAAAAATAAAATATAACAAAGTATTTGGTTATTATCTGGAAGTGACAAATTCTTATAAAGATCTTGTCCCGGATTATTATACAAGAAAACAGACCCTTGCGAATGCTGAGCGTTATATCACACCGGAGCTTAAAGAACTTGAAGACATGATCCTTGGTGCAGAAGATAAGCTGTATGCACTGGAATATGAACTTTACAGCGAAGTCCGTGAAACGATTGCCGGACAGGTGGAGAGAATCCAGCAAACTGCCAAAGCAGTTGCCGCACTGGATGCGTTCAGTTCTCTTGCACTTGTTGCAGAGCGCAACAACTACGTCCGTCCGAAAATTAATGAAAAAGGAATCCTTGATATCAAAGAAGGCCGTCATCCGGTCGTTGAGCGAATGATTCCAAATGATATGTTTATTGCCAATGATACTTATCTGGATGATAAGAAACATAGAATTTCAATCATCACAGGTCCGAATATGGCAGGTAAATCAACTTACATGCGTCAGACTGCATTGATCGCACTGATGGCTCAGATCGGATCGTTTGTCCCGGCAGAGAGCGCGAACATCTGTCTTTCCGACCGTATTTTCACCAGAGTCGGAGCATCCGATGACCTTGCTTCCGGACAGAGTACATTCATGGTTGAGATGACCGAAGTTGCCAATATTTTAAGAAATGCAACCTCAAAAAGTCTTCTCATTCTTGATGAAATCGGACGCGGAACAAGTACATTTGACGGTCTGTCAATTGCCTGGGCTGTTGTAGAATACATCAGCGACAGCAAACTGTTGGGAGCAAAAACTTTATTCGCCACACATTATCATGAACTGACAGAACTCGAAGGAAAGATTGATAATGTCAACAACTATTGTATTGCTGTAAAAGAAAAGGGCGATGACATCGTATTCTTACGAAAGATCGTAAAAGGCGGGGCTGACAAGAGTTATGGTATCCAGGTTGCAAAACTTGCCGGCGTTCCGGATCTTGTCATTTCCCGTGCGAAGGAAATCGTAGAGGAACTCAGCGATGAGGATATCACAAACCGCGTCAGTGAGATCGCGGCCAAGGAACATACTGCAAAGAAAAAAAGTAAGGCAAAAAAATATGACGAAGTCGATATGGCACAGATGTCTCTGTTTGACACTGTAAAAGATGATGACGTACTTGATGAATTGAAAAATATCGATGTCGGAAATCTTACACCGATCGATGCTTTAAATACAATCTACCGGTTACAGAATAAGCTGAAGAACCGTTGGTAAAAGGAAAGGCGGAAATATGCCACACATTCATGTATTAGACCAGATCACAATTGATAAAATTGCCGCAGGTGAAGTGATTGAGCGTCCAGCGTCAATTGTAAAAGAACTCGTTGAAAATGCGATCGACGCAGGATCTACTTCTGTAAAAATAGAGATCAAGGACGGGGGCATTTCCTTCATCCGTATTACAGATAATGGCTGTGGCATTCCGCAGGATGAAGTGCAGCGTGCTTTCCTGCGGCATTCTACAAGCAAGATTGAGACAGTGGAAGACCTGTCTCACATCGCGTCTTTGGGATTTCGTGGAGAGGCGCTTTCAAGTATTGCAGCCGTCACCCGGACGGAACTGATCACAAAGACAGCCGATGCAGAGTTTGGTACCCGCTATGTCATTGAAGGTGGAAAAGAAGTATCCTTGGAAGATACCGGTGCGCCAAACGGGACAACTTTCCTCGTCCATCAGTTATTTTACAATGTTCCTGCGAGAAGAAAATTTTTGAAAACACCAATGACAGAGGCCGGACATGTGCAGGATCTATTAATGCATCTTGCCCTGTCTCATCCGGAAGTTGCTTTTCAGTTTTTAAATAACGGACAGGAAAAACTGCGTACTTCCGGAAATGGAAAACTGAAAGATGTGATCTACAATGTCTATGGCCGTGACGTAGCGGCTAACCTGATTGAGATCGATTATGAGAAAAATGGTATCCATATCACAGGTTTTCTCGGCAAGCCGATCATCACACGTGGAAATCGTAACTTTGAAAATTTCTTCGTAAACGGCCGCTATGTCAAAAGTGCAATGATCTCCAAATCCGTGGAAGACGCTTATCGTGATTTTGTGATGCAGCACAAGTTTCCATTTGCAGTTCTGCATTTTCATCTGAGTGGAGAAAATGTAGATATCAATGTGCATCCGACAAAGATGGAACTTCGCTTCTCACGGCAGCAGGAGGTTTATAATACCGTCTTTGAAGCCGTACACAGGACTTTGCTGGAACCGGAACTGATCCAGAAAGCAGAAGTTCCTGATCCGGTGGAATCGAACGAAAACAAGGCAGAAAGACCGGAGCGAGTGAAAAAGACATTCACATCCGCTTCGACCAAAAATAAAGAGGATACCGGCAGTCCGTTTCTTCTTCGTCCGCGTAAGGAGAATGAAAAAGTAACAGCTGCGGAATTGATCAAAGAATCCAAGAAAACGGTTAAGGATGATGTTCAAGATGAGGATTATTTTATCCGTAAGATGAAGGAGCGCGTACTTTCTTACCATAATCGTTCTTCTTCCGCCGAAGTTGCAGACCGGAAAGAGATTTTCCGTGCAGATGAACAGAAAGACAAAATTGCTGAACATGTCAAATACGCCGTTGAAGCAGCAGATAAGACAGTTGCACCGGAAACTACGGCAGCAGTTCAAAAATCCAAATCAGCTGTTGAAATGCGAACTGCCACCACCAGCACCGATGCAGCATCTGATTGTGAAATAACCGACGCAAAATCAGAACCAGAAAACGGTACGCAGATGGATCTCTTTGAAGAAAATTTCTTAAAAAGAGATATCCGTGCAGAATATAAATTGATCGGCCAGGTCTTTGACACCTACTGGCTCGTAGAATTTAAAGATAATCTCTACATCATTGATCAGCATGCGGCTCATGAACGCGTCTTGTATGAGCGTACCTTGCGTGAAATGAAAAGCAGAGAATTTACTTCTCAGTACTTAAGTCCTCCGATCATTTTAAGCTTATCCATGCAGGAAGCACAGCTTCTGAATGAAAATATGGACCGCTTTTCACGCATTGGTTTCGAGATTGAACCTTTTGGTGGAGAAGAGTATGCAGTCCGTGCAGTACCTGACAATCTGTTCAGTATTGCCAAGAAAGAACTTCTGATGGAGATGATCGATGATCTGACCGAAGGTCTTTCTACTTCTATGACACCGGAGCTGATCGATGAGAAGGTTGCATCCTTGTCCTGTAAGGCTGCTGTAAAGGGAAATAACCGTCTTTCTGCACAAGAAGTAGACAAACTGATCGGCGAACTCCTGACACTGGACAATCCATATCACTGTCCGCATGGACGACCGACGATCATTGCCATGACAAAACGTGATCTGGAAAAGAAATTTAAACGAATTGTATAAATGGAATCGAGGAAATATAGATGGAACAGACAAACAAACGCCCACTTGTCATTCTGACCGGACCAACTGCTGTCGGGAAGACTGCTGCCTCCATCGGACTTGCCAAAGCAATCGGCGGAGAGATCATTTCTGCTGACTCTATGCAGGTCTACAAGGAGATGGACATCGGCTCTGCCAAGATCCGTCCGGAAGAGATGGACGGTGTGCCGCATCATCTGGTAGATGTTCTTGATCCGTCTGAGGATTTTAACGTTGTTCTCTTTCAGCAGATGGCAAAAGAAGCAATGGAAGGAATCTATCAGCGGGGACATATTCCGATCGTTGTCGGCGGAACAGGATTCTATATTCAGGCATTACTTTACGACATTGATTTCACAGAAAATAATGCCGATACTGCTTATCGGGAAGAATTAGAAGCACTTGCCAAAACCCAGGGCGCAGAATATCTTCATGAAATGCTTGAAAAAGTAGACCCGGAATCTGCGGAACAGATTCATTTTCATAATATAAAACGTGTGATCCGCGCGCTGGAATATTATCAGCAGACCGGACAGAAGATTTCCGAGCACAATGAGGCGGAACGAGAGAAAGAATCTGCTTATAACTCCGCATATTTTGTGCTGACAGATG
>OLOS01003307.1_pt1 | contig 9862 bp, 10 predicted proteins | sample 1672631 | NCBI WGS metagenome assembly OLOS01 (sample SAMEA3136707, study PRJEB25190) | human gut metagenome | biome: human gut; feature: human-associated habitat; material: faeces | place: Austria | collected 2013 | reverse complement strand
TGGATGACAAATAAATTAGCAGTTGACAATTTGTTAGAACTCGGGTATTCTTTAAAAAATAATATTAATTTAGATTTACAATATTTTAACTAATTTGATGATGGGTAAAAATAGAGAAGGGAGAAGCTTACAAAGTAAGTGCATCCCACGATAATATATAATATATAATTTGGTATATATGCTGCAAAACGGCATGCAATATACAAATACCATTTTTAATGATGGAGGACGACGAAATGAAAGCCAAGAGATTACTCTCGATGATTGCGCTGATTCTCGCGTTGGCGATGTGCTTTGCCGCATGCGGCGAGCCGAGCGGCACCCCCAACGAAACTGAGAACCCCGGACCCGGAACTTCTCAGCCGGGCGGCGAAGAACCGTCCGGGAACGCGGATCAGGAGTATGACGATACCATCGTCATCGACATGAACAGTGAGGTCACCAACTTTGACCCGGCGTACCTTGCCGGCGTGACCACCAGCCGTGTTGCATGCTTCATGATGGACCACCTTTGCTACATGGATCATGACGGCAACATCATCCCGCGCCTGGCGGAAAGCTGGGAAGCGAACGAGGATGCAACCGTGTGGACGTTCCACCTTCGCAAGGATGTGAAATGGCACGATGGCACGCCGTTCGTGGCTGCGGACGTGAAGTACAACTTTGATAGGATCATCAACCCTGATGTGGCCGCGCTGCGCGCAGGCGACTTGGCATGCGTTGATTCTGTGGAAGCGCCGGACGATTACACCGTTGTGTTCAACCTTAATACCCCCGTTGCTGCATTCATTACCAAATGCCTTCTCATCAACCCCGGCCTGCTGGCGCAGCCTAAAGCGCTTGAAGAATACGGCGAAAGCTATTCTGACCACGTGGTAGGCACCGGCCCCTACAAATTGGTTGAATGGATCCCCGGCGAAAAGGTCCGCATGGAAGCGAACCCGGATTTCTACCTCGGCGAACCCGCCACCAAGTACGTTGAGTTCAGGCTGATTCCGGATCCCATGACCGCGCTGATCGAGCTGGAGCAAGGCAACATCGACTTTCTGTTCAACATCCCGAGCACGGAAATGGCGGCGTTTGAAAACAACGAGGACATCGTTCTTGAGCGCGCAAAGGACTTCGGCGTATGCTGGATCTTCCTGAACGTTGCCATGGACCCCTGCAACGACATCAACGTCCGCAAAGCCATCGCGCATGCGATCGACTATGAAACCATTTACCAGACGATGCTGACCGACTTTGGCTTGTTGGCGGATAGCTACCTGCCCAACCACAACTGGGCCTATGATAACCCGCGGGTCGACGAGCTGGTGCTTGCTGCAAACAGCACGGGCGATCAGGAGGAGCGCAAGGAACTCTACATTGAGATCCAGAAGATCATCAAGGAAGATTACGTCAGCCTACCGTTCTATTCCCGTTATGCGCAGGTGGGCGTAAGCGCCAAGGTTGAAGGGTTCACCCACAGCGCCGCAATCTTTGATTTACAGGATGTGCGGGTCGCAAAATGATCTGTGCCGCGAAGTGCGGCGGAAAATCTTCTGATCCTTAGCTCAAAGGCTACGGCTGCGCCTGCGCAGACACGCTCAATGTGCCTCGCGGGCGCAGCCAAAGCAATATTCAAGGTAGGTATCATATGCTTAACTTTATTATTAAAAGGCTGCTGACCTCCATCCTCGTTATTATCGGCGTAACGATCGTGATTTTCAGCCTTGTGCACATGGCACCGGGCGACCCGGTACAGATGATGGCGGGCCTCGATGCAAAAGAGGAAGATATAGAGGCGCTCCGTGCCAAAATGGGTATGGACAAGCCGCTTATCGTACAGTACTTCAATTACGTAAAGGGCCTTTTGCACCTTGATCTTGGGAAGTCCATCATCACAAATAAGAACATATCGGACGAAATTTTCTTCCGTTTTCGGAACACGGCGGAGTTGGCGGTTGCCGGCATGCTGATCTCGTCCGTTTTCGGTATCTTCATCGGCATTGTCGCCGCCGTAAACCGGGACAGGTGGCTGGATAAAACGCTGATGTCGCTCTCCATTACCGGTATTTCCATGCCGTCGTTCCTGCTGGCGCTGCTGTTGATGCTGCTGTTGGTTTCCCAATGGCATCTGCTGCCGGCATCCGGCAGGGAAGGCTCGCCGTTTACGGCCGAGGGCTTCAAGTACATCATTCTGCCCGCGCTCACGCTCGGCATCTCGGGTACGGCAAGCATCGCGCGCCTCACCCGCTCGTCCGTTGTGGCCGTCCTGAACGAGGAGTTCGTGATGACGCTCAAGGCGAAGGGCCTCCGGCGCAAGATGATCCTGTTCAAGCACATCCTGCGCAACGCGAGCCTTCCGATCCTTACGATGATCGGCCTTGACTTCGGCTACCTGCTTGGCGGCGCCGTTGTTACGGAAACGATCTTTGCATGGCCTGGCATCGGAAAATATGCGATGGACGCGATTTCACAAAACGATTTTCCGGCGGTACAGGGCGCTGTGCTGATCCTTTCCATGATGTTCATGCTGATCAACCTAGTGGTAGACCTGCTTTACGGCGTGCTGGATCCGCGCGTCTCGCTCGAATAAGGGAGGCGAAACAATGCAATCCAAAGCTTTGAAAAAAATCATCAAGAACCCAACGGCCATGGTGTGCATCGCGCTGTTGCTCGTAATCATCTTTGCCTGCACGTTCTGCAAAGTGCTGGCGCCTTACGGATTTGACGATCAGGAGCTTGCAAACCGCCTGCAGGGCCCGTCCGCAGCCCACATTTTCGGCACGGACGAATACGGCCGCGACGTGTTTTCGCGCGTGCTTTACGGAGGGCAGAACTCCATCGTGATCGGCTTTGCCGCGGTGGTCCTTTCCATCGTCATCGGCGGAACGCTCGGCATGCTTGCGGGGTATTTCAAAAAGGCGGAAGCCATCATCATGCGCCTGATTGACATTCAGATCGCCATCCCCGGCATCCTGTTTGCAATCGTGATTGTTGCAACGCTGGGCGATTCGCTGATCAACGTGGTATTCAGCGTTGCGATTTTCTCTATTCCGACCATGACCCGCGTGGTGCGTTCCGAGGTGCTTTCACTTAAAAAAAGCGAATTCGTGCAGGCTGCGAAAACATATGGTTTGCCGGATTATCGCATCATCTTTGTCCACATCCTGCCCAACATCGTACACACCATGATCGTGCTTGCGACGATGCGCTTTGCAAGCAGCGTGCTTACTTGCGCTACGCTGAGCTTCCTTGGCCTCGGTGTGAAGCCGCCGATGGCGGACTGGGGCTCCATGATCAGCAACGGCAGGTTGTATATCCGCTCGGCCTGGTGGCTCATCGTGTTCCCGGGTGCGGCACTGCTGCTGCTCACGCTCGTGGTAAACCTTTTGGGCGATGCGCTGCGCGATGCACTGGACCCCAAAGTGCAGTGAAGGCATTTGCCTGAAAAGTTACGATTTTGAAAGGATCAATAGCTAAAGTATGAGGATAGATACCCTGATTATCAATGCGGATACGCTCACCATGGCTGGGAAAGGCGTAGGATATGAGGACAACTGCGCAGTCGCCATAGATGCGGGCAAGATCATTGCCGTCGTGCCGATGGCGGATGCGGGCGCATATGAAGCAGAAGAAATAATTGATGCAACGAATAAGCTCGTTCTTCCAGGCCTGGTGGATGGGCATATGCATGCTTCGCTGAACCTGTTCCGCGGGCTTGCGCAGGATACCAAGGATTGGATGATGCGCGGTCAGAAGCCATATTCTTCCCGCATGGAACCGGAAAACTGCCTGCCTGCATCCGATGTAAATATGCTGGAAGCGCTTGCTGCGGGCACAACGACCTTCGGAGAGTATTCTTTCCCGGAAATGATCGGGCATCAGGCTGAGTTCCTGGATAAGCTTGGCGCACGCGGCAATCTCACGATCACCATCCGCGGCACGTCCCGCCAAATGGCGAAGGGCGATATCAACGACCTGTACGTGTTTGACGATGACATGGCGCGTCAGAAACTGAACGACAATCTTGCCCTGTATGACGCATGGCATGGAAAACATGGACGGTTTACGGTCTGTCTTGGCCCGCAGGGGCCAGACTTCATGAGCAGGGAAATGCTCCTTGAATGCAAGCGGGCGGCGGCCGAGCGTAACATGATGCTGCATGTTCACTTAGCGCAGGGGAAGCGCGAAACCATTCAGATGATGAAGCGCTACAACAAGCGTTCCATCCCGTTTATGGAGGAGCTGGGCTATCTGGACGGCAAGCTGATTGCCGCGCATATTACCGATGCGACGGATGAAGAAGCGCGTTTGCTTGCAAAGCGCGGCGCTTCCATGGTGCTCTGCTCCGGCAGCATCGGCATTATTGACGGAGAAGTTCCCCCGGCATGGGAATTCATGCAGGCTGGAGGTTATACGGCGCTTGGCACCGATCAGGCTTCCGGCAACAACTGCAATCAGATTATCAATGAAATGAAGCTTACGGCTTTGTTTAACAAAATCAAGTACATGGATCCGGAGGTAATGCCTGCCTGGCGCGTGCTGCGCATGGCAACCATAGACGGCGCAAAAGCGCTCGGCCTCGCGGACCGCATCGGTTCCATTGAACCGGGCAAGGAGGCGGATATCATCTTTATCGACCTCCGTGCAAAGACGATGATGCCGGTGGTGAAGCACCCGGTCAGAAATTATGTTCCAAACCTTGTATACTCTGCGCGCGGAAACGAAGTGTGCCGTGTAATGGTGGCGGGGCGGACGCTGTATCTGGACGGAAGGTATCTGACGGTGGATGAAGAAGCTCTCATGAATGAATTCGCGCAGAGCAGCCGGGAATATTTCTCGCGATTCCCGCTGGAAGCGGTGAAGGATACCGTAGGGTATGACCTTCAGCAGAACGACAGATTGTAGGAGCGATCGTATGGCTGAAAGATTATTGGACGTTTCGGGCCTCAAAAAGTATTATCCCATCAAGAAAAACCTCTTGGGAAAGCCCGGTGCATATGTTAAAGCGGTAAACGGCGTTGATTTCTTCATAAATAAGGGTGAAACGCTTGGCCTTGTGGGCGAATCCGGCTGCGGAAAATCCACGGTGGGCAAGTGCATCATCGGTCTTGAAGCGATCACAGAAGGCAGCATAACTATGGATGGGCTTGAAATCAGCGCCATGAAGGAGCAGGAGCGCCGCCATATCCGCAAGGATATTCAAATGGTGTTCCAAAACCCGTATGCTTCACTGAACCAGAGGCGCAACATCCTGCAGATTATTGACGAACCCATGCAGGTAAACCTCGGCCTGTCGCGCGCCGAGCGCGTTGCGCGCACAAAGGAGCTTCTGCGCATGGTCGGCCTGCGCGATGAGTACTGCTCCCGCTATCCGCATGAGTTTTCCGGCGGCCAGCGGCAGCGCATCGCCATTGCACGCGCATTATCGGTGAACCCGCGCCTTGTGATTGCGGACGAAGCGGTGTCGGCGCTGGATGTTTCAATTCAGTCGCAGGTCATCAACCTGTTTCGCGAGCTGCAGCAAAAGCTTGAGCTAACCTATCTTTTCATTTCCCACAACCTTTGTGTCGTCAAGTATATCAGCGACCGGATCGGCGTGATGTACTTGGGCGAGCTTGTGGAGGTTGCGGAAACGGAAGAGCTGTTCCGCAACCCGTGCCATCCGTACACGAAATCGCTGCTTTCGGCGATCCCCCTTGCGGATGTAAGCGAAGGGGAAGAGCAGCGCAGGCAGGAGCGCATCATCCTCAAGGGAGATGTGCCGAGCCCCGCAAACCCGCCGAGCGGTTGCTATTTCCACACCAGATGCCCTGTGGCCAAGGAAATTTGCCGTCAGGAGAAGCCCTGCCGCATGGAAGTTGCCCCCGGGCATACCGTGGCCTGCCATCTGTTCAGCGAGGGGGTGTGAACGCGTGAAAAACATATTGCAGATCGAAAACCTGAGCATCAGCTTCCGCACGGATGAAGGTACTTTCAATATGATCAAGGATCTTTCCTATTCGGTCGGGGAAGGTGAGATCGTGGGCATCGTGGGCGAGTCGGGCTGTGGAAAGACCATCTCATCCCTCTGTACGATGGGACTGCTTCCTTCAAACGCCATTGTGGAAAACGGGCATGTGATCCTGAATGAGGAGGAGGACCTGCTCACCTATAACGACAACAAAATGAGCCACATCCGCGGAAAGAAGGTCTCCATGATCTTTCAGGAGCCGATGAAGGCGCTCGACCCGGTGTTCACCATCGGAAACCAGATGGAGGAGACCGTGCGCCGGCACAACAAGGGCGTCAAAAAAGCGGAAGCGCGTGCCCGCTGCCTGGAAATGCTGAAAAAGGTAGAGATTGCAAACCCGGAGCATGTGCTCAAATGCTATCCGCACGAGCTTTCCGGCGGCATGAAACAGCGCATCATTATTGCGATGGCGCTTATCTGCGAACCCATGCTCCTGATTGCGGATGAACCAACTACGGCGCTTGACGTCACGATTCAGGCGCAGATTCTGGAGTTGATGCAGAACATCCGTAAGATCACGAATGCATCTATCATTTTTATTACGCATGACCTCGGCGTAATTGCCAACCTCTGTGACCGCGTACTGGTGATGTACGCTGGGCAGGTCGTAGAAGCGGCCGACAAAAAGACGCTCTTTCTTTCCCCAAAACATCCCTATACCCGCGGCCTCTTAGGTTCGCTGCCCAGGTTGGACGAGGACAGGGAAACGTTGGATTCCATCCCGGGGAGCATCCCTCTGCCTAAGGATTTCCCGGCGGGCTGCCGCTTCTCCACGCGTTGTGAACACGCGTCGGAGCAGTGCGCGGCATCGGAGCCGGGCTGCTATATGTGCGGCGGCTCTTTGGTGAAGTGCTGGCGCTATGCGGAAAACAAAACTGAAAAGGAGAACGAGCAATGAAACGCATCTGCATGACCGGGTTCGACCCAGTAAGAAGCCTCGGGGACGAAAAGAATCCTTCCTATGAGCTCATCCGCGATTTCCCGCGGGAATTCATGGGATATGAAGTGATGACCTTTGAGGTGCCAACCGCTTTTGACCGCAACCGCGCAGCGGTGGCCTCCATCATCCAAGAGAACAAACCGGACATCTTTCTGGGCCTTGGCCTGAGCGGAAGCAGGTTTGAAATCACACTCGAAAACGTGGGCATCAATTTCCGCGATGCGGGATATATGAAGGATAACGACGGGATGATCCTTCACCATGAGCCGATTTATGCGGACGGTGCGGGCGGTTATATTTCCCCCATGCCCGTTCAAAAGGTGGTGGCTCGTGCACAGGCGGAAGGCATCCAGATGGCGGAGTCCTATTACTGCGGCACTTACTGCTGCAATCAGGTGCTCTACAACGGCCTTTACCACAGAGACAAATTTTTCCCGAACATGCTTGCAGGGTTCCTGCATGTGCCGTATTTCCCTGAGCTTGTGATCGGCCGCAAGTCTGCGCCTTCCATGCCGCGGGAGAAATCGGCTCGCGCGCTCGAGATCCTGCTGGAAGAGTGCGGGGAAGCGCTGGGATAAAATGAACCGGAAAAAGGAAAGCGACAGCCGAAAAATGGCGGAAAGGGATATCTGTATATGAAGACAAAGAACTGGCCGGAAGGCGTGCAATGCGGTGTTGCGCTCACGTTTGACCTTGACGCGGAAACCTTCTGGTTTTCCCGCACCATGGACAGCATGGCAAGCCCCAATCTGATGGCGGAAGGCGCTTATGGCCCCAAGGTTGCTGTGCCCCGTATTCTGGACATGCTGGACAGGCTTGAGCTGAAGGCGACGTTTTTCATTCCGGGCTGGGTCATCGAGCATCATACCGAGACCTGCCGCGAGATTGTGCGCCGCGGGCACGAAATCGGCTATCACGGCTATCTGCATGAAAAAGCATACTTCGTTGAGCAGGAAAATGAGCTGATTGCAAAAGCGAAAAAGATCATGAAGGATCTACTCGGCGTGGAGCCCGTCGGCCACCGCACGCCGGAAGCCGAACTGACAAAGGAGACGATCAGAACCATCATCGACAACGGGTTTGAATATTCCACCAACACAATGGACCGGGATTGCCCATACCTGCACGAGCTGGAAGACGGCAGGAAGATCGTGGAGCTTCCCTTCAACTGGCTTTATGATGATTCCTCCCACTTTTTCTTTACGCTGCAAACTCCGGAACGCCGCAGAATCTGTGCGCCGAGCACGGTGTATGAAATCTGGCGGACAGAATTTGACGGGCTGTATGAAGAAGGCGGCTTGTATCCGTTTGTGTTGCATCCGCAGATCATCGGCCGCGTGAGCCGTGTGAAGATGCTTGAAGACCTGCTCACCTATATGAAGAGCCGGCCCGGTACGCTTATTGGCCCGGGAAAGGTGATTGCAGACGCGGCGCGCAAGGCGCTGATGCCGGAAGCATAAGTATGCGGATGAGGGACGGCAGATGTTCGATATTGTAATTTACAACGGATTTCATATTACGATGGAGGGCAAGGGCCTCGGCGTCATTGAAGAAGGAGGCCTTGCTATTCAGGATGGAAAGATTGCTGCGGTTGGCACGGCGGAGGAAATGCGCCGCGCTGACGCAAGGCGTAAGATCGACGCAAGCGGCATGGCTGTTCTGCCGGGCCTGATCGACGCGCACGTCCACACCGGCTTCGGCCTGCTGCGCGGCCTTTCTCAGTCAGTCGGTTTGGTTCATCCAGAAAGATTATGGTTCTTTCCTCCGGAAAATAATCCAGGAAGGAAACCATATCCTTGTCCCCTATATGCTCCACAGCCGGATAGATCGTAAGTTCTTCCAGATTTTCCAGAGAACGCTGACTCTCCGGATCAAAACTCCGGATAGAATCAATCTCATCTCCCCAAAGCTCGATTCTCCATGGATTTTCCTCAGTGAGACAGTAAATATCCACAATACCGCCACGCACAGAGAACTGCCCCGGCATTTCCACCTGTCCTACCCGCTCGTAACCTAAAGCCACCAGCTGGTTCTTCAGCTGTTCTGTGTCTTTCGTAATGAATCAGCTGTTCTTTTATCTTTTCCAGAGATTCCAGAAAATCCATACATCCGTCAATACTTGTAACAACTGTCAGTTCTTTCTCTTCCAGTAACGCCTTAATGACCTTCATCCTCTGACGTATCAGCAGATTTCCATGGATATCTGCCTGAAAGAACAGAAGATCTTTCGCAGGATAAGAATACACTTTTCTGTCATAAAATCTGTAATCTTCATAAATTTCTCTGGCGCGGCGTTCGTCCTCCGCCAGGATCAGACGATAAGGCGCAATCCCGGAAAGTCCGTACATCAGATGAGATTTCTGCGATTCCATACACCCCGAAACCTGCAGGATTCCCTTATTCGTTTTGCTTTTTTCTTTAATCTGTTCAAACTCTGCAAGCCCCTGCAGAGGTGTTAAAAATGCTTTCATCTTCACCCCTCATGATCCTTCGACGTAATAAAAGCGGCTTCTGTTTCCAGTTACCGCTTTCTATACCTTTTGCTGAACAATCATCTGTTTCCTGTCTGCTTATTTCTGTACAGGTACTTTTCTGTTATATTCGTTCATGGCTGCATCTGTACCCTGTGAGATTATGATATCCACAGCCTTTGCCGCCTTTGCTATTGCTTCATCCACAAGTTTCCTGTCTTCTGTGGAAAATCTGCCAAGTACATGATCTGCCAGATCCCATCCCTTCGGCTTTGCACCAACTCCTACTTTGATACGGAGAAATTTCTCTGTGCCAAGCTGGCGGATAATATCTTTGATCCCGTTATGTCCACCCGCACTTCCCTGCTTGCGGATGCGAAGCTGCCCGGGTTCCAGATCAATATCATCATAAATAACAATAAGCTCTGATTCCGGATCAATTTTAAAATAATT
>OLOS01003302.1_pt1 | contig 9873 bp, 6 predicted proteins | sample 1672631 | NCBI WGS metagenome assembly OLOS01 (sample SAMEA3136707, study PRJEB25190) | human gut metagenome | biome: human gut; feature: human-associated habitat; material: faeces | place: Austria | collected 2013 | reverse complement strand
CCTACATGAGCAAAAGGAAAGCCTCGAAGAGGCGATTTTGCGAATGGACTCTGAATAGTTACCATTTGTCGGTAGGTTTCAGGAAAAGGAGGAAGGAATGCAGCGTTTCAGATGGTATTTGGGAATGATCCTGCTTTTTCTGTGGGCAGGAGTTGGCAGTATATCTGTTCAGGCGAAGGATTCCGCCTGTGGATTTGTGGAAAGAGAACTTCTGGTGGTACTGAATCCCACTGTGGAAACGGGAAATCGCAGTTCCAGAAATGCAGTTTTATCAGAGGAATATATGGAAGCTTATGGAATTACTTCCATGGAGGAAAGATGTCTGGTTTTTGAAGACGGAGAGAGCAGGCAGGTGAAAACAGCCCGGGACGGGGGCAGGTCTTCCGGACTGGTGTATTATAAAGTAAAGTTAGAAGAAAATAACGTGCTGGAGGCGGCGAAGGCTCTGGAAGAGCTGGAGAATGTGATATCCGCCCAGCCGAATTATATATATGAGGCGGCAGATGCATGGAATCCGGGTGAACAGGAAGACCCCGCGCTGGAAGCGCAGTGGTTTCTTGAACAGATCGAAGCCCGGGATGCCTGGCGTACACTGGAAGCCGGCGGGAAACAGCCGGGAGAAGATGTGGTGATTGCCCTGCTGGATACGGGCATTTATACAGAGCATGAGGATCTGAAAGAGAGTTTGTGGGTAAATGAGGCGGAACTGTCAGGGACAGAAGGAATCGATGACGATTCCAACGGCTGCACAGATGATCTCTTCGGCTACAATTTTGCAAAGGACAATGCAAATGTGAGTGACAGCGACGGACACGGAACGCAGCTGGCCGGTATCATGGCGATGACAGCGGGAAATGGTGTCGGCGGCGCCGGGGTTGCCTATGGTGCAAAGGTCATGCCGGTGAAGGTGAGTACCAACCGGTATTTTGATACAGATACCGTGGTTCAGGGCATTGCCTATGCAGTGGAAAATGGTGCGGATGTCATCAATATGTCTTTTGGAGGGACACAGGATTCCTGGCTTCTGAGGACGGCGTTGCAGGAAGCATCCTCCAGGTGTATTCTGGTGGCAGCGGCGGGAAACAACGGTTATCCAACAACAGAGGGACAGTTTCCGGCAGATCAGAAGACGGAGGATGTTTACCCGGCGGGATATTCCTTTGTCATAGGAGTTATGTCCCGGGATATGGATGGAAAGCTGTCGGAATTCTCCAACTGGGATTGCGATGTCGAAAAAGGAGCTTCCTATGAAATCGCAGCTCCCGGAAACGGCCTTTACACGACAGGCTATCGGGGAAAATACGAGACCGCAAGAGGCAGTTCCCATGCAACAGCAGTGGTGTCGGCAGCAGCGGCGATCCTGCGCGGGATCTACATAGACAGAAAGGAGTATGCGGCACCCGTTCTTACACAGATGTTTCTGGATTCCCAGAAGGACAGGATGACTTACCGGTATTCGGATGATTTATCTGTGGACTTTCGGTGCCTGAATCTGAAGAGCATCATAGAGTATGCCCTGCAGGAGCATCAGATTGCCGACGGTCTGCCTCCGGAGGGGACCAATCTTACCCGGGAGGAATGCATGCAGCATGAAATCATTCGATTTTGTGTGGCGGCATCGGATAATATCGGGCTTCAGAGTGTACGTCTGTATTATAAAAGCAGCGGGGTAAATGTATATGCAATGCGTGAAATGACCTGCGCATCCGATGGAATCTATCTGGAGGAGGTACCGGCAGATGTTCGGCCGGGAGAGGTTTCCTATTTCTTTGAACTCACAGACGGGGTCTGGTTCACCTACGTGGGAAGCAGGGAAGAACCATTGACGCTTACTGTGAGAGAGAAGGAAGAGGAAACGGAAGAAACAGATGCCAACGGCAGGGATGAAACGTCTTCATCAGATGATCAACAGGATTCTGAAGAATCTGAAGATTCCGGAGGACTTTCCGGGAAAACAGAGCAGCAGAAGAAAGATCTCTCCGGCTGCAGACTGGAATTTGCTGTGCGCAGGTTTGTATATAACGGAAAAAAGAAAAAGCCTGTGTTTCTCATCTATGACGGAGATGTGTGTCTGGAGGAAACGGTTGACTACAGGGTGGTGTGCCCGGGACGCAAGACGGTGGGAACGGGAACCGTGCAGATCTTCGGAACCGGAATGTACAGCGGTTGTCTGACGGGACAGTATTATATATATCCGGGAAAGATAAGATCTCTTCAGATAAAGGCAAAGGCGAATGGGACACGGCTGCTTTGCTGGAGAAGAAGCCGCAGCAGAGTCACAGGTTACGGTATCTATGCGGCAAAGAAAAAGAGCGGTCCATTCAGGAAGATCGGCATGGTGAGAACAAACAGGATCGTTCTTTCAAAAAAGATGGCACGTACATGGAAGTATCTGAAAGTATCAGCCATTTACCGTAACAATGGAAAAGAACTGACAGGAAAGAAAACCGCAGCTGTGAGGATTTAAACGGGAGAAGCTATGGAAAGAAAGTATTATGAAATGAGCGAGATTCAGAGAAACATATGGGATATGATCTGTTCCTGTCCGGATCCTGCAATTGCAAATATAGGCGGAGTCGTAAAGATGCCGGAAGGAATGACAGATGAGAAAGCGAAAGAGATCTCAAACAGAATACAGCAAAAGAATGCGACGCTTCGCCTTCGCCTCGACGAACAGGGAAGATTTTATCTGGCAGCATATGAGCCTTTACAGACACAGATTCTGGATTTCAGAGGGGAATCCAGAGAAGCATTTGACACTGCTGCCAGTCAGTGGTTTCAAAAGCCTCTCACCCTTTATCATGCACAGCTCTGTGATTCCCTGTTTGCCCGCAGGGAGGACGGACTTTATCTCTGGGGGAAATCACATCACCTGATCATGGACAGTACTTCTATCCGTCAGTATATTCTGTGCTACTATCATGAAGAACTTCTGGACAGGGAGGAGGATGTACGCTTCCTTAACTATCTGGAGGAGAAAAAGGAGCCGGGAAAATACAGTGCAAAAATGATCGATCAGTGGAAAGGTGTGACCGTGGACTGGCGTCTCAGGGAGAATGCTTCCGACGGGAAAGCCGAAATCCTGACGGAGGAACTGCCGGTACATCTGACTAAGAAGCTTCAGACAGTCAGCAGATGCCGGAAAGTTTCCATGGAATCCCTGTTGAGCGCCGCCTTGTACACGTATATCGCCAAAGTACGGAACAGGGAAACTGTCGCCATAGGAAAGATGTTTATTAACCGGGTGAAAAATAACCTGGATATGATGGGAATGATGGTAAATACACTCCCGGTGATGGTGAATGTCTGCGGTGAGGAATCTTATCTGGAATTATGCCGCCGGATCCAGGGAGCGAACTTCTCTGTCATGAAATGCCAGAATCTGAGTTACCGGAGCCTGCGAAGACAGTCGGGGCATGAGGATCTGCTGTTTGATATCTGTATTTCCTACCGGAATGACCGTTATCTTCCTCTGGATCAGGCGGACGGAGGTTATGAGTTATTTAATGGCTGTTGCGAGATTCCTCTGCGGATCCTTCTCAATGACAGGATGGATGCGGTATCCCTGTCGTTTATCTACCAGACGGCAAATTATGGGGAGGAAGAGGTTCGGGAGATGTTCCGGAATCTCGTTTACATACTGGAACAGGGATGTGAGGATGCTCTGATCCGCAGGATCAATATCGTAAATCCCGATTATCTGCATATGGTTGCTGAATGTAACGACACAGACAGGTGGACATTCCGACGGAGTCTGTGGGATCATTTCTGCGAGTTTGTAAAGCAGAAGCCGCAGGATCTGCTCTGGGAGGAGAGTGCAGGGCCAGATGCTCTGACGTATGAGGAAGCAAAAGAGGCCATCGACAGGCTTGCTGCCTTTTTGATGCGACAGGGAGTTTCCGGGGGAGATTTTGTAGGAATTGTCCTGAAAAGGGACTATCTGCTGCCGGTTGCCATGATGGCCGTGATGAAAACGGGTGCAGCCTTTCTTCCAATCGGATATTCCGAGGAAGAGAGCATTATTGAGGAATTTGCCGGCTATTGCAAATATGTCATCAGCAGCCGGGAATTACAGATTCCCTGTCTGTTGTTAAGCAAAGAGATTCTTTTAAACCTGCCGCCCAGTGATGGACCATGGATGCACAGAAAAGAAGCAGCCGCATACGGAATCTTTACTTCCGGAAGTACCGGGAATCCGAAGATTGCCGTGATTTCCGAAGAATCCCTGATGTGCCGTCTGGAATGGATGGCAGAAACGTTCGATATGCGGGGCAGGATTCTGCAAAAGACGGTCAATACCTTTGATGTATCTGTCTGGGAGCTGCTGCTTCCGTTTCTGTGCGGAGGGAGAGGCTGTCTGCTTCAGGAGGGAGATGAGCGTTTTCCGGATGCCATCATAAAAGCAATGGCCGGGGAGCAGGTGGAGATCGTCCATTTTGTACCATCGATGTTATCGGCAGTTCTGTCCTATCTGGATACCGGAAGATCCGAGGCGGAGCTTAGGAAGATCCGGACGTCACTGAAGTATCTGATTTCCAGCGGAGAGGCGCTTTCTTCGTCTCTTGCAGAGCGTGTTCAGCGTCTGTTTCCGGATACTGCTCTGGTCAATCTGTACGGTCCCGCCGAGTGTACCATTGATGTTTCCTGCCATCTCTGTGATGGAGGGGAGGAGAGGATTCCCATCGGATATCCGGTCTGGAACACGCAGCTGTATGTCTGGGGAGAAGGGCATCAGGAGCTTCCGCAAGGGGAAACCGGTCAGCTGGTGATCGGCGGGCTTCTGGTGGGGAACGGATATCTGAATAATAAGGAAGAAGAAAAGAAACGCTTCCTTGTACTTGAGGGCAGGCACTATTATCTGACAGGAGATCTTGCAAAGCGTCTTCCGAACGGTGAGATCTGTTATCTGGGAAGAGAGAACCAGGAGACGAAGGTAAGAGGTATCCGTGTGGATCTTGAGGAAATGGAACGGCTGATCCTCTCAGTACCGGGTGTCGAGAGGTGCTGCCTGGTCGTATGGGAGAACAGAATTTGTGTTTTTTATGAGAGCAGCAGTGAGATACCCGGATGGAGAGAGCTTCTGGAGGGCAAGCTGCCCAGAGGAGTGATTCCTAACCGGTTTATCCGCCTGCCCGGACTTCCACTGCAAAGGAGCGGCAAAACAGACAGACGGAAACTGACAGAAATCTTTCAGGAGGAAGAAAAACGCCTGTGTGCCGGAGAGGATATCCGGACGATCGTGGAAGGCCATTTTACAGGAGCAGTTTTTTCAGATCGTGACAATCTTCTGCAGTGCGGGCTTGATTCGATCAGTGCGGCGTTCATCATCTCGGATATGCTGGCTGCAGGGTATGAGCTTAGCTATCGAGATTTTTTTGAACATCCGTCGGTTCAGGAACTGAGGGAATTTCTGGGCAGCAGGAAAAAAGAAGAAAAACAGCCGCAGATTCTGCTGTATTTTGACGGAAACGGAAAGCTTACAGAAGAGAGAATATCAGATCATGTATTGTTTGCGGTACCCTATGCCGGCAGTGAATTTACACTGTTTACGGAACTGGCAGGAAAGCTGTGGAAGAAAGGAATCCAGCTTTCGCTTCTGAATATGGAAACTCTGGAAAAGGAGAGCGTCTGGCAGATGGCAAAAAGAGCAGCAGATGTACTGGAAGATATTCCAGAGTTATCGATTATGGGTTGCTGTGTAGGTTCTGCGGCTGCCATTGCCGTGGCGAAGCTTCTGGAACTGAGAGGAAAAGATGTCCGTCATCTGTATCTGTGCGGTGCACTGCCGTACCAGTGCAGCGCAAAGGGGGAGATGGTATGGGATCTGCTGGGCCAGAGAAAGACAGAGGCGATTCTTTCTGTACTTTATGGAAGCAAAAGAAAGCTTACGAAGACTCAGTGGAGGCGATTTTTGCTGGACAGCCATAAGAGCGGTATGTTCTTCCGTGACTGCAGAATCCGGCTTTGGCAAACGGATGTAAGGCTGATCTACGGAGAAAGAGATCTTCTGACAGCAGGTTTCCCGGTGCGAAAGCATCAGTGGGAGCAGTGGCTGGGAAAAAAATATCCTGTCTGGAGAATAAAGAATGCAGGACACTATATGACGACAACACATGCAGGGATGCTTGCAGAGTTCCTTGCAAAACAGGAGGAAAGATATGTGTGAAATGATAAAGCTTCCTTTTGGAACGTATCAAAGCTATGAACTGTTTATCAATGTGGGGACAGTGGCGGGGATGGCTGTATTTTTGTTCTTTTTATGGAAAGCACGGGGGACGGGCGGAAAGGATATCCTGGCTGCTCTGCCTGCTCTTGTAACTGTTATGTTTGTGGGAAGTTATTTTGGCACTCTCGTTCGGCAGCTTGGATATATGGATTTTCAGGATCTGAAAGAATTATCCGATCATGTGGTCAGACATCTGGGAACACACTTTATCGGGCGTGTGCTGGCGGCAGCCCTGTTCTATCCCCTGATTTACCGGTTGTTTTCAAGGGTGCTGCGTACAGAAGTGACAAAAGAGAAGATGGCGACAGTCCTGGACAGCCTGTCATTCTTTATCGTTATCCAGCATTTCTTCAACCGGCTGTCGTGTCTGATGGCCGGCTGCTGTTATGGAAAACCCTATAATGGTCCGGGTGCGATACGGTTCCCTGATTCGGTGGAAGTGCAGTACCCTGTCTTTCCGTCGCAGATCTTTGAGATGGCAGCTATGGCAGTCATGCTGCTGCTGCTTGTCCGGATTCACCGGAAAGGACGCCATTTATTCGGCATCCTTTTACTGGGATTTGGAACTGTGATCTTTATCTCGGAGTTGTTTATGGATCAGAGAGGATATCTCCAGATTCTGGGAGTAAACTTTATACAGATTACCGCACTGCTTCTCTGTATGATTTCTTTGTTTTATTTCAGAAGATATTCCGGACATACTTCTGAGCAAAAGTAAAAGGAGCTGACAATAGCTCCCATAACTTATTGCTGCGCATCTGCCAGCAGGATGCTGACGGAAAAAACACCGTTTTCATGGCTGAATTTCGCTGTCCCATGATATTTCTCTGCCAGTTTCCGAACACTTGATATGCCATATCCGGAAGAGATATTCTTCGTAGAGAGATAGGTTCCGTTTGTCATGACTGGAGCTTTTCCGTAAGAGTTGTCAATTGTCAGAATCAGAAGGGAACCCTGTCTTTTCATGTGGAGTCTGATGAACCGGGACTTGGCAGGAAGAGACAGGCAGGCGGTCACCGCATTTTCCAGAAGATTTCCAAGGATGATGCAGACGTCAGACTCTTCCATAGGAATGGTTGCCGGGATATTCTTAACAGAAAAATCACAGGAAATCTCATGCGTTGAAGCCATATCATAATAGTAATTCAAAATCGTATTGATCGTATAGGAATTACTGAAATTTTTCATAGGAGATACCTGAATCCGGTCTGTATAACTCTGAATAAGCTCCGCTGCTTCTTTATCCTTTCCATCACAGATCATTGCATAAACCATTCTGAGAATATGGTGCATATCGTGGCGGAGATTCCTGGTGTGTTCCATATTTGCTACGATCTGCTGGTATTGCTGGCTGCTTAAGGCAATCATCTGTTCCAGTGTCTGTTTTTCTCTCTGATTGACCAGAATCTTATGGATCGCAAGAAAAAGTACAAAATAGCTGGAGAGATGCAGGATGTTAAAAAGGAATCTCAGATAAATGCTGTACAGGGTAATCTCATCAAAATCAGGGGTCAGTATGAAGGTTACGCTGTACAGGAGATAAAATGCAATACAGAAAATGCAAATCGTACTCCACATTTTTGAATCCATCATCTTTTTGATCGGAAGCAGAATATTTCTTAAAAAGTACAAAGTCCAGGGAATCACCAGAAACGAGAGCAGAAGCTGGAGGGGATTGTAGATCCCGTTGTAAAGGTAGTTGTCCAGCGGGAACAGCTGGGGCGACAGAAGCATAGCCAGATTCAGCATTTCTGTGACAAACTGTGCGATCGCTATGGCGAAGAAAAAAACCAGCATTTTAATCTGCCAGATGGCACGTACTTCGTACATGAAAAAGATGAAATAGATGATAACAGTTACGAAGAAAAGCGTATTGGTTAACGCATAATCCATATCTGGAAGATACTTGGTAAAAGATATGGACAGGAAGGAAAACAGGGCAGCAAATGCCAATACCAGAAAAGAAAAAAACATCATGACGGTGTTCTTCCTGTGGCGGAAAGAATCTGTAAACGGTGACAGGGAAATCATGGCATAGGGGAAAATCTGCAATAGGTATCCAAGGAAAGTTCGCATCAAATAGTAACTCATAGTTTCACACCGTCCTATGATTGTCTGCGTACAGATGTAAAAAGATAGTTTTCCAGGGAACTTATAATTTTATCACGGTTCATCCTGGAAACAGGTATTTCTTTATTTCCGTGAATTGTGACAAAAGAAGTCGTGTAGCTGAGGATGTATTCCGCATTGATAATGTAGCTGCGGTTTACCTGAATGAACTGTGTTTCATCCAGCTGTTCTGAAATATCGCGAAGAGTCGCATAAAAAGAGTACTGTCCATCCAGTGTATGGATGGTGCAGATCCGGTTCATGATTTCAATAAAAACAATTTTGTTTTGAGGAATCAGAAGCGTCTGTTTTTTCATTTTAACTGTGACAGTCGCTCTGGAGGGCAGCTGGCGTTCAGAAAAACGTGTGATCACTTCGGCAATGTCATCAGGGCTTGCCGGCTTCATGATGTAGTGCAGGGCATTCAGCTGAAATGCTTCGAGGGCATATTCGGGGCTGACTGTTAAAAACACAATATTATGGATATGTCGGAGCTTTAATGCATTTGCTGTTTCGATTCCGCTCAGATCGCCGGGCATGTAAATATCAAGAAAGATAATATCAAACATGGGAAGATCAGGACATTCCAGCAGACTGCTCCCGGATGAAAATAAACGGTATGTAATGTCAATATCTCTGCAGTCACAGTATGCCATCAGGGCAGATGCGGTCTGCTTTTGTTCATTCATATCATTATCACAGATTGCGATATACATAGTGCACACCTCGGTTTCTAATTTGAGTGACCCCGGAAATATCAGGATCAGGAATAATTGTTTCAGGCATTTGAATATTCCGGGTTATATTTCATAATAAAGAGTTCCAGACTCTCTTTCAGTACTTCTATCTGGGATTTCAGATAAAACTCATCCTCGAACAATGCGTAATGTACGCAGGCTCGAATCAGAATAAAAATCAGTGGTGTCAGTTTTTGATAGGGAATACCGAGCTTGCCTTCTAAGAGTTTTGCGTATTCGGTATATCGTTTGTCAACACCTGCAAAGAATTTCTGACCGTATTCTCTGTATTTCGGGTGCGTATACACTTGATACATCAGTCTGTACTTCTTTCCATGTTTTTCTGCCGTCCAGTATGGTATCTCGTCAATAAACCGCCATAAGTCCGGCACATCGGTTGGAGTTTTCGACATAAAGTCCTGCTCCACCTTGCTCATACAGTATTCGGTGGATTGGATAATCAGATCATCTAAATCCTTGAAATACGTATAAATCATAGATGTGTTATATCCGCAATATTTAGCCAACCCCCGAATACCGGTGCCGTGCAATCCTAAATCGGCAAAACCGTCATAGCATTTTTCCATAAGTTCGATTTTTTTGGCATGCCATTGTTCTTCTGTATAATTCGCCATCTAATCGCCCCTTTTCATTCAAATCGTTCGTTCTAAATAAAAGTATAACATACATCTGATGAAATTGCAATATGTTGGTTTACGTCGATTTTGAGAGGTTACTGTTCACTCAGTGACCAGTAACACGCTTCGCGATGCACAGATATGATGCATTCTGCATCATATC
>OLOS01003292.1_pt1 | contig 9906 bp, 5 predicted proteins | sample 1672631 | NCBI WGS metagenome assembly OLOS01 (sample SAMEA3136707, study PRJEB25190) | human gut metagenome | biome: human gut; feature: human-associated habitat; material: faeces | place: Austria | collected 2013 | reverse complement strand
ATAGCGCTTGCCGTGGCAGACCTCGCAGGGGACATAGACGTCGGCGAGGAAGTGCATTTCGATCTTTACCAGACCGTCGCCGCAGCATGCCTCGCACCTGCCGCCCTTGGTATTGAACGAGAATCTGCCCGGACCGTAGCCGCGCGTTCTGGCGTCCTGCGTGGAGGCGAACAGATCGCGGATGTCGCCGAACAGACCCGTATACGTTGCGGGGTTCGAGCGGGGGCTTCTGCCGATCGGGCTCTGGTCGATGCCGACGACCTTGTCCAGATGCTCCAGACCCTCGATGCGATCGAACTTTCCGGGGCGCGTGCGCGCGCGGTTCAGGCTCGCGGCGAGCTTTTTATAGAGAATTTCGTTGATCAGGCTCGATTTGCCGGAGCCGGACACACCAGTCACGCAGAGAAATGTGCCGAGCGGGAACGAAACGTCCAGATGCTGCAGGTTATTTTCCGCTGCACCAAAGATTTTGAGCGCTTTCCCGTTCCCCCTGCGCCGCTCAGTCGGCACAGGAATTTTTTTTGCGCCCGAGAGATACTGCCCCGTGATCGAGCGCGGCTCGGCAATGATATCGTCAAGCGTGCCTGCCGCGACAATCTCGCCGCCGTGGATGCCCGCGCCGGGACCGACGTCGACGATGAAGTCCGCCGCGCGCATGGTATCCTCGTCATGCTCGACGACCAACACGGAGTTTCCCAGATCGCGCAGATGGCGAAGCGTATCGAGCAGCTTGTCGTTGTCGCGCTGGTGAAGCCCGATCGACGGCTCGTCGAGGATATAAAGAACGCCCATCAGGCTGGAGCCGATCTGGGTCGCCAGCCGGATTCTCTGGCTCTCGCCGCCGGACAGGGTCCCTGCCGCGCGCGAGAGCGTCAGGTAAGATAAGCCCACCGCCTGCAGAAAGCGCAGGCGCGAGCGGATTTCCCGCAGAATCTGCGCGGCAATGACCGCCATGGAGCCGGTCAGCTCCAGATGCTCCATGAAATCGAGCGCTTCGCTCACGGGCAGCCGGCAGAAATCCATGATGTTCATGCCGCCGACCGTGACGGCAAGGCTGATGTCCGACAGCCGGTTTCCGTGACACTTCGGGCACGGACGCTCGGACATGCACTCCTCCAATTCCTTGCGCATCGCGTCGGACTGGGTTTCGCTCAAGCGGCGCGAGACGTTGTTGAGAACGCCCTCAAACGGGCGCTCGAGCGTGCCGCGCCCGTTGGCGCGCTCGTAGTAGATCGTGAGATTTTCTTTTCCCGTGCCGTAGAGAACGGCATGCAGCGCATCTTTGGGAAGGTCCTTCATGGGCGTCGTAAGCGAGAAATGATATTTTTTTGCCAGTGCCTCAAAATACATCCGGGCAATCGAGTCGTCCTTGACGTTATTGAAGCCGCTTGCCTGAATGGCCCCGTCCAGAATCGACTTGTCCCAGTCGGGAATGACAAGGTCGGGGTCGGCGACCAGCTGCGTGCCGAGACCCGAGCAGACCGGGCACGCGCCGTAGGGATTGTTGAACGAGAACATGCGCGGAGACAGCTCCGGCAGACTGATGCCGCAGTCTTCGCAGGCGTAGTTCTGCGAGAAGATGGTGTCTTTGTCCCCGTCCACCTCGTTGAGAATCACAAGTCCGCCGGAAAGAGACAGAGCGGTCTCGACCGAGTCTGTCAGACGCCGCGCAAGATCGGGCTTCATGACCAGACGGTCGACCACAACGTCGATGTGGTGTTTTTTGTTCTTGTCGAGCTTGATTTCCTCGGAAAGATCGTAGATGCTTTCATCGATGCGCGCGCGCACATAGCCGCCGCGTCGGGCATCGTCGAGCACCTTCGTGTGCTCGCCCTTTTTTCCGCGCACGACGGGGGAGAGAATCTGAAAGCGTGCTTTCTCCGGAAGACGCATGATTTGATCGACAATCTGGTCGACCGACTGGCGCTGGATTTCCTTTCCGCACTTCGGGCAGTGCGGCACGCCGCAGCGCGCCCACAGAAGGCGCAGATAGTCGTAGATCTCCGTCACCGTGCCGACCGTGGAGCGGGGGTTTTTGCTGGTGGTCTTCTGGTCGATGGAGATGGCTGGGGATAAGCCGTCGATGGCGTCGACGTCCGGCTTGTCCATCTGCCCGAGGAACATGCGCGCGTAGCTTGACAGCGACTCAACATAGCGCCGCTGCCCCTCGGCATAGATGGTGTCGAAGGCAAGCGATGATTTGCCGGAGCCGGAGAGCCCCGTGAGAACGACGAGCTTGTCGCGCGGAATGCTGACGGAAATGTTCTTGAGATTATTGACGCGGGCGCCCTGCACCCGGATGGTGTCTTGCATGTTTGTATCTCCTGACAGCTGCCGGGGTTTCCGGCAGACGTGATTTTTTGTAGTGTACTATTATAGCATAAGCGACGGTTCGATACAAGAAGAATTTTCAAACAAAAGTTCAAAACTGCGATGCCTGCTTGTAAGCTTGCAGCAAACGTGTTATACTGACAATAAGGAAAAAACCGAAAGGAAGTGCGTCTGTGCGGAATTTGCCGAAGCTGCTGTTTCAGCGCGTGGTTGTGGTGTCGCTGGGTATTTTGCTGCAAATCCTGTTCGTGGTGGCAGGGATGGACTGGCTGCGCGAATACTGGCACTGGGTGCGTATCGCAATGGGTGTGATTTCGTGGGTTGCGGTGCTGACCATTATGACCGGCAGAAGCAATCCGTCTTATAAGATGGCGTGGGTCGTTCTGATTCTCGCCTTCCCGGTTGCGGGCATCACGATCTATCTGCTTTTCGGCGGCAACCGCATTTCCGACCGGGAAAACCGCCGCATGGCGCGCGTGGAGGTCATGGTCGCCCAGCACCTGCGCCAGAACGAGCGCGTGATGCAATCGCTGGAAAAAACAGATATTCCGGCGTGGAACCATGCGCGCTACCTGCTTGCCAGCTCGCGGTATCCTGTTTACGACGACTCACAGGCGGTCTATTTCCCGAGCGGCGAGCGCTGCTTTGCGCGCATGCTCGAGGAGCTGGAACGGGCGGAGCACTATATTTTTCTCGAATTTTTCATCATCGATAACGGCAAGATGTGGGACGCAATTCTGGACGTGCTGCGCCGCAAGGCGATGCAGGGCGTCGACGTGCGCGTGATGTACGACGATTTCGGCTGCATCACCCGCCTTCCGATGCGCTACTGCAAAAAGCTGCGCGAGATGGGCATTCAGGCGCACGTGTTCAATCCCTTTATCCCCGTGCTCTCCGGCAGACTCAACAACCGCGACCACCGCAAGCTCATGATCATTGACGGAAAGGTCGGCTTTACGGGCGGGGTCAATCTCGCGGACGAATACATCAACGAAATCGAGCGCTTCGGGCACTGGAAGGACTGCGGCATTCTGGTCCGCGGCGAGGCGGTCTGGTCGATGGTCATGATGTTTTTGAGCATCTGGGACTATGTCGCGGGTCTGGAGGAGGATGTTGCGGCGTTCCGCCCGGATTACCCGGAAGCGCCCGCTGGTGAAGGGTATCTGCAGCCCTTTGCAGACAGCCCGCTGGACCATGAGGACGTCGGCGCGACGATTTTCCAGAGCCTCATCCAGTCTGCCAGCAGCCGCGTCTGGATCATGACGCCGTATCTGATTCTGGACGACAAGATGGTCTCGGCGCTATGCGTCGCGGCAAAGACCGGCGTCGATGTGCGCATCATTACCCCCGGCATTCCGGACAAATGGTATGTCCACGCCGTGACGCGCGCCAACTACGAGGTTCTGACGGAGGCGGGCGTGCGCATTTTCGAGTATAAGCCCGGCTTCATCCATTCGAAGGTCTGCCTGTCAGACAACCGCTACGCGGTCGTCGGAACGGTCAATATGGATTTTCGCAGCCTGTATCTGCACTTTGAAGACGCCGTTTATCTTTACGGCAGCCCGGCGGTCCGGCAGGTGGCAGCGGATTTTGAGGAGACCTTCCCCGTCTGCCGCGAAATGACCTACGCGCGCTGCCGCCATGTGCATTTCTATCAGAGAGTCATCCGCACGCTGCTGCAGGTGTTCTCGCCGTTATTGTAAGAAAGGGAGTTTATGAGTCCGTTTTTGCTGCTTGCCGCGCTGGTGCCTGCCGTGTTTCTGATGGTGCAGGTCTACCGGCTCGACCGGATCGAAAAAGAACCGCCGGGGCTGCTTCTGAAGCTGGTGCTGTTCGGCGCACTGTCGGGGCTTGCTGCCGGCGTGGTCGAGGGCGCGCTGACGCGGGCGCTGGAGGTGCTGCTGAGCGGGTCTGCGCTGCGGCTGGTGATTGAAAATTTCCTGGCGGTTGCGCTGGTAGAGGAGGCGTGCAAGCGCTGGGTGGTGATGAAGTTCGCGTGGAACCATCCGGCGTTCGACTACCGGTTCGACGCGGTGGTTTACTGCGTGTTTGCCGCGCTCGGCTTTGCGGCGCTGGAGAACATTCTGTATGTTGCGCAGTTCGGCTTTGCCGTCGCGGTGTCGAGAGCGCTGCTTTCCGTGCCGGGGCACTGCTTTTTTGCCGTGTACATGGGCATCTATCTCGGGCAGGCGAAGATGGTCGAGCGCGCGATGCAGCGGTATTATATCGAGCTGCCCGACGAGATGCCGGAGCAGTATCTGCGCGCGAGTCTGCTCGTTCCGACACTGCTGCACGGCTTCTGGGATTTCAGCCTCAGCGTGGGCGGCGGGCTGATGACGGCGCTTTTTTACCTGTTTGTTCTGGCATTCTTTGTCGACGCCTACCGCAAGCTGCGTTTTGCCGCAGGTTCTGACGAGCGGCTTTGAAAAGAGTTCCCGTTTTGGCGTGATCGATAAAAAATATAACGCTTAAGCGGGAATTTTTGGTGAAGTTCTTGCGAGATACTAAAAATAATTGTATAATGCAAATAGATTTTAAGGCGTCTGCCGCGTTTGCGCCGGGCGCCTGCTTCAAAACCTCGGAATTACGGTGGCTGGATGCCGAGAACAGAGCTTCTGTGACGTGAGAACCGAAATTCAGGAAGAGGAGTTTTTGCAATGGCTGTCTTCTTTGTCAACGGCAAGTCCGTTGAGGCAACAAAAAACCAGAAGCTGCTGCGCTTTCTGCGCGACGAGCTGCGCCTGACCTCCGTGAAGGACGGCTGCTCGGAGGGTGCGTGCGGGGCATGTACGGTGATCATCGACGGCGAGACCGTCCGCGCCTGTACGCCGATGACCGACCGGCTGGAAGGAAAGCATATTCTTACCGTCGAGGGCTTGACGGAGGAAGAAAAGAAGCTCTATACCTATGCCTACGGCGAGGCTGGCGCGGTGCAGTGCGGCTTCTGCATTCCGGGCATGGTTCTGTGTACGAAGGCGCTTCTCGATCGCAACGTCAATCCGACCGACGCGGAAATCCGCTATGCGCTGCGCAACAACTACTGCCGCTGCACGGGCTATGTGAAGATCATTGCTGCCGTGCGTCTGGCGGCAAAGCTGCTGCGTGAGGGCGGTCACGTTCCGGCACCCTCGGAAAACGACTGGAAGGTCGGTTCGAGCGTCCACCGGCTCGATGTGGAGGAAAAGGTCCTCGGCTACGGAAAATACCCCGACGACTGCTATGTGCCGTATATGACCTACGGCTCGGCGGTCCGCGCGAAATACGCAAGAGCCAGAGTCAAATCCATCGACGCCTCCAAGGCGCTTGCGCTTCCGGGCGTGTGCGCGGTACTGACGGCAGACGATATTCCCGGCTCCAATCTGGTCGGGCATATCAAGCACGACCAGTATACGCTTGTGCCCGTGGGCGGTCTGACGCACTATCTGGGCGACGCGATTGCGCTGGTTGTGGCAAACGACCAGGAGACGCTGGAAAAGGCAAAGAAGCTCGTCAAGGTCGACTATGAGGTGCTGCCCGCCGTCCATAGCCCGTTTGAGGCGATGCAGCCCGATGCGCCCCACGTCTTCGACGAAGAGGGCACCAACCTGCAGGCAATCCGCCACGTGAGCCGGGGAGACGCCGACGGCGCGATAGCCAACTCGAAATACGTGATCTCCCGCCACTTCGAGACGCCCTGGACCGAGCATGCGTTCCTGGAGCCCGAGTGCGCGGTTGCCTATATTGACCGCGACGGCGATGTAATGCTGCTGACCTCTGACCAGTCATCGCACACGACGCTGCACGAATGCTCGCTGCTGCTCGGCACGAAGAAGATCAAGGTCGAAAACCAGCTCGTCGGCGGCGGCTTCGGCGGAAAAGAAGATATGTCGGTCCAGCACCACGCGGCGCTCATCACCTACGTGACGCACCTTCCCGTGAAGGTCAAGCTCTCGAGAGAAGAGTCACTGCTGGTCCACCCGAAGCGCCACCCGTTCTGGATGGACTTTACGATCGGCTGCGACGAAAACGGCATCATTCAGGGCGTGAAGGCGGAGGTCGTGTCCGATACGGGCGCGTTTGCATCGCTCGGCGGTCCTGTTCTTGAGCGCGCCTGCACGCATGCGGCAGGTCCCTATGCCTACGAAAACTTTGAAATCAGGGGTCGGGCATTCTATACGAACAATCCTCCCGCAGGCGCGTTCCGCGGCTTCGGCGTGACGCAGACCTGCTTTGCCATCGAGAGTCTGCTCAACGAAATGGCGGAGAAAATCGGCATCAGCCCGTGGGAAATCCGCTACCGCAACGCGATTCGCCCGGGCGGCGTCCTGCCGAACGGTCAGATCGTCGGCGCGGAGACTGGTCTTGTCGAGACGCTCGAGGCGGTAAAGCCCGAGTTTGACGCGGCCGTCAAAGCAGGTAAGCCCGTCGGTCTTGCCTGTGCGATGAAAAATGCAGGCGTCGGCGTCGGTCTTCCGGACTACGGCAGATGTAAGCTGATTGTGGAGGAAGACGAGAAGCTGCACATTTACGCGGGCGCATCGTGTATCGGACAGGGACTCGGCACGGTGCTGGTGCAGATGTGCGTGACATCGACACCCCTGACACGCGAGCAGATCGTCTACGAGCGCTCGAACACGTGGATTGCGCCGGACTCCGGCGACACCTCCGGCTCGCGCCAGACGCTGATTACCGGTGAAGCGTGCCGCCGCGCCTGCGAAAAGTTCACTGCGGCGCTGGAAGGTCACACGATGAAGGACCTGAACGGGCAGGAATTCTACGGCGAATACTACGCGAAGACGGACCCCCTCGGCGCGGACAAGCCGAACCCGGTTTCGCACGTGGCATACGGCTATGCGACGCAGATGTGCATTCTCGATAAAAAAACCGGGAAGCTGGAAAAAATCGTCGCGGCGCACGATGTGGGCAAGGCGGTCAACCCGCGTTCGTGCGAGGGGCAGATCGAAGGCGGCGTCGTCATGAGCATGGGCTACGCGCTGCGCGAGCAGTACCCGATCGATGAAAACTGCAAGCCCATCGACAAATACGGAAAGCTGGGGCTGTTCCGCGCGCATGAGATTCCCGAGATCGAGGCAATCGTCATCGACAAGCCGGGGCTTAGCGTCGCCTGCGGTGCCATCGGCATCGGCGAAATCACCTCGATTCCGACCGCGCCCGCGATTGCCGAGGCATATTATCAGTATGACCACGAGCGCAGAACTGTTCTGCCGCTGGTGCATACGCCGTATGAAAGGAAGTGGTGAGCGCCATGGCTGTGAAAAAACGCTTTCCCTATCAGGCGGCGCTCGTCGCCTGCAGCGGCGGCTGCCGCGCGACGGCGGAGTGCGAATACGGCTGCGTGGCGTGCGGGCTGTGCGTGGGCGTGTGCAAATTTGACGCGATAGAAATCAACGACCTCGGCGTTGCGCAGGTCAATGAGAGCAAGTGCATCGCCTGCGGCGCGTGCGTGCGCGAGTGCCCGCGCGAGCTCATTCGCATCCACGAGTGCGCCAACCCGATCGTCGTCAAATGCTCCAACAAGGATCTGGGCAAAAACGCCCGGAAATACTGCGAGGTTTCCTGCATCGGCTGCGGCATCTGTGAAAAGGTCTGTCCTGCCGGAGCGATCACGATCAGTGAAAATCTTTCGCACATCGACAAAAATTACTGCCTGTCCTGCGGGCAGTGCGCGGTCAAGTGCCCGAGAGGCGCGATTGCAGATTTGCGCGGTATTCTGACAGACTAAGGAAATCATAAAAGCGCCTGAAGAATTACCGTCTTCGGGCGCTTTTGCAATTGCTTTTTCGAGGCGAAACAGGTAAGATAAAAGAACCATCACAGAAAAAGGAGCGTGTTCCGATTGACACACGAACCGACGCTCGTCATTATGGCAGCGGGCATGGGCAGCCGCTTCGGCGGGCTCAAGCAGATGACGCCGGTAGACGGGGAAGGGCACTTTATCATTGACTTTTCGCTGTACGACGCCTATCAGGCGGGCTTCCGCCGCGTGGCGTTCATCATCAAGCATGAAATCGAAAAAACATTCCGCGAGACCATCGGCGCGCGCATGGAAAAATTCTTCCATGTCGCCTATGTCTATCAGGAGCTGGACTGCCTGCCGGCGGGCTTTTCCGTTCCCACTGGACGCAAAAAGCCCTGGGGCACGGCGCATGCGGTCGCCTGCTGCCGCGGCGTGGTCGACGGGAATTTTGCCGTGATCAACTCGGACGATTTTTACGGGCGCGGCGCGTATGAGGAAATTTACCGCTTTCTGACGGAAAACGAAACGCCGCACCACTATGCGATGCTGGGCTATCAGCTGCGCAACACCGTGACCGAATTCGGCTCCGTCGCGCGCGGCATCTGCCACGTGGAAAACGGTTTCCTGCGCGACATTACCGAGCGCACGAAGATCTTCAAGCGCGGGCAGGACGCGGCGTACACGGAAGACGACGAGACGTTTGTGCCGCTCGCGGGAGACAGCCTGGTCTCGATGAACTTCTGGGGCTTCACGCCGCAGATTCTGGAGGAAATCTGGGATAAATTCCCCGGCTTCCTGGAGGAAAACCTGAAGACGAATCCGGAAAAGTGCGAGTTTTATCTGCCGACGGTCGTCAATAACCAGCTGCTCGATCACCGCGCGGATGTGCGCGTGCTGCCGTGCATGGAAAGCTGGTACGGCGTGACGTACAAGGAGGACCTTCCAAATGTGAAGGCGGCAATCGGCAGGCTCAAGCAGGAAGGGAAATACCCCGAACGGCTCTGGGACTGACACCGAAACAAAAGCAAAACGCCCGCGCAGAACCGACAGCAAGGCGCTGCGCGGGCGATTTTTGGTTGTTGTTGGTGGTTGTTTGTATAAAATCCATGTGTGAAAGAATCGATGGCATCCCTCCCGGCAAAGACTTCTTCACAAGTGCTGTAACCAAATTGTAACCTCTTTACTTTTATTATAGCGCAAACCCGGGCGGATGCAAGGAAAGAATTCTTAATTTTTTCTGAACAAAGCGCGCCGGTTGTCAAATGCTGCGCCATCTTGTATAATGGCAGGAGAACATCGACGGGAGGAGTTCATCATGCCGGACAGACTCGGACAGGAAAGAGACAAAAAGCGCAGCAAGACGCTGCTGACGATTGCGGGTGTACTGATCGCGCTGAATGTGCTGATTTTCCTCTTTGTGCCGACGCAGCGGAGCATTTCCTACGACGAGGACGCGATCATTTACAGCGTCTCGGACGAAAGCTATGAAAAGCCCTGCCACGTGACGCTCGAGGGCACGCTTACGCAGAGCGTGCTGCTGAAAGACAGCTTTTATGGTACGCTCTATGTGACTGACGTTCCGGGGATGGACGAGGCGATGACCCTCCGCCTGACGCGGCAGAACGGCGCCTGGGAGGGCTACCTCTACGACTGGGCGGGGCAGATTCTCGCAACCGGTGTCTGGGATGTGGAGGCGACGAAGGACTTTGCGGATATCACCATCGCCTTTGCCACGACGTTTGAGATAAACGGCAACCAGAGGCACGCGGGCTTTGACCGGGACAACGCGACGTTCTTAAGTCTCGGCGCGCCGAATCGCGCCTATGCGCTGCGAAAGT
>OLOS01003278.1_pt1 | contig 9938 bp, 5 predicted proteins | sample 1672631 | NCBI WGS metagenome assembly OLOS01 (sample SAMEA3136707, study PRJEB25190) | human gut metagenome | biome: human gut; feature: human-associated habitat; material: faeces | place: Austria | collected 2013 | reverse complement strand
CCGTTTGACGACGACCAGCTCATGCAGTATCTGCTCGCGCCGCAAAACGGCAAATACGAAGCGCCTGCAAGCGCCGCCGCGCTCATGCAGCAGACGCTTGCCGATGAGCGTGCGCTCGACGAGCAGGAGATGACCCGGCTCTACCGCGAAATCGAGCTGCCGCTGCTCGCCACGCTTTACGACATGGAGCGCGACGGTTTCCTCGTCGATCGCGACGAGCTGAACCGGCTGGGCGAGCAATACGACGCGCAGATCGCCGAGCTGAAAAACGAGATCTTTTCGCTCTGCGGCGTTGCGCCGTTCAACCTGAACAGCCCGCAGCAGCTGGGCGGCGTTCTCTTCGATACGCTCGGCCTGCCCGCCAAAAAGAAGACCGCGCGCGGCTATTCCACCGACGCGGACACCCTCGGCGAGCTGGCGGAACTGCACCCGGCCGTGGAAAAGATTCTGCTCTATCGGCAGGTCGCCAAGCTCAAGAGCACCTATATCGACGGCCTGCTCCGGCTGACGGGGCGCGACGGGCGCATCCACACGTGGTTCGACCAGACCATCGCCGCGACGGGGCGCATCTCCTCCAGCGAGCCGAATTTGCAGAATATCCCCGTGCGCACGCCGATGGGGCGCGAAATCCGCCGCGCGTTCATCGCCCCGGCGGGCAGCGTGCTCGTCGATGCGGATTATTCGCAGATCGAGCTTCGGCTTCTCGCCCACCTTTCTGGCGACGAGGCCATGTGCGAGGCCTTCACCCTCGGCCAGGACATCCACGCCCGAACGGCGGCGGAGGTCTACGGTGTACCGCTCGCCGAGGTCACGCCGCAGATGCGCTCCAGCGCGAAGGCCGTCAATTTCGGCATCGTCTACGGCATCAGCGATTTCGGTCTGGCCGCCAACCTGCATATTTCCCGCAAGGAGGCCGCCGAATTCATCGCGCGCTACTTCGCCCGCTATCCGGCGATCCATCGGTTTATGGAGGCGTGCGTCAGTCAGGGAAAGGCGGAGGGCTATTCCGTCACGATGTATGGCCGACGCCGTCCGCTGCCGGAATTGAGCAGCCCGAATTACAACCGCCGCCAATTCGGCGAGCGCGCCGCGATGAACACGCCGGTGCAGGGCGCCGCGGCGGATATCATCAAAATCGCGATGAACGCCGTCCACGACGAGCTGAAAGCCGCTGGGCTGGCCGCGAAGCTGATTTTGCAGGTGCACGACGAATTGATCGTCGAAGCGCCGGAAGCGGAACGCGAGCAGGTAGAGGCGCTGCTGCGCCGCTGCATGGAAAACGCCGCCTCCCTGCGTGTGCCGCTGATTGCGGACGTTCATTCCGGGCGCTCGTGGTATGATACGAAGTAAGAACGATGGGGCTGCCGCCCCAAACCCCGCTTGAGGGATTTCATCCCTCAAACTCCCTTCTTCGCTTCGCGCCTATGATTGATTACACGTAAATTTGATAAGCAAGCCTTGCATGAATTGCCTCTCTTTCTTCGTCTATTCATTATCTTACATTCATTTATGCGGGAAGTCCGGAAACCTCGGGTTTCCGGTGGGGCTTGGGGCAAATCCCCAACGTTCCCAACGTACCCCGCCTCTCGGAGGACATCTATGAAAATCGGTTTGACCGGTTCCATCGCCTGCGGAAAAAGCACCGTCAGCCAGTATCTCAGGCAAAAGGGTTGTTTCATCGTCGATGCGGATGCGATTTCCCGCGCGCTGACCGCCGACGGCGGCGCGGCACTGCCCGAAATCCGCCGGGCGTTCGGCGACGACGTGTTTTCCGGCGTGTCGCTCGACCGTGCAAAGCTCGGTCAGCTCGTCTTTGCCGACGCGCAGAAGCGCGAAACGCTCAACGCCATTCTCCACCCGATGATCCTTTCGGAAATCAGGCGTCAGCTCGACCGCCTCGACGCGCCGGGGCAGATCATCGTCGGCGACGTTCCGCTGCTGTTCGAGTGCGGAATGGAATCCATGTTCGATATAGTCTGGGTCGTCCGCGCGGCGCGGGAAACGCAAATTCAGCGCCTTTTCGAGCGCGACGGGCTGAGCCGCGAGCAGGCCGAGCGCCGCATTGATTCGCAGATGCCGCCGGATGAAAAGATCCGCCGCGCAAACGCCGTCATTGATACCGACGGTTCCATCGAGCAGACGCGCCGACAGGTGGATGCGCTGCTGGAGGCCGCCGTTTCCGGCGCGCCGGTTCGGCGCAGACGGCCGCCGCAGCCCTCTCGTCTTTCCGACGACGCTTTGCCGGAAAGGCCGCCCGTCCCGCGGCGCGCCGTCCGCACCCTGACGATTGAAACGGAGGAAGAAGCGCCCCGCCGCCATGGCCGCGCGCGCTCCCCGTTTGACGGCCTGCAGGTTCGGGTTCGACGCGACCGCCCCAGCGGACTGACCCTCGCGCTGGCGCTGGCGGTGATTCTGCTCGTCACGGGCGCGGTTTCCGTCACAAAGACCTATCTCGCCAAGCAGGAGGAACGCCGCAGGCTTGAAGCCGAGGCCGCCGAGCGCGCGCAGCATCCGCTCTATTACGGCGATCTCATCACGCTGTACGCCGCCGAGCAGAGCCTCGACCCGGCGCTCGTCTCCGCCGTCATCCTCTGCGAATCGAGCTTCGATCCGCGAGCCGAAAGCCGGCTGGGCGCGCGCGGGCTGATGCAGCTCATGCCCGATACCGCCGAATGGGTCGCCCACAAGTACAAGGAAGACGGCGCGGGCTACTCGTTCGACAAGCTCTACGACCCGGAAACCAACATCCGCTATGGCACGTGGTACCTGGGGTACCTCTCCCGCCGGTTTGACGGCGACGCGACCAAGATTGTCTGCGCCTATCACGCCGGTCAGGGCAACGTGGACAGCTGGCTGAAAAATCCGCAATACAGCGCCGACGGCGTGACGCTGGACGTCATCCCCACGCAGGATACGGCGACGTATGCCTCCCGCGTGCTGCGCGCCCGCGACGTTTACCGCAAATACTATTTTCCCGTGGAAACCCCCGAACCGACCGAATCATAAGGAGCTTTGTTCATGCGCATTTCCCGTTTTGCCGCGCTGCTGCTGGCCTGCGCGCTGCTGGTTCTTCCCGCCGCCGGTCTGGCCGCGTCCACGTCCCTCTCCGTCGCCATCGTGGCGGACGATCACCTCGCCCTTCGCCCGCTGGAATTGAACCATCGCGACGTGGTGAGCCTGCTGAATCTGGTCTACGAGGGGCTGTTTGAGATCGACGACAATTATCAGCCCCAGCCCAAGCTGGCCTATGCGTACAGCTTTTCCAACGACGGCCGCAAGGTGCAGGTCACGCTCCGCGACGACATCTCCTTCCACAACGGCCAGACGCTCACCAGCGCGGACGTGGTAGCGACGCTGGATTACATGCTCGAGCTGGCCGGTTTCGACGAGAATCTCGATTCCGAGGTGCCCGTCGCCGACCGCGGCCTGTATTACTCGACCTTCTATTCCATCAAGTCGTGGGAGGCGACGGACGAGCAAACCATCGTCTTCACCCTGCGCCGCGCCAGCTACGGCTCGCTCTACGCGCTGACCTTCCCGATTCTCCCGGCCTCGCAGGTCGCCGCCGACATGCCCGCCGGTACCGGGCCGTATAAATACGACGGCTATGAGCAGGGCAGCGCCATCTGGCTGACCGCCAACGACGGATGGTGGAACCGCCCGCCGCAGGTGCGCTATGTCCGCGCCAGCATCTACGATACCGCCGAGCAGGCGCTCAACGCCTTTGATACGCAGAGCGTCGATATCGCCATGACGCGCTCCATCAACGCCTCGCGTTACAGCGGTTCGCTCAATACCTTCTCCATCACCGCGCGCACCCGGCAGCTCGAGGTGCTGCTCGTCAACCGCGCGTATAAGGATTTCAAGAGCGACGACAACGGCCAGAACCTCCTGCGGCAGGCGATTTCCTACGCCATCAACCGCAGCGAGCTGATCTCCTCCGCGTATCAGAACATGGCGACCGTCGCCTATACCCCGATTCCTTCCGGCACATGGCTCTCCAACGAATCGACCATCCGCGACATTTACGACCCGCTGATGGCCGCGTCCCTGCTGGACAGCGCGGGCTACAAGCTCGCCGACGACGGCAACCGCTACAAGGACGGCAAGAAGATGGAATCCCTGCGCCTGCTCGTCTACGACGAGCCCGGTTCCACCGCGCGCACCAACGCCGCCAACAAGATCGTCGATCAGCTTGCCGCCGTCGGTATCCCGGCTTACGTCGCCACGTGGTCGCGCGAAAGCGTGCAGACCAAGCTCGTCAGCGGCGACTATTCCATCGCCATGTGCGGCTTCAATTTCGACGTGTCCCCCGACCCCGGCTTCACACTGACCTCCACCGCGAGCTGTAACTACACGCGCTATCGCTCCAACGACATGAACGACCTCATCACCCAGCTGCGCAAGAGCTACACCGCCGACAGCTATAAAAACGCGATGAGCCTCATTCAGGATCAATTCGAGCAGGATCAGCCGTATATCTGCCTGTATTGGCGCTCGGCGGTGCTGCTCTCCCGCGAAACATTCACCGATGTACGCGACGTGCGCGAGCTGGAGATGCTCAGGGGCATTGAGAATTACGGGAATTAACCCCACATAAAAACGGACGTGTGGTGCACGTCCGCAACGATCATCCGATTGATTTTGCAGATAAACGCTGTAAATCAATCGGATGTTTTTGTATACATCCTTATTCCTCTGAATTATAAAATGCCTCTAAAACATATGTTTTCACCGGCGTTATGTACAACTCATACTTGATAACAAGCCTGACCAAATCATTTCCGTCAATCAAAGTAATGGGTGAACCTTCTCTTGCTGCCTGTCTTGCAGAATTTGTAAATCTGCCATTCGTAATAAACACACCGTAATCGGCCTTATTTTTATTCATCGCACCTAAAAACTGATTGATTTCAGGTTCTGTTACAGGCGAAGCGTTATAACGCTTGCACTGAATAACGACTCGTGTTGTACGGAAATCATTGGTATCCGTATGATACCCGTAACCGTCAATTCCACCATCATTACTGATTTGGACACCTTTTTCCGTAAATTCAACACCCATGCGATTTAACAGCGCTCTTGAAAAAGCCTCAAACTTTTTGGGTGTCATTTTTGCAATAGCCGAAAGCAGCTTTTCTTTGAAATCATCCTCCATTTTTTCTTCTTCATGCATTTCTTCCTCATTATCTGAAAAATCCGCATCCTTATTCTTTCTATTGTTTTGTTTCAACTGTTCCCAATGCTTTTTTGATTCCTCCATGACCTCTTTTTCGACGTCCAGACTATCCACATCAAGATATAAGCCTTTTTCGGTTAGTGTAACCGGCGAAGTATCTGTATACGTCAACAATCCGACGAAAAACAAATCTTTAATCGCAAAATTAAACTTAAAATTAAATTCCTTATAGGTATTTCCCGTTTTCTTGGATTTCTTTTCAATTTCTGCAAATTCTGCAATCTGATCGTCCAAATCCGCGATCCGCGCCTTGATTTCAGAGCGTTCCAGCTGTCCGCCGGCCTCCTGCAACACCTTCAAGATCGGCTTAATCAAATACGCAATCTTGCCTTCAGAGGATAATTGTTTCATATTCACCATTGTTGCCTCCACTCATATCCGGGCTATCTGATCTATCGCATACAGCGGCAGATTGACAAGCCATTCCTCTTTTTTATAGTCCGCCATAGAGGTTCGAACGCAAATTTCGGGGGAAAATCTTTCCCAATAGGTTCTCAGGCTCTTGGCTCTCAGATTGACTTCCGCTTTGACCTCAACGGGAATGATCCGCTCGCCCGTATCGACAACAAAATCAACCTCACAGGAGCCTCTGTCGTTGGTGTAATAATACACGTCCAAATCCTCGACGGTTTTAAGCTGCTGGCAAACATACTGCTCTGTAAGCGCCCCCTTAAATTCGGCAAAAAGGTCGTTTCCATCAAGCAATGTACGCGGTCGAAGACCGGCCATACACCCCAGAAGCCCCACGTCTACCACAAACAGCTTAAACGCCTTCAAATCCTCGTAGGCTCGCAGGGGAAGCCCCGCCGCATTGACGCGGCTGATCTTGTGCACAAGGCCGCAATCGCTGAGCCACATCATGGCCGTTTCATATTCCTTCGCGCGAGCGCCCTCACGAACAAGGCCGTAGATAAACTTCTTGTTTTCCTTGGCCAACTGCGAAGGGATGCTGTTCCACAACATTCGCAGTCTCGGAACAATTTCGTTCGGGGCATGTTTGGAAAAATCCTGTTCATAAGCCGCAAGAATCCGCTTTTGAATTTCACGAACCTCGTTAAAATCCTTATCTTCCGCGAAACGCTGCACGGCTTCCGGCATGCCGCCGACAAAATAATAGTGCTTCAAAGCGTCGATATACGTTTGCTTGAAGCTGGTTATCATGGCAAAATCCCGTTGATCCAGCAGCTTGGCAAAGCGCTCCTTATCGGTCGCCATCAAAAATTCCTTGAAAGACAGCGGATGGAGCTTTAGAAAATCCACCTTGCCGACCGGGAAGGACGTGCCCTCATGCAGGGCAATGCCGAGCAGAGAACCCGCGCAGATGATATGATACTGCGGCGTATTCTCGCAAAAATATTTGAGCGAGGCCAGCGCTCTGGGCACTTCCTGCACCTCGTCGAAGATCAGCAGGGATTGATCGGGGTCAATCTTTCTTCCCGCATACAGCTCCAGCCCCATCATCAGGCGCTCCGTATCCAAATCGGAAGCGAACAGCTCCGTCATTCTGGAATTGGAATCGAAATTGATATATACGGTATCCGCATATGCCTGCCTGCCAAATTCCTTCATCAGCCATGTCTTGCCGACCTGACGCGCGCCCTCGATAATCAAAGGCTTGCGGTGCTTGCTTTGCTTCCATCGGAACAGCGTTTCAATGGCCGTTCGATACATACCCGACACCTCCGTTATCATGCTTCGCTCTTAGCATAGCACAGAATCACAAAAATTACAACGAACTTTGCGCATTATATTGCATTTTTACGCCGAACAAATGAAATACTGTCGCATTTTACATCGTAACGATCGCAAATCAGAAAACGTCCGGCCGCCGTCCAAAAGAAAAAACAGCGCAGCCAAACAGGCTGCGCCGCCTTCAAGGTATTGTTTACGCGCGCTCCTCGATCTGCTTACAGAGCTTGCCGAGGAACTCGTCGAGCGTCATGGTCACGGTCTCGTCGGTGTCGCGGTCGCGGACGGAGACGGTGTTCGTCTCCACTTCCTTCGCGCCGATAATCAGCATGTACGGCACACGATCCACCTGACGCGCCTCGCGGATCTTGTAGCCGATCTTCTCGTTGCGGGTATCCAGCTCGCAGCGGATCATCTTCTCACGCAGCGCCTCGTAGACTTCCTTCGCGTAATCCATGCTCTTGTCGGAAACCGGCAGAACCTTCACCTGCGTCGGCGCGAGCCACGTCGGGAACTTGCCCGCGAAATGCTCGGTCAGGATGCCGATGAAACGCTCGATAGAGCCGAAGCAGACGCGATGGATCATAATCGGGCGCTGACGGCTGCCGTCCTCGGCGATGTATTCCAGACCGAAGTTGAGCGGCATCTGGAAGTCGAGCTGAATCGTGCCGCACTGCCAGGTGCGTCCCAGGCTGTCGCGCAGGTGGAAGTCGATCTTCGGGCCGTAGAACGCGCCGTCGCCCTCGTTGACGATATACGGCATGTTGAGCTTCTCCAGCGCCTTAATCAGGCCGTTGGTCGCCGCCTCCCAATCCTCATCGCTGCCCATGCTGTTCTCCGGGCGGGTGGAAAGCTCGACGAAGTAATCAAAGCCGAACTTGCTGTACACCTGATTGATGAGGCCGACCACGCCGATGATCTCGTCGGTGATCTGGTCGGGGCGCATGAAGATATGCGCGTCGTCCTGCGTGAAGCAGCGCACGCGGAACAGGCCGTGCAGCGCGCCCTTCAGCTCGTGGCGATGGACAAGACCCAGCTCGCCCACGCGCAGCGGCAGCTCGCGATAGGAATGCGGCTGGCTGCGGTAGACCATCACGCCGCCCGGGCAGTTCATCGGCTTGATGCAGTAATCCTCGCCGTCGATCTTGGTGGCGTACATGTTGTCCTTGTAATGATCCCAGTGGCCGCTCGTCTCCCACAGGTGGCGGTTCATAATCAGCGGCGTAGAAACCTCGACGTAGTTCGCCTTGTAGTGGATGTCGCGCCAGTAATCAATCAGCGCGTTCTTGAGCGCCATGCCCTTGGGCAGGAAGAACGGGAAGCCCGGGCCCTCGTCGCAGAGCATGAACAGGTTCATTTCCTTGCCGATGCGGCGATGGTCGCGGCGGGCGGCCTCCTCCATCAGCTTGTTGTATTCCTCCAGCTCCTCGCGGGTGCGGAACGCCGTGCCGCCGATGCGGGTGAGCATGATGTTGTTCTTGTCATTCTTCCAGTATGCGCCGGAAAGCTGGGTCAGCTTAAACGCCTTGAGCGCCTTGGTATAGGTCAGGTGCGGGCCAACGCACATGTCGATGTATTCGCCCTGCTGGTAGAAGCTGAGCACCGCATCCTCCGGCAGATCGCCGATGTGCTCGACCTTGTAGGTTTCGCCGCGCTCCTCCATCAGCTTGACCGCGTCCTCGCGGCTGAGCACGAACGGCTTGATCGGCAGGTTTTCCTTGACGATCTTCGCCATCTCCGCCTCAATCGCGGGCAGATCCTCGTCGGAGAGCTTCTTGTCGCCCAGATCGACGTCGTAATAGAAGCCCTTCTCGGTCGCCGGGCCGTAAGCGAAACGCGCCTCCGGATACAGGCGCTTCACCGCCTGCGCGAGAATGTGCGCGGCCGTGTGGCGGATGACGTGCAGCTCCTCGTCTTCCGGGCACTCGGCAACATGGCCGTCGTTGTAAATAACCTTCATAATGATCTTCTCCTCTTCTTTGAAATTTGGAGCGGTTGGGACGAATCAAAAAACGCCCGTCCCTCGCGTTTTGCTGAGGGACGAGCGATCAAAATCTAGCCCGTGGTTCCACCCTGATTGGTTCTCTTTGGCGCTGTATCGCGCGCCGCGCGGCTTAATCAAAAGGTGGTTTTCGCCCCGCGCCCGCCGACGCGCTTCCAGCCGACGGCGCGTCTCTCTTGAGGCTCTGCGATGGGGTTACTCTTCTTTCTCATCTCAAGTGAGCACAGTATAAACCACACGGCGGGAAAAGTCAAGACGGAAAATGATTATTCCTGCCTGCTCAACTGGGTATGATACAGCGCGGCGTATGCGCCGCCCGCCTTGAGCAGGCGCTCGTGCGTGCCCTGCTCGACGATCTTGCCGTGGTCGATGACCAGAATCACGTCGGCCTGACGGATCGTCGAAAGCCTGTGCGCGATGACGAACGAGGTCGTGCCCTGCATCAGCGTGTGCGTCGCCTTTTGAATCAGCATTTCGGTTTCCGTGTCCACGGAGCTGGTCGCCTCGTCGAGCACAAAAATCTTCGGCCGGGCGATCACCGCGCGGGCGAAGGAAATGAGCTGCTTTTCGCCGGTGGAGAGCTTGTCGCCGCATTCGCCGACGTCCGTATCGTAGCCCTGTTCGAGCTTCGCCGCGACTCGATCCGCGCTGACCGCTCTGGCCGCCGCGTAAACCTCTTCGTCCGTCGCCTCCGGCCGTCCGTAGCGGATATTCTCGCGAATCGTGCCGGAGAACAGGTGCGGCGATTGAAGCACATAGCCGACGTGGCTGTGCAGCCAAAGCTGGCTGCGCTCGCGCGCGTCGCGCCCGTCGATCAGCACCCGTCCGCCCGTCGGCTCAAAGAAGCGGCAGACGAGGTTGACCAGCGTGCTTTTGCCCGCGCCCGTCTCGCCGACGATGGCGACCGTGCTCCCCGCAGGCACATGCAGCGAAAAGTGCGTCAGCACCTCCTCGCCGCCACCCGGATAGAATGTTCCCCTGCGTTGAAAGCTACGGCATCGTCGCAAC
>OLOS01003267.1_pt1 | contig 9977 bp, 9 predicted proteins | sample 1672631 | NCBI WGS metagenome assembly OLOS01 (sample SAMEA3136707, study PRJEB25190) | human gut metagenome | biome: human gut; feature: human-associated habitat; material: faeces | place: Austria | collected 2013 | reverse complement strand
TGAGTAGGATGCTCAGGATTTTACTTTTTGTTCGTTGCATAGATCGTTGCCTCCTCCATAGAAAGGATTTGTTGTGCGCCGCGTTTTTGTCCCCGACTCGCGGCCGCCGGGTCGGTTTTTACCGGGCGCTCCCGCCCGGCATGGTCTCTGCCGTCTCGCGGAGCCACGCCCGCGCCTGTCGGTCGGTCAGGGCCCCCAAGCAGTAGCCGTCGATGAGCTTCAGTTCCATCGCCTTATCCAATGCGGCCAGCTTTTCCGGGTGGCCGTCCTCGCAGATAAGATAGACGCGGCAATCCGGCAGCTTCCGCCGCACCTCGATGGCGATGTCGCAGCGGGCGGAGATGTCCTTGTCCTCCACGCCCTCGGTGAAGTCGGTCTCCAGCAGCAGAAGGTCCGCCTGTTCAGCTGCGCACTGCCAGACCACATCGGCACAATCGTCTGAGAGGACGCCCAGAGTTTTGCAGCCGCCCAGATCTTTCAGCCAATCTGCTGCATAGCGGGTCATGGCGGGCGAGGAAAAGCAGACCGCCGCTTTCGGCAGGGGAGGCTCCCGCCTCCGGAAGAGGCTCATACCGCCGCCTCCCGTCTCGCCGCCCCCTTGGGCAGACGCGCCCCGCATTCGGGGCAGTACCGCGCCACGTTGGTGACGGCCACGCCGCAGCCGGGGCAGCAGCGGTGGCGGGAACGGTAGAAGTCGTAGAGGGTCATCTCCGGCAGACGTGCGCCGCAGTCGGCGCAGTCCGTCCGGTCGGCGCTGTTGGCCTTGCCGCAGCTGGGGCAGATCTTGCGCCGCCGCAGCGTCTCCGGCCCGCAGCCATACTCCAGCAGCGTCACCTGCCGCAGGGCTTTCCGGGTTCTCAGGTCATAGTTTGTCATTCGGCGGCTCCCTCCTTTCCGTCTGTGCCGCCCACCTGCAATCTTGCTCCACAGATGGGGCAGAAGCAGGCGTCCGGTTCCTGGAGGCGGACGCCGCAGTGATGACAGAACGAGGGGTACTCGTCCTCCCACGGCGCACAGTCCAGACACAATCCCGCGTTGACATTGAACATAGCGGAGGAGACATACTTCCCGCATTTGGGGCAGAGGTTGAACTCCCACTTGCCCTCCTGTTCCCACGCCAGCTCCAGCGCCGCCTCCTCCGTGTCCGCCCAGATGGGCTTTGTCACGCAGCACAGCTCGCCGGAGATGTCGCAGTAGAAGCGAAAGATCCTGCCGCCTCCTGAGTCGGTGACGACCCGGTAGGTTGCCGTTTTCCGTACCTGCGTCATCCGCATTCCTCCTTCCTTTTTTTCATTTCGTCTTGTAAAGCTGTCGTGGAATATGCTACAATGCCTAACGAGGCGGTCGGCTCGACAGGATATAGAGCGTCGAGCGATCTTTCGGTTGGAGCTTCGCTCCAACCGAAAGGGGTACCCCTTTCACGATTCTCTGTTCATTGACGGGGGCCGAACGGCGATCTCGCCTCCCCGTCTGCCTGTTTTGTACCATAGATTTAAAATCTTGTCATACCCTAAAACCTCGATTTAGGGTAGACGGACGAAAAAAATTTTCAAAAATCGCCGGAAAACGGCGGTTTCGCGGACGAGTGTTTGCGTACGGAGGACATAGCGGTGAAAAAGCAAGGTTACGCCATTCTCATGGCAGTTATCATGGTATTTGCCCTGACGGGCTGCGGAAATCAGTCCCAGCTCTCGGCCAAGGAGCCGGTGGAGCTGACGATGTGGCACGTATACGGCGAGCAGGCCGGTTCCCCAATGGATACGCTGGTGGAGGAATTCAACCGCACCGAGGGGAAGGAGAAGGGCGTCCGCGTCAAGGTGACGGAGCTGAGCAGCGCCGCGAAGATCGGCGGCTTTCTGTTAGAGACACAGGGGGATTCCGCGCAGGAGATGCCGGACCTCTTTACCTGCCACATCGGGGACGCCATCGCCCTGGGCGAGGATAATCTGCTGGACTGGAATGACTGGTTCACGGAGCAGGAACAGAGCGAGTTTGTGTCCGGCTTCCTTGCGGACGGTAAAGCAGATGATGGCAAACTGCTGGTGTTCCCCCTGTCCAAATCCACGCAGCTGCTCATGTTCAATGGCACGGGCTTTGCCCGCTTTTCCGCCGCCACTGGCGTAAGCTATGATGACCTCTCCACATGGGAGGGGTTCTATGATGTTGCCGGGCGGTTCTATGACTGGACGAACGGCACGGAGCCGTTTTGTGCGATGGACTATCCCATCCGCGCCGTGGAGCTCTGCGCGCTGGAGCATGGCGCGGAAGATTTCTATACGGAAGACGGCTGGTATGATTTTGACAACGCCGTTTTCAAGGAGAGCTGGATGCAGTTTGCCCGCGCGTTGGCTCAGGGGCATATCGTGGTGTCCGACCTCTATTCCAATACGCAGGTGATGACCGGCGAGGTTCTGTCCGGCCTTGGCTCCTCCGCGGCGATCCTTTATTATAATGATACCGTGACCTATGAGGACGGGCACAGCGAGCCGATGAACTTGCAGGTGGTCCCCCTGCCCATGACAGCGGGGGCGGAGCCCCTGATGACGCAGGCGGGCGTGGGCCTGTGCGCCTATAAGACCACCGAGCAGAAGGCGGAGGCCGCCAGCCTGTTTGCCCATTGGCTGACGGAGAAGCAGCGCAATCTGGACTTCGTGACCTCTACTGGCTATATGCCCGTGCGGAACGGGGCTTTTGATTCCATCGACGAAGTAGAATTTGCCGATCAGGGCTATGCCAATCTCTACGCCGCCCTCAAGACCATGCAGGAAACCTATACCCCGCTGGCCGAAGTGCGCTTCACGGATTACTATTCCAAGGTTCATACCCTGTATGACGGTCTGCGGCAGATGCAGCAGGAGCTGCCCCAGCGGGCCGCTGCCGGTGAGGATGTGGAGGCGCTGGCGGAGGAGACCTGGGCGCTGTTCCGCTCCATCCAGTAAATCACTTTTCCGTAACTTTCCATCAAGGCAGGTGAAGGCCATGCAGGTATCGTCCTATCTGAAAAACGCGCGGCGCTCCATGCGGCATAAGCTCATCGGCTACATGATCGTGCTGGCGGTGCTGCTGGTTGCGGCGCTTTATGCGGGACTCACCCTGTTTGGCCGGTTGAGCAGTCCCAAGGCCGAGATCAAAAAGGCGCTGGATCTTCAGATGGAGGTCTTTCAGAACGATATGGAATCCCTTTGGCATAACGTCTCCGTTATGAGCATCCTTCTTTCCGAGGATATGACCGCGCTGCTGGAGGACACGCTGCAGCAGCAGGGCATCTCCTTTGAGGAGCTGGACGGGAATGCGGAGGCGACCAAAGCGGTGGAGGACGCCATGCTGGAGCCGCTGAGCCAGTACGTCCGGCAGGCGGACTGCTCCGGCGCGTTTGTCGTCCTGGAGAGCTCCATGAGCGACGGGGATACGCCAGACGCCCGCAGCGGTCTCTATGTGCAAAGGGCAAACGCGGGGCGTGTGACCAATAACCTGCTGCTGTTCCGGGGCATCGCCAGCGTGGGCAAAGCGCACAATGTCATGCCGCACCGGAAGTGGGCGCAGGAGTTTCATATTGCGCAGTTCCCCAATTACGCGGAGCATACCGTACAGGCTGCCGCCCCGATTGCCGATTCCCGCCGCACCACAGACCTTGTTACGCTGCCGGGAACCTCGGAAAAGGCGGTTCTGCTGACGATCCCCATGATCGGGGCAGACGGCACGGTCTATGGAATGTGCGGCTTCTCCATCAATCAGTCCTACTTTTCCGCGTGCTATGACCAGCCCTCCAACCTCAGCCGCCTCGCCTGCCTGCTGACCACGGAGAGCGGTGATACCTTGGATGCGGGAGCGGCCCTGATGACCTATACGGAGGAAGGCTTCTGCTATGTTCCTTCGGAAACACTCACCGTTAAACCCATGAGCGACGGTCTTGTGTCCTTGAACGGCGACGGTTTTTCCTTTGTCGGCATGGTAGAAAATCTTTCCACGGCAAAGGGCGATGGAGCGCCTCACACGCTGGCGGTGCTGATCCCGAAAGAGGATTACAATCTCGCTGTAGCCAAAAATATTATGCAGACGGCTTTGCTTTCGGCGCTGCTGCTGTTCTGCGCCATCGTTTGCTGTCTGTATCTGGCGCGCCGGTATCTTGCTCCGGTGCATCGGGATCTGGATCGGCTGCGGGACGAGGACCGCGGCGGCGAGCAGATGGCGTTTGCTGATTTTGAACCGATCTCCGCAACGCTGCAGGCGCAGGATCGGGAGAACGAGAAGATCATCACCACGCTGGAGCAGGAAAAACAGACCGTGCAGGAGCAGGCCGTGCAGCTTTTGGATAAGAATGAAGAGCTGCAAGGGCAGTTTGAAGCGGCGCAGGCCGACGCCCAGCGGCTGGCCTACTTCCGGAAATCCGAGATCGATCCGGCGACCTATGAGATGTTCCAGGTTGGCTATGATATGCTGACGCCGACGGAACGAGAGATCTTGGAGGCCCTGGCCGATGGCAGCAGCCCCCGTGAGCTTGCCGAACAACGGAACTGCTCGGAGAGCACCATCGCCACACACCGTAAAAACATTTACAGAAAGCTGGGCATCCACAAAGCCTATCAGCTCAAAATCTGCATCGCGCTTCTGCGACAGAATCAAGAATCACAGAATTAAATAAGAAACGAGCCGCCCCTGTCAAGCGTTGAGCCTGACAGGGGCGGATTTGTCTGTCCGTGGGGTTTTTACCTGTTTTCGTTGCCATTGTCGTCTTATTAAATGATATATCGCATACAAGTAAACAATATTATATCATTCAATGAAACGGTAAAATATATACAGGAAAGAAAGGTGACGAAACTATGGACACGCTTCAGCGGCTGCATCAACTACTGGACGAACGCGGATGGTCAGAATACCGGCTGGCTAAAAATTGCGGTCTTTCCAACTCTACCATTGCGAATATCTATCACCGCAATACGATTCCATCCATCAGTACGCTGGAAGCGATCTGTACCTCTTTCGGCATCTCGCTTTCCCAATTCTTCGCAGAGGGCGAAATGGTGGAGCTGACACCGGAATTGAAGGAGCTTTTTGATAACTGGGTAAATCTGACGCCCCAGCAGAAGGACGCGGTTTTACAGACCATGCGCGCCATGAACCACGATCAGACCTGATACAGAGGAAGCCTTTGCAGGCTTCTTCTTTTTTCGCCCGCTATCGTTTTATTGAACGATAAAACTTTCCGCTTTCGACCGTGTTCGACGGTTTTCCCCTCATGTCTATGTTATATTGCCGTTAAGTTAAGCGATAAATACCGCTAAGAGAAATATCAGGAGGGAAACCGTATGAAAACAAATGCCAAGCAGCTTGCCGCGGCGCGGCGCGCCATGGGAGTCATCGCCGCGCGTGAGGGGATCAGCGTGGAGGAAGTCCGCAGGGAAATCAGCCTTGCCATCCTCATGGCACAGCCAAGGAACGCCGGTATCGTCTCCGAGATTCCGTGCGCCGGTGCGGTCCCGATGCCGGAGGAATTGATCGCCTATTGTGTTTCGAGGTTGTGAGCAGAAAAACCGGGCGGACAGCCGTATGGCTATCCGCCCGGTTAAGATTATCGTGTTGCCCGGATCAATGATTGCGTTTTCAGTAAAAGTGCGGCCAGCGCACGGTGATCTTCCCGCTCCGTCCACCATTGGGGCATCAGAAATTGCAGCACCTGCTCTGCCCATAGGTAGTCCTGATGTGTCAGAGCATGTTGTTCCAAACCTCTACACATCCGGGAGTAACCGGAGCGAACCGTATCACAAATAGAATCGCGGTCAATATACCGCCCGATAAAGCCGCAGAGAATGGCCGCTTCTTCCTCTGTATAGTTTTGCATCACAGTACCTCCCATCACACACGATGAGTATTGTACCATACCGAACCGTCAAAGGAAAGGTAAAACTTTTTTACTCTGCGTAGTACCTCGGTCTACTGATAGATGTGAAGCCCTCCAGACCAGTAACAACCACATTGTTATAGCCGCTAGCGCAGTGAATGATTAGCAATTCGCCATTGGCATCTTTGCCGCCAACGATGCCCACATGGGAATTATCCGGGTAGAACACCAAGTCACCGGGCTGTGCGTCCGCCCACGAAATATCGGTGCAATAGCTGTGCTGCATGGTGGCTCCTCCGCCGTGGCCGATGACATAGCTGCCGCCAGACTGATTGTAGAACACCCAATCCACAAAGCCGCTGCAATCCAGTCCGTAGGGGCGGTAGGTTCCTGTGGTGGAGTTGCCCGCCGCAGTGACCTGCCGCAGCTCGCCCCAGCGGGCGTCCCAGCCAATTACGAGGGATTTTCCTCCCCAAAAATAATTCACCTTGCCGACAAGAGAACAGGCGGTGCGTACCACCGCCTCGCGCTCCGGCGACAGACCCTCCGGTAGATCGCGGAGCAGCGCCGCCGTATCCCCGCTGACGGAGTACACATCCTCCAACAACTCCAGCAGAAGCGCCCGCTGCTCCAGCAGCTCCTCCAGCGCCGCAATTTGATTGCGGTTGAAGTGATACGCGGTTTTCATTTCCTCTGCCGTTTTTGCGGTAATGGTGATATAGAGGTTTCGCTCCGTCCAGCCATCGTCATCACCGCTGCCGGGGTGGTTGATCGTTTCCACCTCCGTTGCGATTGCGGTCATATCCCAAAAGACCGCTTTCAGGCGAGCGATGCGGTCGGCGTCCATGGTGGCCACGTCTGCGGCGTCTGCATCTGCTCCGGCAACCTTCACCGCAAACACCGCCAGAACCTCCACCCAATCGGCAGGCTGGCCGGTCACGGAGATGGAATCGTAGTCCTCTGCCGTCTGCAACGCTTCCAGCTCAGCATTGAAGTCATAGTTGATCTGCGCCACCGCAGCGGAGATCGGCACAACGCCCGCCTCTCGGCTCTCGTTGGAAAAGAGGATGCCGAAGGGGGACGCCACGATTGCCGCCACAAGAATCACCGTCAGGAGCAGCACCAGCACCACCGCACCGCCGCCTGCCGACAGGATCGAGCTGACCGCAGACGCCACTCCTTTCCCGATTTCTTTCACTGCCTGGACTGCCACGCTGCCCAGCTTTTTGGAAGCCCTTCCGCCGCTCTGCGCGGATTCCTGAAGCATCTTCCGCTGCGCCTTTCTCTGCGCCGCCGCTCTTGTTCGGCGCGTGATGATTGCATTGTTCGGCGCTGCGTGGTCAGTTGGTCGAACACGCATGGTGCGTGTGGCCTTGGTCATGGTCTGTCTGCTCTTGGGGGCCGGACTGCCCTTGGCCGATGCCCCCGAATTGCCTTTCTGCGGAGTGGTCATTGTACCTCCACGGTCGGACGGTGGAGGTACAATGTGCCGCTCTGCTGTTCTTTTCTCGGCAAGGTTCCGCCGATAGGCGGCTTTCGCGTCCTGCGCGGCTTTCTGCCGCCCACGCTCCTGCGGGGCGGCATTTGCGCTTTTTGGACCTCCGCAATTTTGCGGAGAAATTGTCCGGTTTCCGACTTCGTTTCGTGCAGCGTGTGATTGCGGCGTATCGGGCAAGTTTCTTCCTGCCGGTGTCACACGGTTCGTGGTTTCGAGCGTTTCTGCCGCAGTACGGCTTTCCGGCGCACTATTCCTACCTTGCCGTTTCTGCTCCTGATAGCGCTTTATCATACGCCGCGAGGCATCCGCCGCCCCAGATGCGCCACGGCGCATATTTTTCTCCACGCGGTCGGTAGCATAGCGCACAGGATCATGGCTCTCCGGCTCCTTTTCTCGCTGCCGTTTGTCCATGTGCTTTTTCAGAAGGGAATCGGCGTCTTTAGGCGCGGGGTTCTTCAACTTTGCCTTTGGCGTGTCCATGCCGGGTCTGATCTTCAAGTCCCGCATGGCGTCACTCCTCACCGGGGCGTGTTGACATTAGACGGTACAGCTCCGTATTTTTGGGCAGCTCATTGGCGAAGGGCACGATGGCTCCGCCCACCTTGATGAGCCCGTGGCCAGCCGGGGCATTGTCCACATAGCTCATTTGCGTATCCGATGCACCCAGCAGACGGGCAAGCTGCTCCCGGTCGGTGGTGGCCTGATTGAGCATCAGCAGAAACTCGGAGTTTGCAAACATCATACGCGCCGTATTGGACAGCAGACATTCCTCCACATTCTGTGTGATGCCGGTGAGCGTCGCACCGTATTTACGGAAACGCTTCCAGCACTTGTAGAGGAATTCGCTGCTGTAATTGGTAATGCTGTGTCCGCTGCCGCTCCCGTTGGCGAAAAACAGATAGATCTCGTCGATGTAGACATGGGTGTATTTTCCCTCTCTGCGGTTCTGGATAACGCGGTTGTAAATGGCGTCCAGCATCACCAGCAGGCCCACCGATTTCAGATTTTCGCCCAAGTCCTGAATATCGAAGCAGAGAATGCGGCTTTTTGTGTTGATATTGGTCTGGTGGGAAAATACATTCAGACTGCCCACCGTGAACAGCTCCAGCGCCAACGCAATGCGGTGCGCCTCCGGGTTGACCTGCTTCATCAGATCATCGTAAAGATTTTTCAGCGTAGGCGGCTCGCCCTGATAGTTTTTCAGATACTCCCGGTAGATGTTGCCCACGCTGCGGTCAATGATGGACTTCTCCTGCGGCTCGATCTTATCCGCGCCCATAAGCTGCTCGTAGAGCGACATGATAAACTCAGACTTCATCACCAACGGCTCCTTGCCGTCGCCATACCCCTCGGACAAATCCAGCGCATTGATGTGACAGCCGTTTGGGTCAGAGGCGGAGATGGTGATGACCTCGCCGCCTAATGCCCGCACCAACTCGCCATATTCACGCTCCGGGTCCACGATGATAATATCATGGTCGGTGGAGAGCGCCAGCGCGGAGACCTCCTGCTTGGCCGCCATGCTTTTGCCGGAGCCGGACACGCCGGTAATAAAGCCGTTGCCGTTGAGCAGATTTCCGCGGTTGCAGACGATGAGGTTATGCGATACGGCGTTGACGCCGTAGTAAATACCGCCCGCGTCCTGGATCTCCTGCGATTTGAAGGGCATGAGGACAGCGGTACACTCCGTGGTCAGAGTACGGGTGGCGTCAATGCGCTTGAGACCGAGGGGCAGCACCGTATTCAGTGCGTCCTCCTGCTGATAGCGCAGGATATTAAACTGGCAACCGCGTGCCCGCCCGATGGCTTGCAGAGCCTCGGTGTCCTGGTCGAGCTGTTCGAGGTTATCTGCCAGGTGCGTCAGCGTCACCAAAGCCAGCATCATGCGCTGGTCGCGGCTCATGAGATCGTCCATGAATTCCTTCGTTTCGCTCCGCATCTGCTCCAAGTCATAGGGGATATTGGCAGTAAAATTGTTGCTCTGATTCTGCCGCTGCTGCCAGCGGGTAATATCCGATTCCACGGACATAATGCGCTTGCGAATATCGCTCACTGCTTCGTCCATCGCCACAGGGATAATGTCAATGGAAAGCATCATATTCCGGGGATAGTCCATCAGCTCCGTAATCATCGCGTCAGAAATGAAGCTGGCATACTCCCGCAGGAACAGGGTGCGGCCCACATGATCGCCCAGCTCATAGTGATTTTTTTGAAAGGAAATACAGTCCGGGGCGATGCAGTCCCGGAAGTCATGTCCCCTTCGCATGGTGTCCTCCAAATCGAAGCGGAATAGCTGTTCCTCGCCGGGACGATAGAAGTCATGCAGAAGCCGCAGGCGGTCATTGACCGTGATCTCACGGACGCTGGAGGACATACGGGAAAGTCCCGTGGTAAGGTCAGTCCCAACACGAGAGAAGAACGCGCGGGCCTCCTCCACGCTTTTCTTCTCCGCCGAAACGGTGATGTACTTTTCCTGAATGAGATTGTTGCTTTCCGCCGCCTTGCCCAAAACAAGCGCGTTATACTCGTTCCGGTAGAGGTCACGGCGGTCGCCCTGCATGGGCATGAGCAGCGTCCGACCGAAGTCCTTTTGATTGAGCTGACGGTTAAAGAGCGTGATCTTTGCCGTGGCTCCGA
>OLOS01003251.1_pt1 | contig 10002 bp, 8 predicted proteins | sample 1672631 | NCBI WGS metagenome assembly OLOS01 (sample SAMEA3136707, study PRJEB25190) | human gut metagenome | biome: human gut; feature: human-associated habitat; material: faeces | place: Austria | collected 2013 | reverse complement strand
ATAAATTTTCTACAACTTTCTTTTTTTAAATTAAAAAAATTAATATCTGACTTTTCCTATGTGTCTTGTAGCACCAGGGTCTTCACCATTAAAATGTGCCAAATAATAAACAAACCATTCCAAAGGAACTACAAATATTAATGGAGATAATAACGGATTGATGTCTGCATAATCTTCCAAATTATAAACAATAGATTTTAATTCTAAATTTTTAGAAAATTCAATAGCTTTGTCAGTTATTTCATCTGATTCAAAACCTGAATGCAGGAAAATAATCGGAACATCTTTTTCTGCACGTTCTATTAAACCATGTCTAAATTCTGCAGAATAAAGAGGACATGCATGTTTAATTGCTCCTTCCATAAGCATAGTCATAGCTAATTTAAAAGAAAGACCAAAGTTAGGTCCGCTGCCTAAACAGTAGAAGATATCTTCATCTTTAAACTCTTCAGCTAATTTTTTATTATCTTCTTCAGTAGTCTTTAACAATTCTCCAATAATATCTGGAATGCGTTTCAAATCACCTAACAGTTCATCTGCCTTATCATAATCAGACCCTTTAAATAAAATCTGATAAAGACAAGCCAATTGAGTTACATATGTTTTAGTTCCAAGAATTGCTGTTTCCCTTTCACATTGTGTTATAATTGGAGTTTTAGCTTCTTTTATCATTGAACTATCAGGTTCATTAGAAATTGAAACAGTCTGAATTCCATATTCATTAGCTCTTTTAAGAGATGCCAAAGTATCTGCAGTTTCACCGGATTGTGATGTGAAAATAGCTACTGAATTTTCCCCGTTGATTAATTTTTTATTGTAATAAAACTCATAGCCGGTAAATACTTCTACACTCATGTCACAGGACATTCTTAATGCATCCCTAACACTGTAACATGTAGAAATAGAACTACCACAACCAATTAAATAAATTTTATCTGCTTTTGATATAGCTTCTGAAACACTGTCCATTTTAGACATTTCACTTGCAAATGTCTTTCTAAGTGAATCAGGTTGCTCCATCATTTCATCATACATTTTATAGTTCATTGCTTAAACTCCTTAAAATTAATATATAATACTTATAATATTGTTTATTAACATATAAAAATGTTTTTTAAAAATCGATACTTTAATTAAGTAAATATTATTAAACTTATAAATATGGAAATAAATTTATCTTTAGTTGGAATGGAAAAAGGAAGACAATACGAAACAATAATAACTACAATAAGCCCTGAGGGCAAAAGAAATGCCGCCCCAATTGGAGTTATCTGTACCGGCAAAGACAGCATAATATGTCGTATATTCAAAGGAAGCACCACTTTAGAAAACATTATTTCTCAAAAGGAATTTACTGTAAATATTACTGAAAATCCACAACTTTTCACTCTTTCAACAATTGATAACCTTCCAGAAAATTATTTTGATGAAAACAATTCCATTAAAAATATTGAAAGCTATTTTAAATGTGAAGTTACTGACTTAATAGAAGCTGTTAAAAGAAGCGATCCGATTAAAAGTGACTCTGAAGCTATTGTTATAAAAGCCAAAGTTACATCACTTGTAATTAATAAAAATATAAAAGCTATCAACCGTGCCATGGGGCTGCTTATAGAAACTTTAGTTAATTTTACAAGAATAGACATGGTTGATGATGAACAAAAAGAATATTATCTTGGAAGATTTAGGGAAGCAAAAAGAGTAATCAATAAAGTCGGATCAAAAGAAGAACAAAAAGCAATCCATGAAATAAAAAAAGAATTAATAAAAAAAGGGTATTCCCCCTAATTTTTAATTACATCCATAAATTCAAAGTTTATACAGTCAAATAAACCTTTATCAGATATTTTGATAGCTGGAATTACTAAAAGAGCCATAAATGACATAGTCATAAACGGAGAATCCAGTTTGCACCCGAAATCAGCAGCTGTTTTTTGCAAATTCTCTAATTTTTCAGCTACTTCATAGCTGTCTTCATTGGTCATCAATCCTGCAATAGGCAATGCCAAAGAATCTTCAAAATCACCGTCAACAATAGCAAAACCGCCTTCATTATCTATCAAACAGTTAACTGCATTTGCCATATCTTCACTATTTGTTCCTACAACTACAATATTATGGGAATCATGAGCTACAGAAGAAGCTATTGCCCCTTTTTTAAGATTGAATCCTGTTATAAATCCGTTGGCTATTGAATTTCCACCATAACGCTCAACAACAGCTATTTTTAAAATATCCTCTTCCAAATCAGGATGTACAAATCCGTTTTTAGTTTCCAATGTTGCACTTTCAGCTTCAGTTATTAATTCACCATTGAAACATCGAATTACATTAACATCTGCTGAAGGTTCATCACATGAAATTTCAAAATCCTCAGACTCTTTTTTGGAAACATCAAAAGTATTTTTGAATTCTGTTTCATTCACATCAAATAAAACATCTTTACCATCAAAAACACATTTGCCTGCAACATATGTCTTTAAAATATTTAAATCATTCAGATTGTCTACAACAACATAATCGGCCTGCATTCCTTTTACAATAGCCCCTGTGTTTAAATTATAATGTGTTGACGGATTAACTGTAACCATTTCAATTGCACTTATAGGGCTGACTTCCAAATCAATGGCTTTTTTAATGGATTCATTTAAATGACCTTTAATTAAGTCAGTGGTGTGCTTATCATCACTTACGATAAAATCAAAAATAGGCAGATGTATTCTTTTTTCCAGAACTTCATTGGGCATTTTTCCAAAACTTTCGTGATTTTTCCAGTATTCTAATCTGTCGCTAAAATCAAAAAGAGCTTCCATATTTTTAGCAGAAGACCCTTCACGAACCATTATTTTCATACCTTTTTCTTTTTTCTCAATAGCTTCTGCAAAATTGCTACATTCATGGTCAGTAGAGATATGTTCGCCAATATATTTATCCAAATCTTTTCCATAAAGCAGAGGCCCATGACCGTCTATAGGTTTTCCAAGTTCTTTTGCCTTTTCCAGTTTGGCCAAAACTTCCTCATCCCCATTTATCACACCTGGAAAATTCATCATTTCACCAAGTGCAACAGCTTCATCTTTTTTAAGAAGTTCTCCTATAGTTTCGCTGTCCAAAATAGCTCCTGATGTTTCAAAACAGGTTGCAGGAACACAGGAAGGAATTGAAAAATAAAAATTAAAAGGAACAGATTTTGAATTTTCAATCATGAAATCTATCCCGTCAGTACCTGCAACATTCGCTATTTCATGAGGATCACAAACAACTGAAGTAGTACCGAACCTTACAGCCAGTTTTGCAAACTGTGCAGGAGTAAGCATTGTACTTTCAATATGGATATGGGAATCAATAAATCCCGGAAGAATAATCCCCTGAATATCCAATTCACTGTCATCGTTAATGACAATAGGAAGTATTTCTTTAAAAAATCCGTCTTCAACTGAAATACGTGCTGGATAAATTGAATCAGTTATAACATCTAACATATATGCACTGAATTGCATCTAATCACTTTCATGTAGGGATTCATATAAAAGAGGTAAAAATGTACCTATATCTGTTACAATACTAACTACCTGAGCACTTCCCCTGTCAGATAATTTTGTAACAGTAGCCGGATTAATATCTACACAGATACTTTTAACTTTTGAAGGAAGTAAATTACCCATAGCTATTGAATGCAACATGGTAGCTATCATAATTACCATATCCACTTCCTGAGCCTGTTTACGCATTAATTTTTGTGACTCAGCAGTGTCAGTTATTACATCAGGCAGAGGACCGTCATCACGAATAGAACCTGCTAAAACATACGGAATATCCTTTTTAATACATTCATACATGATTCCGCCAGTTAATGTGCCATCTTCAACAGCCTGTTTAATTGATCCTGAACGGTTAATTTTATTAATGGCTCTCATATGATGAGTATGCCCATGAGCTATAATTTCTCCTGTTTCCACTTCAATACCCAGGGAAGTTCCAAAAATATTGCTTTCAATATCGTGAGTAGCCAGTGCATTACCTGCAAGAAGAGAATCAATATATCCTTCCCTAATTAAAGCCGCCAGATATTTACCTGATCCTGTATGTACAATAGCCGGACCCCCAACAATAGCTATTTTACCGCCTTTACTTTTGATTTCTTTAATTTCCTTTGCAATTCCCCTGATTAAATTCATCAATGGTTTTTCAGAAGAAACATCACTGTTCATAAATTCAAAAGTTCCGCTTTTTTCTCTGGACCTTTGAGGTGGTGTAACTTTTATTCCATCACGACCAACAACAATCATGTCTCCTGCCTTAATCTCTGCTATCGGTTTAACTGATGCACGAGAATTCTTTTCATCAACACAGATTAAACAATCCATCTCAATGTTTTCAACAACTATCCAATTACCTTTATAGAGAATATGAGTTGTATGATTTGAAGTAGAATAAAAACCTTCCGGAGCAACTTTATCTTTTGAAGATGCAACTAATTCAACCTCTTTTAATTCAGATATTGATGCACCTAATACTGACAATTCATCTAAAATAGAATTTAAAAGGTCGATAGACTCTGCATAAACAGCCATCTTAACCTTACTAGTATCAGTTTTTCTTTTACCTACATCAAATTCTAAGAAATCAAAATCTCCACCTTTATCCATGATAATATCCAGAGCTTTTGGTAAAGTTAATGAATCAATAACATGACCAGAAAGTTCAATTGTTCTACTATTCATAATTTTTGCTCCTAATTAATTAATTATTAATATTTTAATTTTACTTTAAGCTAATATTTAAATAATTCCATATTAATTTTTTATAAAAAAAGCAGATAATCAACTAAAAATTCTAAAAAAGGATGATGAATAAAATAATAAAAGTCAAATCAGATTAAAAATAAAAACAAGTTATCACAATAATGATAAAAAATCATAAATTATTTTTGAAGCCAGAACTGCAGTAATATCCCCTAATCTGTCACCAGCTGTTTCAACAACATCCATACCAACAACATTTTTTAAAGATAAAGTTTTGAGTATTGCACCTATATGATTATATAATATTCCGTCGGGAGTTGGATTGCCAACAGTTGGAGCAACAGACGGGTCAAAAACATCCATATCAATAGAGAGATAAATTGGAGTGTCCACAGCACTTAAATAATATTCTATATTATCAAGATGACTGAATACTTCATTACTTTTAAATGTCATAATGTTAGAGTGATTTTCAACAAAATCCTCCTCTTCCTTTGAAGCTGACCTGATACCTATCTGAATCAATTCCTTAATGCCCATTTCATGAACCCTTTTCATAACACTGGCATGAGAATATTTCTCTCCAATAAAAGTATCTGCCAGATCCCTATGAGCATCTAAATGGACAACAGTCAAATCATCATATTTTTCAGTTAATGAATTAAGAACACCAATAGTTAAACTATGTTCTCCCCCAATAGTCAATGGTTTGATTTTTAAATCAGACAGTTCGTTAACAGTATCTTCAATTATGTCACATGTTTTTTTACAGTTTCCAAAAACAACATTTACGTCTCCGAAATCGTAAAAAATATTGTCCAATTGTGTATTAAAAATAGTATTATATTTTTCAAACCCATAGGAAGCTTCTCTAACTACTATAGGTCCAAAACGTGAACCAGGATGATAAGATGTTGTACTGTCAAACGGAACACCAATTATTCCCCAAGCACCCACTTTAAGGTTGTTAAAATCAATTTCTTCCTGGGAAAAAGCAAATTTCCATGGCTCATATGTGTTTAAAAGCATAATAAATCAAAAAAGAACTAAATAAAATTATTTAGTTCTCATAATTTTCATATTTCCTAAAGCTACGATGTAATCTACTTCAATACCTTCAGTGATTTGGTCTTTTAATTCTTCAGGCATAGGTAAATCTAAAGTGTCGTAATTTTCCATATCCATTAATTGAACATTGTTACCTTGGATAGATAATACCTGACCAACCCTTTTATCGATAATTGGAATATCTACTTTGGTATCTACAGGTTTAACAATACTTCTTTTTTGGTTATCGAAAATACCTACAGCTTCTAATCTAGCTTTAGCAGCACCATGTTTACCAGGGGATGAAGTAGTTAAACTTGTGATTTTAGATGCTTCCCCACCTAATACGATATATTTACCAACTTTTAATGTTTTAATCTCTACAACTTTTGTTGACATTAATTTTCCTCCATAAATTAAAAAATAGATTCAAATAAGTAATCTATAATAAGAATTATTTTAGATTAATAATAATTCTATCCAACATTTTATATAAATTATTCGTTTTAACAACCGGGACTTCAATAATAAATATTAAATAGAAATTACAAATTTAAAACAAAGTGATAAAAATGAAAATAGCTATTGTATCAGGAAAAGATGAGGGTCCAACAAGGTTAAATGCATTTGACAATGCATTAGCTGATGCCGGAATAGGAGATGTCAATTTAATTAAAGTATCAAGTATGCTTGGAAAAAACACACAAGTTAAAGATCTGCCAAAACTCAAAGCCGGAGCTATGGTTAATTGTGTACTTTCTTCAGTTACCTCAAGCAAACCTGGAGATACAATAACTGCAGTTGTTGCAGTAGCTATTGGGGAAAAATTAGGCTGTGTAGTTGAAACAACTGGAACAAACAAAGACAAACAGGATTTAATCGAAGAAGCTAATTTCATGGTAAACTACATGATGGAAAAACGTGGAGTGGAAATTAAAGAGATTATAATTGAGTCAGCCAGCACAACTGTTGAAAATGTAGCTTCAGTTGTAGCTTCAGTTGTTTATTTAAACGATGAAATAATTGAGGGATAAACTATGGATGCAAAAGATAAAAAAATAGCTACAGATCTTTGTTACGAGATTATAAAAGAGGTAGGCAGAGCTATTAGACCATATGTTGGAAAACCTGAATCTGGAGAAAAAGTTAAAATGGGAGCTGACGGCACCCCAACATCATATATTGATGTTATAGCTGAAGATCAGGTAATTAATATTTTAAAAAACGCTCCTATAAACTCCTATATCATCAGTGAAGAAATTGGAGAGCTGAAAGTTGGACATGGAAAAAAAGAAAGTGTTGTTATAACTCAGGAACTTAGAAGAACTGATTTAACTCCGGAGCAAAAACCTAAATTCATCTTCTTAATAGATCCGATTGACGGTACAAGCAATGCAATTAAAGAAATACCTGCTTATGGAATTTCAATAGCAGTTGCAAATGTTCCTGATGGCAGATTAGCTACATTAAATGATGTTGAACTAGGTTTTATCAGCAACTTTGGAAACGGTAATTTCTTTGAAGCTGAAAAAGGAAAAGGATGCTGGTTAAATAATGAAGAAGTACACCCTTCCAACATTGTAAACATCAGTGACATGTCCCTCGGAGGTTTTACTAAAAGTGGAACCAAAGCCGCTTCCAAATTAGTTGATAATGCAAGACGTATGCGTGTTTTAGGTTCTGTTGTTTTAGAACTTTCATATGTGGCCAGTGGAAGATATGATGCATTTCTTGATTTGAGAGGCAGCAGAATAATAGACATTGCAGCATCTAAATTAATTGTTGAAGAAGCAGGGGGAATTATTACCGACAAATACGGTGAAAAACTGGACAATAAATTAAGTATCTATGAAAGAACAATTGTTGTTGCAGCAAATAACAATATACTCCACAAACAGATAATCGATATCTTAAATGACAATGAAAGTGATGTTATCGGAGAAGTTGGAGTAGTAAGCCGTGTAGATGAATATCATGCAATATTATTCTCTGTAAAAATTATAGATTATCTTTTAAATAACGGTATTGATGTAGTTATTGAAAGATCATTGGCCAGAAAACTTGAAAAGCTTAAAAAAGACCCTAATTTGAAAAATATAATTAACACAACTATAAAAGAACATCCTGAGTTAAAGGACCAGTTAAAAAATTTAAACTTTAATATTGAATTTAAATTGCTCTCACGAACCATACAAGACTTTAAAAGTGATATGGCAATTATTCTCGGCGGAGACGGAACACTTTTAAGAACACAAACTAAAATGACTGAAGAAATACCGATATTCGGAATCAATATGGGTACTGTTGGATTTTTAACTGAAATTGAAGTTAATGAAACATTTGATTCACTTAAAAAAATCTTAAAAGGAGAATATTACCTTGAAAAAAGAACAAAATTAGTTGTTTCACATGAAAACCATCATTATTCTGCACTGAATGAAGTTGTTGTAATGACTGACGAACCTTCAAAAATGCTTCACTTCCAGGTACAGGTAGATGGAGAAATCATTGAAGAATTCAGAGCTGACGGTCTCATCATATCAACTCCAAGCGGATCTACAGCATATTCCATGTCTGCAGGAGGTCCAATTGTTGATCCGAATGTTGGAGGATTTATCATTATCCCAATTTGCCCATATAAACTAGGAGTAAGGCCATTTATTGTATCTGATGAAAGTGAAATTATTGTCAAATTACTTAAAAAAGGTAAAACTGCAGTATTTGTAATGGACGGTCAAATAAATGAAGAAGCAGAATACCAGGAAGAAATCAGATTCAAAAAATCAGACAAACACGTTTACTTCATAAGAAACTCAAATAAATGCTTCTATAAAAAAGTTAAAGACAAGTTAAATGAAGGAGGCATCAACAACTAATGAACAGCCTCGTAATTGACATGACACATGGCGGAGTAAAAATAGCCGTCAGCCTTGCAAAAAAAGACGAAACAGTCTATGCCTACGACATTTACAACACTTTGAAAAGTGTTGATAAAAAAATGCTGGATGTTTATAATGTTAAAGTCATAGATTTGGACTATTTAAATAACCTAAATGGAAATTTAAGAGTAATCTATCCGGTTCATTTGCCTTTAACTAAAAGAGATATTGAAAAGTATAATCCTTCCCTAAATTATACTTTTTTAACCCATCACGAAATAATTAAAGAACTTCTGAAAAACTGGGGCAATGATATTCCCAAAATTGAAGTTACAGGAGTTAAAGGAAAAACCAGCTGTGTTTTTATGCTTAAAGAAATTTTAATTGATAAAAACCCTCTAATTTTATCCAGCTTAGGTGCATTATTATATGAAAACGGAGTGAAAAAAACATTAAAACAAAATATATCAATTACTCCTGCAAATATTAAAGAAACAATTGACCTTGCATATAAAATAGCCAACCCAATATGTGAAATAGCTGCAGGCAAATGTGATAGCCAAAATCTTAAAAAATATGGCTGTGCTATTTTTGAAAGTTCTCTCGGAGTCAGCGGAATTGGAGATGTAGGTCTTTTAACAAATATCGTTGAAAATTATCCAATAGCTAAAAATAAAAGAACTGCCAGTGCAGCTAAAAGTCAAATATTTAATTGCAGCATCGTAGCTATCCAAAAAGAAACATTAGATAAATTTTACAAAAACATCAGCCATAAAAAGATAAATACATTTTCCCTAAAAAACTATGCCGATGTAACGATTAAAGACATAGAATATGATTTAGATAAAACAAAGATTAATGTAAGTTATAACAATATAATAACCACCAATAATGAAGTAATCTCTGGAGAATTTCAGATTGAAACATTTGCTCCTGGAAAACACCATGTTCAAAATGTTTTAGGAGTTATTACAACTTGTTTATCATTAAATATTCCAAAAGAAAAAATTATTAAAGGATTAGCTAATTATAAAGGAATTAAAGGAAGAACCAATAAAAAAATCATTGAAAATTCAACAATCATAGAAGAAATCAATCCGGGAATCAATACAAAAGCTATTGAAGAGTCTATAAACATGATAAATAATTTAGATGACTATTACATTGCCATTGGCGGAGATTATGGGATAACCTGTGAAGAAATTGATGAATCTAAAGTCAGCGCCTATTTAAACACTCTTGATTACAATATCATTTTAACCGGAGAAGTAGGTGAAGGAATTTTAAAAAAAATGAATAAAAAAGTAGAATATTCAAAAAACTTCCATGAT
>OLOS01003247.1_pt1 | contig 10025 bp, 8 predicted proteins | sample 1672631 | NCBI WGS metagenome assembly OLOS01 (sample SAMEA3136707, study PRJEB25190) | human gut metagenome | biome: human gut; feature: human-associated habitat; material: faeces | place: Austria | collected 2013 | reverse complement strand
GGGCTCCACCCCGTTTCTTTGCGCAAGAGCAAAGAAATGGGGTGGAACGGGCAGGACCAGCGCGGTCTATTGCACGGGGAACGGCGCACACGCAAAAACTGCCGCCCAAACCGGGCGGCGGTTTTTTATCACTCAGGGAGCTTGCAGACGTCTATCCACTCGAGAGCGTTGGAGTATTTCCACAGCTCGTCCAGGTTCAGCTCTATGGCGCTGGAGGGGCTGCCGACGGCGGGGAAGACGGTCTCGAAGCGCTTCAGGCTGTTGTCGAGATACACGTCTACGCCCTCGTTTATGCCGAAGGGGCAGACGCCGCCGACCGGGTGGCCGACCAGCTCGAGCACCTCCTCGGGGGTCAGCATCTTGGCCTTGAAGTGGAACTTCTCCTTGAACTTGTGGTTGTCTATCCTCGCGTCTCCGGCGGCGAGGATGAGCAGCGCGCCGCCCTCAGGCTTCTTGAACGACAGCGTCTTGGCTATCCTCGCGCCCTCGACGCCGAGCGCCTTGGCCGCAAGCTCCACCGTCGCGCTGGAGACCGTGAACTCTATGACGCGGTCCTCCATGCCGAACTGCCTGAAATACGCGCGCCCTCTCTCAATGGACATCTCTCTTTTGCCTCTCTTTCAAATTATTTGCAGAACCATTCCAGCAGGTCGAGCGTCCCGCCGCCCTGAGCCATAGCCAGGCTCTCGGTGAGCAGCACGTCGTCTATGTCGTAATACTGCACGAAGTAGCTGAGCGTCATCGCGCTGTACTTGCGGTAGTCTATGACGTAGACGTTGTGGTAGTGCTGCGTCAGATAGGGCGCGAAGGGGTTCCCGAAGGAGTCCTTGATGACGACGCAGTTGGGGCCGTCCGGAAGGTCGTTGTTGGTGATGGTGACAAGCGGGTGGTCGCCGCCGAGGAAGGTCATATACTTCGAGTATATGCTCGACTTGGACATGTCCGTCAGCACCGGCCACTCGAAGGAGCTGCCGTTGTCCTTCGTGATGGTCATGGTGATGTCGCCCGGCGGGTTATAGGCCGTGACGTTGTCCTCCCGCAGCTTGGAGCTCTGCGAGCAGCTGCCGTAGAACGAGCCGAGGAAGGGGCCCATGTCCAGCTCCTCGAAGTCCTCCAGCGGCACCGGCTCAAAGCCCGCCGAGGCGCAGAACTCCTCGTAGGCGTAGTAGGCGCCGAGCGCCGTCCAGTGGTGGTCGGTGCGGAAGTAGAGGTACTCGTCGTTGTGCTCGATGAGGCGGTTGAAGACGTTCACGCGACCGACGTCCTCGCTCTCGCGCGAGAAGATGTAGCTTATCGTCTGGCCCTGGTCAGTGCACTTGAGCTGCTCCATGTAGTCCGAGGACACCACGACGCCGACGCTGGTCGGGATGAGGATGTCGTAGAGCTTCACGTTGTACTGCTTGAGCAACTCGGCGCAGGAGTTCACGAGCTCGATGTGCCGGTCGGAGCCGCTCTGGGAAAAGCCGTAGTAGGCAAAGGCCGCGTCGCCTATCTGGAGCACGTTGCCGTAGATGACCTCCGTCTCGTCGTCCACCTGGAGGCCGCCCCAGTGCTCGACGGATTCCTCCGGCGGGGAGGTCAACACGACCTCGGGCGTCGGCGGGGGAGTGGGGGTCGGCGTGGGCTCGGGCGTCGGCGTAGGCTCGGGGGTGGGCGTGGGCTCCGGCGTCTCGTCCGCGGGCGGCAGCTCATCCGCCTCGCCTATGTCGCCGTAGATGACCACGTCGTTTATGCCGTGCAGCTCGCCCAGGCGGGAGGAGACGGAGAGCCAGTAGTCGCGGAAGGGGAAGGTGTCCGAAAACCACAGCCCGATGCCGTCGAAGTACTCGCCCGAGAGCAGCGTGTCCACGGAAAAGGCGGGGAACTCCGTCAGCTTTCGCTTCTCGCTCGCGGACTCCGTGGGCCGCAGCGGGAGGATGAAGGCGACTATGGTCAGCGCAAAGAGCACGGCGAAGAAGGGCACGGCGATGCGCGTGCGGCGCTTTGCCTCCTCGCGGCGCCTGGCGCGGGGCGATATGTGTTTGTGTTCGTGTTCGTGGCTCATGCGCGCACCTCAGAACTGGAAGTAGATGAAGGGGTTGTAGCTGTCGCCCACAAGCGAGGCCGTGGAGAGCAGCAGCAGGATTATCGGGAACACGATGTAGGCCATGAGGTTGAAGAGCCTCTCCCCGGAGCGGCTGCGCCGGAGCCGGGTGCCCGCGCCGTTGGCCATGGTCTTTACAAGCGGGGTGCAGGCGATGGCGGAGACGGCGAGGAGGAAGACGTTGTTCTTGAGCAGCGTTATCGACACAAAGTCCGACGCCGCGTTGCCGTTGGCGCCGAAGAGGCCGAGGAACACCGTCCAGCCCAGGCGCACGTCCGTGAAGTGGAAGAGTATCCAGCCCACGAAGACGACAAAGAGCAGATAGATGTGCGGCAGGATGTGCAGCTTTGCAAAGAGCCGCTTGAGGAAGAGCCGCTCTATGAGGATGAACACGAAGAAGTACAGCCCCCAGAGCACGAAATTCCAGTGCGCCCCGTGCCAGAGACCGGTCAGCGCCCAGACGATGAAGAGGTTGAGCACCGAGCGCGCCTTGGAGCACTGCCGCCCGCCGAGCGGGATGTAGACGTAGTCGCGGAAGAAGGTGCCGAGCGAGATGTGCCAGCGCCGCCAGAACTCCGTGACGGTCTTGGAGAGGTAGGGGTAGTCGAAGTTCTCAAGGTAGTGCAGCCCCAGCATCCGGCCCATGCCGATGGCCATATCGGAGTAGGCGGAGAAGTCGAGGTATATCTGCATCATGAAGGCCGCGACGCCCACCCAGGCGCCCAGGGCCGAGAGGCCGGAGAGCGTGGAGAGGTTCTCCGCAAAGAGCGAGGCATTGGAGGCCGCGTCGGTCGAGAGCAGGAGCTGGTCGGCCAGCGCGCCGCAGGGATTTGCGAGCAGCGTCTTTTTCGCAAGGCCGACGGTGAAGCGGGAGATGCCGCTGAGCAGGTCGCGGCTGTCGCGCTGGACAAAGAGCTCGTGCGCGATGGTCTTGTAGCGCACGATGGGCCCCGCCACGCACTGGTGGAAGAGCGAGGCGTAGAGCAGGACGTTCAGGTAGCTCGGCTGCGCCTCGGCGTCGCCGCGGTAGACATCCACGACGTAGGTGAGCAGCTGGAAGGTGTAAAACGAGATGCCTATCGGCAGCGCTATGTTCGCGATGAACTCCGGCACCTCGCCGAAGACGGAGCAGATGAGCCCCGCGTACTTGAAAAAGCCGATGAGCGCGATGTCTATGGCGCAGGAGACGGCCACCCAGGCGCGTTTCCCCTTGCGCGAGGCCGCCCTCTCCACGCGCAGCGCGCAGAACCAGGAGCAGAGCGACATGAACATCAGCAGCAGGACGTATTTCGGTTCTCCCCAGGCGTAGAAGATGAGGGAAAAGACCAGCAGGGACATATTTTTTGCCTTCCTGCCCTTGCACAGCACGTACACAAGGAGCGAGAGGGGCAAAAAGGCATATAGGAATATGAGACTAGAAAAAACCATATACCGCACCAAACCCGTTGATTTTAAGCTTCTGCGCTAAGCATAGCCAATACGCTAAACATGCTAAACATTATATACCAGCCACCGCACCCAGCGCAAGGCAGAATTCGACAAACGCAAAAAAGGCCGCGCCGCAAACTGCGGCGCGGCCCGGTGGGCTGCGGCTTATTCGCTGAGCAGCAGGGAGCCGTCCTTGCCGCTCTGGGATATCTGGAGCACCGTGCCGTCCGAGAGGACAAGGCAGAACTGCGGCGTGTCCATGAACACGGAACTTATGGCAAGCGCCTCGCCCGCGTCGAGCTTGTTTATCCAGGCGTACTCGTCGCCCGTGTCGTAGATGACGGTGGGCTCCTCCTCGTCGTAGACGGTGATGGTGTCGCCCGCGGCTATCGAGCTGCCGTGCAGGGCGATGGGGCCCATGTCGGCGGCGGCGACTATGCGGTAGTCGACGAGGTACTCCTCCTCACCCTCGGAGCGTAGCACCCGTACCGAACCCGCGACGGGCACGTCGGCGGCGTCCTCGGCAAAGGCGATGGAGAGGTCGGCGGCCGTGCCGGAGGCCTCGGAGGGCTCGGGGATATACTCGGCCTTGATAAGGCCCTCGAGCTCGGAATAGGGCACGGCAAACTCGACCTTGCCGCGCGCCCCGGCAGCGATCTCGCCCACCTGGGCGACGATGACCAGCGCGTCGTCCGTGAGATACCAGGCGTCGGTGTCGTACACGCGCTCGGTGAAGCCCTCGACGTCAAAGAGCTCCTCGGCGTCCTCCTTGGCCGCGGCGAGGATGTGCTCCGTGAGCGCCGCGCGCAGGGCCTCGGGGTCGTCCGTCAGGTCGTCGATCGAGAGGGCCTTGCCGGTGACGGTGCTGAAGTTCTGGCCAAAGTAGTCGTAGCTCCCGTGGGCGCCGCCGGTGTAGGCGTAGGTGTAGCAGAGCAGGCTGAGCACCGCGCCGTCGCCGCGCTCCACCTCGGCGCTGCTGCTCCAGCCGTAGGCGAGCCAGATCTCGCGCCCGGCGTCGTCCAGCGCGTCAAAGGCCTCGCAGGCCGCGTCGTAGGCGTCCTTGGTGTTGTCCTCGCTGGCGGCGAGTTTTTCCTGCAGGGCCTTGGTTATCGCGGCGGCGGCCTCGTCGCGGCCCTCGATGGTGACGGTGGGCAGCAGGGCGTCGGCCTTGAGGACGATGTAGCCCTCATAGGTGCTCGCAAGGCCGTCAAACTCGCTGGAAACGAGGATGGTGCCGTCGAATTTCTCGGGCTCCGCGCTCGGCTCCGGTGTGGGGCTGGCCTCCGGCTCACCCGAGACCGTGGGCGCGGGCGTGGGCGTGACCTCCGCCGCCGGCGCGCCGCAGGCGGCCAGGGAGAGAATGAGCGCTGAGATGAGCGCAAGGGAAATGAGCTTCTTTTTCAAATCATAACACCTCCGGTGCTGTGGGTGATGTAAGTATGCGCGCCTCGGCGCATTTTTACGATGCTTGGACTGCAAAAGGCGCGGACTTGTTCCCGGAGCGCGCGAAAAGTTCGCTCAACCGAGCCCCGCGGCCTCCGAGAGGTACTTTATGACGGCCTTACGTGTGAGTATGCCGCAGAGCGTGCCGCGGCCGTCGACTATGGGCACAAAGTTCTGGTCCAGCGTGGCGGCGACGACGTCGGCGCCTTCGGCGTCGATGGGCAGGGCGGGGCAGAAGTCGCGGCGGACGATGCTCTTGATCCGGTACTGCTCCTGGGCCTTGAGGTCGGTGGTGCCGGTGGCCAGGACGTGACGGAGAAAGTCGCCCTCGGTGACGCTGCCTATGTACTGCTCGTGTTCGTTGAGCACGGGTATGGCCGTGTAGCCGTGGTGGGTGAAGCACTCGAGTCCCTGGCGGATAGTGTCGTTCTCGTGCAGGAAGGCGGTGTAGAGCTTGGGTATCATCAGTTTCGCAATGTTCATTACAGACCTCCGGAAGATGCTCTGCCGCCCGCGAGGCGGCTATATTATGATTATATCAGACCCAAAGCGCCCGTCCAAGTGCCCAGATGTTAAATTTCACCGCCGACACCTTGAAAGTGCGCGGCGGAGCCGGTATATTATAGTCAGGAAGGAGAGAGAACAATGGCAAAAAAGAAAATGACCGTCCCCGACTTCAAGAAGTTCAAGCAGGAGGGGCGCAAGTTCACCTACGTCACCGCCTATGACTACACCACCGCTTCCATCGTGAACGAGAGCGAGACGGAGGTCATCCTCGTCGGCGACTCGCTGGGCATGGTCATGCTCGGGTACGACACCACCGTCGGCGTCACGCTCGACGACATGATCCACCACATCCGCCCGGTGGTTAAGGGCGCGCCGGACACCTTCATCGTGGGCGACATGCCCTTCGGGAGCTATCAGCAGAGCCCGGAGCAGGCCATAGCGAGCGCCTGCCGCATCCTCATGGAGACGCACTGCGACTGCGTCAAGCTCGAGGGCGGGGCCGCGATGGCGGAGACCATCCGGCGCATGGTCGAGGTCGGCATCCCCGTCATGGGCCACATCGGGCTGACGCCGCAGTCGGCCTCGAGCTTCGGCGGTTTCAAGATGCAGGGCGGCACGCCGGAGGGCGCGGCAAAGCTCATCGCGGACGCCAAGGCGCTGGAGGCGGCGGGCGTGTTCTCCATCGTGCTCGAGTGCGTGCCGAGCGGCGTGGCCAAGGCCGTGACCGAGGCGGTGAGTGTGCCCATACTCGGCATAGGCGCGGGCCCGTATGTCGACTGCCAGGTGCTGCTCACGCACGACCTGCTCGACATGTACGGCGACTTCAAGCCCCGCTTTGTCAAGCACTTCGCCCACATCCGCAAGGAGATGGTGGACGGCCTGAACGCCTTCCACGCAGAGGCCCTCTCCGGCGAGTTCCCCACGCCCGAGTACAGCTTCAACCGCGTCGTCGAGGGCTACGAGCTGTAAGATGGCGGCGCTGAGAAATTTCGTCTCCGCGGCCTTCGCGGGCATGAGCATCGGCCTCGGCGGCCTGGTGTACCTCTCGGTGGAGAGCCGCGTCGTCGGCTCGGCGCTCTTCACCATAGGGCTCTACACCATCTGCACCTTCGGCCTCTGCCTCTATACGGGCCGCATCTGCTACGCCTTTGAGAACGACGGCAAATACGCCCTGACGCTGCCGGTCATCTGGCTGGGCAACCTCGTCGGCACGGGCGTCACCGCCGTGTTCGCGCGCATGACGCGCCTCTCCGGCCTCGCGGAGGGCGCGGCGGCGCTCTGCGAGGTGAAGCTCGGCGACGGGCTCGTCAGCCTCTTCTTCCTCGGCGTGCTGTGCAACATCTTCATCTACATAGCGGTCGAGGGCTACAAGAGCTGCCCGCACGAGCTGGGGAAGTACCTCGTGCTCTTTTTCGGCGTGATGGGCTTCATACTCGCCGGGACGGAGCACTGCGTGGCGGACATGTTCTACTTCTGGCTCTCCGGGCTCTGGAGCGGCCCGGCCGTGCTGAGAGTGCTCATTATCACCCTCGGCAACAGCGCCGGCGGCCTCCTCGCCCGCACCCTCCATCGCTGCGCCCTGCAGCGGATATGAAAAAAGGCCGGGAAACCTTGAGTTTCCCGGCCTTTTGCCGTTTTTTCAGCTTTCGAGATAGCGCATGATGAGGGCCGCAGCCTGGGCGCGGGTCGCGGTGGCGGTCGGCGTGACCGCGCCGTTCTCGTCGCCCTCGACGAGGCCGATGTTCATCGCCCAGGTCATGGCGTCGGCTGCCCAAGTGCTCACGCTGGAGGCATCCGGCGCGGTGATGGTGCCGCTCACCGCGGGCTCACCGGCCAGACGGTAGAGCATCGTCACTAGCTCCTGACGAGTGATGGCCGCGTTCGGGTTCTCACCGTCGGAGATGCCCTTCGCCGTGACCCACTCCTGGGCCTTGGCATACCAGGTCGCGCCGCCGGTGGTGTCCACGCCCTCGGCACGGGCGATGATCGTCCACACCATCGCGCGGGTCAGCGTGTCGTTCGGGGCGAATACGCCCACGTCAACGCCGTCCATCAGGCCCTTCTCGTAGACATACTTGACCGCGCTGTAATACCAATCGCGGGCAGTCACGTCATAGAACGGGAACACCGGGGTCTCCGGAGTATCCGGCTCGGAAGGCTTCACATCCGGCAGATTGCCCCACACGGCGGTGAAGGTGGTGTCGAAAGTTATGTCAACCGATTCCCCAGCCCTGTACGTCGCATCCCCGCTCCTCCAGCCGAGGAAGATGTACCCGCTGTTCTGCGGCGCCTCCGGGAGGGTGAAGCCTTCGCCCTTTACGACGCTGAACATCTTGTCCGCCGCCCCGTTGCCGTAGGAGACAGTGACGAGCCAGCTGGCGGGGAAGTCGCCGCTGCCCTTTATCTCGCCGATCGTCTTGCCGTAGTCAATGTAGGTACCGTTGTTGGTGAAGCTGCCGCCCAGGACATGAATGGTGCCGTAGTTCGTCAGCGTCACGCCCGCGGGTATGATGAGACTTTCGCCCTCGTTAAGGACAAGGACGCAGCCCTCGGGAACGGTCGCGTCCCCGGGCAAAACAACGTCGCCGTAGGCTTTACCGCTGCTGCCTTCGAATACGACTGAGTTTAAAAGAGTGCCACTTTTTTCGAGACCATTATCTGTCACGACCCAGGAGCCGTCAATGTAAACCAAATCTCCGGCGTTTATGGCTCCCCAGTCTGGGGTGTTGGATAGGGCAGTCACGATGCTGTCGGTTATCGTCACAGCGTCTTGCCATGAATAGATAGCATGAAAGCCTCTGCTCTCAGACAATACTTCGCTGTTTGTTATTGAAATAGGGCCATTTTCGCAGTAAATTGACACCCAGCTGGTGCTGGTGTACACTTTAACAGTTGAGTCGTTGAATATAATCTCATACCACGCCAAAATGGCAGATGCGTCAGTGTCAGAGATAACTGTCAAGGAGGAGCTGTCAACACGCAAATTACAAGTTTCTGCGCAGGAGAAGATGCCGCAGCTATTCAGAGTCACAGTGGAGCCGTCAGTTATTGAAATGCTGGTGGGAACAAAATCAGAACTTTCCGAATACTCCGTTTGAAGCGCACAAGATGCTGTTGATACTGCTTTTACATTGCTTCCAGAAATAGCAATGTTCCCATGCGCGGATTGTATAGTCCCCCCACTGCTGGAGCAGTCTACTGTTGAGCCTTTGATCTCAATATCATTCAATGAATAAATGGAGGTTGAATTGCTTGTCGCCGGGGGAAAAGCTGTCACGTTGCTGTTCTCTATCGTGACCTCAGACCCCCAGATTGCGGATTGACCGCAGGTGCAGCTGACATCTGCTCCGTTTTGCAAGGAAACAGAGCCTGAAGTGGTCTGTATGCCGACGCCGCTATTGCCCTCGGAGTGAATGTCCAGCTTGACCCCGTCGATGATGATATCTCCGCCGTTGGAAGCCGAATATATTCCGCACTTGCCGTTGTTGCAGGTTATACTGAGGCTGCCTTCGCCGCTGATCGTGAGGCTATTGTTGCCCCCTGCAACAAATATCCCGTTTGAAAGGGTGTTGTTCGTGATGATTTTGTTTTCGCCAACGAGGACGATGTTGAGGTCAAGATTAAGGCTTGAGCCAACGGAAATGGCGCTCTGACAATAACTGCTGACATTTGGCTCGTCGGGCACAGTTATCGTGGCGTCTGTGAGCGTCAGGGTCTGAGTACTGCTGTCGTACACCGCCGTACCCTCGCCGCACTGTACGGTGTTGTTTGCCGCAGTGATTATGTCTGTGCCGTTTACCAAAAGTTTACCGGACAATGAATCGTAAGCCCCCGCGCCGACGCAGAGGAGCAGGGCAAATACCGCGGTGAGGAGTGCGAGCATCAAAATCTTTCGTTTCATGATATCCCTCCCTGAGTAGTCACAAGTTTAACACGCCGTTGAGCGGCTCCGCTCAACGCAGACAGCCCATGGGCTGTCTGATCATCTTTATTTACCTTATCATAAATCCCGCGGCCTTACAAGCAAATTCCAGCGCGCTATTTCCCCTGCGAGCCTAGATAGCGCCGTATCTCCTCCTCGACGGCGCGGACCTCCTCTTCGAAGTTCTGCGAGCTCACGCGCATCGCGCCGTTGCCGAGGATTATCAGCTGCTCCGTCGTGTCCGAGGTCACGACGCGGGTGGTGTATTTTTTTGCTATCTCGTGCGTCGCCTTTTCGATGTACATGTCCGCCGTCTCGGCCTCCTTGGTGTACACGACGTAGAGATTGTGGTATTTCTCCACCTCCCGCTCGCCGCCCTTGACCTTGTAGGCGTCGAAAACCAGTATCGGCACTATCTGCCGGTAGCCCGCGTAGTTGCAGAGGATGTCCATAAGCCGCTGGCGCGCCGCGTCGAGGTTGCCCTCGGCTATCTCACGCAGGCTGTCCCAGGCGAAGATGACGTTGTAGCCGTCCACCAGCAGATGCTCCGTGCCGTCCGGGGAGCGCTTTGCCGGGGCGCGTCGCAGGTTCGGGCTCTCCGGACGCCGCGCCGGGCGCATCGCCTGCACCGGGTCGCGCCGG
>OLOS01003239.1_pt1 | contig 10041 bp, 2 predicted proteins | sample 1672631 | NCBI WGS metagenome assembly OLOS01 (sample SAMEA3136707, study PRJEB25190) | human gut metagenome | biome: human gut; feature: human-associated habitat; material: faeces | place: Austria | collected 2013 | reverse complement strand
TCAACGCTTTCCGGCGCGCCGGCGGGAAGCGTGCCGCCGTTGGCGTCGAACGTCACCGTGGCCTTCTGCACAGGCTCAGGCTCGTCGGCGTCCCAGGTCAGCACGAACGGGCTGAACCCGGCGCGCGCCACCTTGAAGCTCACGTAGCCCTGCTCCGCCGTGCTCGTGTCGAGCGGCATCTGCTCCACCGTGCAAGCCTTGATCTGGTCCTGCAGATCCTCGGCGTTCACGCCGTACTCGCGGTGCAGGTCCTTGAAATGCAGCACCTTGAGGCTGTCGACGTCCGCATCCTCGGGCACCTTCCAGTAGATGGTGGCGCCCTCAGACGAGCTCACCCACACGTTGGCCTGGTTCGCGTCAACGAGGTCGAGGTACTGGAAGTCCGCGTTGTCGCCGATCTGGAAGCCCAGCTCGGCAGCGCGGTCCTTCAGCGCCTGCAGGCGATCGACCCCGCCGGATTCCTCGGCACCAAGCAGATCGTCGGAGAACAGGCGGATGCCCGAGAGCGCTTCGCCCGTCAGCTCGCCGGCCTCGCGGTCGTTCACGTAAATCTTCGTGCCCGCAGGCAGCTGGGCCGCCACGCCACCCGCAGCACCGTCCACCGCCGCCGCGATGGCGGAGGCGTCGGCATCGGAGCCGATCAGCTCGACGCCCAGCGCACCGGACTCGGCCGCCGCCTCGTCGGATGCGTTGCGAATGGTGAGGGTGGAGGGTTCCAGCGCGAAGGCGTAGGGCGTTCCGTTCACGTTGACGTTCACGGTCTCGTCAGCACCCTCGCCAGCGCGCGTCTGCGCCGCCTGGCTTGCGCCCTCGTCCTCCACCACAATGCGCGCCTCGTAGACACCGGGTTCCGTGTCGTCGGCCAGCTCTGCCCCGCTCTCGTCGTAGTAGGCGACGCGCGCCGTCACGCCCTCGTCCAGCAAAGCGTTCAGCTGGTCGATGGCGTAGACGTTGCCCTGGCCGTCGATCACGCGGGCATCGGGGAAGTGGCTGTCGTCGCCCGCCGCACCGCCTGCGTACTTCACGAGCTCCGCCGGCTGCAGCGTCAGGCAGGTGATGTCGAAGGCGAACGCCGTCTCCTGCCCGTCGGCGAGCTTCCACGCGAACTCATCCTCGTTGTAGGCAAGCTCGAACGTGCGCTCGCCCGTCTCGTCAGAGCTGGCGAAGTAGTGCGGACCGTAGGCCGGCTCGCCCATCTTCGCGTAGGCATCCAGGTACTTCTGGACGTCCATGGTCACCTCGACGGTCCACGTGCCGTCGGCGCCCTGCGCGGGCGTGCCCACCGTGAAGCTGTCGGCGATGAGCGCCTCCGCACCCTCGCCCGTGCTGCCGAACGTCACGTCGGGATGGCTGCCGTCGCCGGAATCGTCGCTGTTGATCTCGTTCACGCCGTTGAGCGCAACGGAGATGCCTTCCAGCTTCGCCACCGCGTCGGCAGCCGGGGCCTCGGGGGCGGCGGGTTCGGGCGCCATCGTGCAGGCGCCCTGGAACGTCACCGGGGTGGCCGTCGGATCCTCAAGGGTCCAGCCGGAGAGCACGGCGGGATTGGCGGACGGGTCGCCGTTGCTCCACACCAGCGTCACCGTCTTGGACGCGTCGCCCTTAACCGTATGCGCGCCCTCTTCAAGGTTCAGCGCTTTATCGAAGGCCGCCACGTAGGGCGCTGCCTGGATGGTCACGTCCACCTTCCAGATCTTGTCGGCCTTCGCCAGGCCGAAGAAGCGCGCCGCGCCCTCCAGCAGGCCCTCGGCCGGCGCGTCCTCGGAATAGACCTCGCCGATCGTGTACGAATCGCTCTGCCCCTCGGCGTTGGCGATCAACTCGTTGAAGGTCTGCGCGCCGTGCTCGGACGCCATCGCCTTGTTCGCATCGGCCACCTTCACGTCGAGCAGCGCGTTCACGTCCTCGACCGAGACCTCGGGCTTCATCTTGCAGACGACGTTCTTCTCCACCGTCACGTCGGTGGGCTCGCCGTCCACGTACAGCGTGGCCGTCACGGTGACGGAGCCCGCCGTCAGCTTCTCAAGCGCACCCGTGTCGGGGTCGATGGACGCCACGGTGTTGTCGCTCACCGAGTACTTGAAGGACAGACGGTCGTCGTAGCTGGCGTTGGAGAACCCGGCACCGGCCTTGAACGCCGCCTCCGCCGTGTCCTCGTCCAGTTCGTCGGGGCCCTCAAGCGTCGGCTTCACGGCGATGACCTCCACCGTTGCCGAAAGGCTGGAATTGGAGTCGGACGTGGCGGTGATCTTCGCGCCGCCCGCCCGGTTCACCGTAACGACGCCCTGGCCCGCCGCCGCGCTCACGCTGGCGGTCTGCTCGTTGTCGGAGGACCAGGTGATGCCGTTGTCGAATGCGTTGGCCGGCGTGGTGTAGCCGGTCAGGCGCAGCGTGCCCGCGCCGTCCCGGTTGAGATCGACCACGCGCAGCGCGTCGCCGTCGATGGTCACGCCCTCCACCGGGTTGTTCTGGATGGTGCGCGCCGGGCCGTAGGTGATCACCGTGCCGCCGGAGATGCCGGACAGCTGGCTCTTGCCACCGCCGCTCACGTAGTACTTGCCGAACACCGTCGAGGTGCCAGACGCCACCGTGGCGTTCATCGTGCTGTTGTCGGTTTGGGAGCTGTCGGACAGGCGCGTCGCAGACAGCGCGGCAACATCCTCTACCGAGCTGGCGCTGACGGCGCCGTCGACGGCGTAGATGCCGTCTTGGCTTCCCCACCCGTTGACGCTCGCATACGGCGCCGAGACATTCTCGTAGTTCTGCGTCTGGATGGCGCCCACGAACGGGTCCACGTCGCCCATCTGCACGGCGCCCTGGCCGTTCGCCATCACGTGCACGGTCGAGCCGCCGCTCAGCTGCCAGGCAACGCCCTGGTAGGGAATGAAGGTGCCGCCCGTAACGTAGGCGTTCGCGCCGTCGAACTGCACCGGCTTGCGCTCGTTGCTGGCGGAGGCGGCGTGCTCGAACGTGCCGCCGTTGACGCGCAGCGTGCCGCCGCACCACAGGCTGCTGATGTCGCCGCCGTTCACCGTCACGGAGCCGGGTGAATCGACCGCGGAATGGTTGTTGTTCTTGAGGTTGTACGATCCCCCGTTTATGACGACGGTCGAATTCGCCACCGTGGAGTACACCGCAGCCTCGGAGCCCCAGTAGGTGCCGCTGCTGCCCAAGATGGCGGAGGCGCCGTCGCCGATCAGCTTGACGGCCACGCCCTCGTTGCTGCCGCCAGTGCCGTACTCGGTGCGCAGCGAGACGTTGCCCGTGGTGATGAGCGTAGAGTTCGCCTCCACCTCAACGGGGTTCAGCGCGTCGTACCACGACCCTTCCGAACGCGTGTCGTTCACGTACACGGAATCCTTCAGCACGAGCGTCGCGCCGTTGCGCACGTGGAAGCGGCAGAACTGCAGCTCGCCGGAGCCGCCGACCACAAGGTTGCGGTCAACGTAGATCTCGCGGTTGCCGTCATCGAACAGGCCGCCCTCGTCGAACTTGAAGGAGCCCGTGGTAAGAATGGTGCCCACCGAAGGATCGTTCACCGCCGCCGTGAAGTCGTCGGCGTTGCTCACCGTCACCGTGCGCTTGCCCGCGACGCCCTTCAGCACCGACAGCATGTGCTCGGCTGCCGTCAGGCGGTCGTAGTTGGACACCTGCGCCTGGCACTCGGCCGACAGCGCGTCGTAGGCCGCACGCGCCTCGGCGATGGCCGCCTCGTCGTCAACCGTCACCTCGGACTGCTCGGGCAGCGCGGCGATGAGATCCTCCACCTGCTTCCAGGCGGGCGTATCTTCTTCGGCTTTCGAGATGGCGAAGCTGTCCACCAGCGCCGACGTGCCACCTTCCACCTTGTACGCCTGGTAGTACAGGTGGTCGCCGTCGATGGTGATACCGGAGTACACGGGCACCGCCAAATCCAGCGCCACTTCGCTGGGAATGTCGGCGGAAGGCGTCTGCACGTAGTTCTTCACGCCCGCCGTGCCGGCGATGACGAACGCCGTGCCGTTGGGGTTCAGCGCCGTCTCGTAGTTCTGACCCTCGTAGGTCTGCGTCTCCTTCGCCACGTCCTGCGCCTCGCCGCGCGAGAGGAACGGCGTGCGGTTGTACACGTGGTCGTGGCCGGACAGCACCAGGTCAACGTCGCAAGCCGCCGCAAGCGCGTCGATCTGCGAGCGGATGGCCGCCACGTCGCTGTCGGACTGGTGCGGGCCGTTGGAGTAGGGAGACTTGTGCATGAGCACGATCTTCCACTGCGTGCCGGCGTTCGCCAGCGTGTCGTAGGCCCAATCGTACTGCGCCTGCGACAGCCCCTCGTCGGCGCCCAGGTCGTTGGTGTTCAGCACGACGAACGTGGCGTTCTTGTACACGTAGGAGTAGTACACGCCGCTGGAGAGGTCCTGCCCCGCGGGCACGTTCGCCAGGTTGAAGTGCGACACGATGGGGTTCGCGTCGGTGATGCCCTCCACGTCGCTTTTCGCCTCGTGGTTGCCGGCGGCCGGCGTCATCGACATGCCCTGCGCCACACCGTTCGCGTCGTCAAGCGCCCAGGTCCAGTAGTCCTCGTTGGCGCCGTCGTCCACGAAGTCGCCGCCGTGCACGGTGAACGATGCCGCGGGGAAGGCCGCATCGGCCGCCGCAAGCGTGTTCTTGTACACGTCGTAGTCGGATTCCACCATGCCCTGCGAGTCGTTCACGTTGATGAAGGTGAACGCGTCGTCGGCGTCGGCCGCGTCGCCCGTGGAGAACGGGAAGGCATCGCTCCACCAGCCGTTTTCCTTGTCGCCCACTCGGTAGTAGTAGGAAGCGCCGTCGTCCAGACCGGTCACAGAGGCGGAGTGGCGCTCGGCCTGCTGCGTGCCGTAGGTGGTCACCAGGCCCAGGTTCAGCTGGGTCTTGGGCTTGGTCACCTGCTCGGAGGTCGCCTGCGCCTCTGCGACGATGTTCTGGAAGTCGGCATCGGTGGCCACCTGCACGGTGCCGGAAGTCACGTTCGTGCCCGTGTACCAGCGGAAGTTGCGGTCGGTGCCGGAGCTGGATCCCAGCGTCATGGTGACCTGCGTGGGCAGCAGCCCGTTGTCCACCGAGGGCTCAGGCGGCGTGACGGTGCCGTCGAAGGTGATGGTGACGCCCTCGCCGTCGATCACGTCGTCGGCGAAGTTGGAGTCGTAGAGCATCGAGCCGGCGATCTCGGAGATGAGCGATCCCATGCCGGTGAGGAAGCTCGGGCTCATGTACTCGTTGACCAGCCCCTCGATCATGCCGCGGATGGCGGCGGAGTCGAAGCCGAACAGCTCCAACGTGTTCTTCAGGTTGCCGTCGTCGGTGGCGACGTCGATGGCGGTCTTCCAGAGGCCGGAGAACGCGATGCCCGTGTCGATGGAGTTTTCCTCAAGCAGCGTGTCGATGATGGGCATGAGGTCGTCGATGAGCGTGGTGATGAGCGTCTGCACCACCTCGCCCGACTCGATGTAGGACAGCGCGTCGTCCACCCACGCCGGCGGGTTCTCGTGGCCGGCGTAGTGCCCGGTCAGCACGACCAGCACCAGGTCGTAGATGGAGCGCTGCTCGGCATCAAGCGAGGTGACGCCCATCTGCGACACCTGGGTGACGATCTTGTCCACTTCGCCCAGCAGCCAGTCGGGGTTGTCGATGTACTTCGTCTCGACGGTGTTCAGCACGTCGTCCACCAGGCGCAGGATCTGGGCGTCGGTGATGGTGGCGTCGCCGATGATCCCCGCCGTGCCCGAAGGCGAAAGCTGGATGCCGCCGTTGCGGTACTCCACGTGCACGCGGCCGACGCCCGTGCCCAGCTCGATGTCCATGCCGCCGGCCAGCGCATCGCGCACCGCGCCCAACGCCAGAGAGTCGATGTCGACATCGGGCAGGTTCTCGGCCAGCCACGGGTGCAGGCCCGTTTGGCCTATCTCTTCCAAAATGGGGCGCAGCATCCCGTTCGCCATGTTGTTGAACAGGGTCTCGGGATAGAGCTTGTCCTGCGTGTAGGACTGGAAGTCCTCGATGTGGGTGACGTTGCCCGTGTGGTCCTTGAAGTCGATGGAGGACACGCCGCGCGAGCTGACGCTGAACTCCTCGTACGTGCGCTGCGTGCCGTCGTCAAGCGCTGCGCCCTTGGTCAGGGTGACGGTGCGCTGCGGGCTTCTCCACGAAGAGAGCGAACCCGTCTCCAGGTCGGTGATGGTGTTGCCCGCGTTCGAGGTGAACTGGGCGATGTCGTTGGCGTGCATGTGCCCGGTGAAGATGTAGCGCATGCCCGCGTCGGCGAAAGCGGTCGCCGTGGCCTGCCAGTTGTCCACCACGTACTCGGACAGGATGTTCTCTTCGCCCTCGAAATGCGGCACGAGGCCGTGGTGCATGAGGCCGATCACCGTGTCGCCCTCGGCGTCGGCGGCCTGGATCTTCTCCACCACCCAGGGCAGCAGGGCGTCGTCCACGCGGCCGGCGGTGATGTGCTCGTTCTCGCTGTAGCCGGTGTCGGCATCGGGGCTGTAGCGGCCCGAGTCCACCGCGACGATGGTGAACTTGCCCAGGTCGACCGTGTAGGACAGCTCACCCGCTATCTCACCCGCGTCGTGGTTGGGGTTGGTGAAGTACTCGGCCTCGCAGTCTCCGTTGTAGCCGAAGTTCGCATAGATCTGGCGGAAGTCGTCGGCCGTGGTGGTTTCGGCATACTCCTTCGAGCCGTTCTCGAACGTGCAGGAGTCCTCGTAGTTGAACACGTCATGGTTTCCGTTGATGACGAACACCTCGGTGTCGGTTTCGCCCTCGATGGCCTGGAAGCGTTCGGCCAGCTGCTCGTGGCCCAGCTTCTCGCCGTCCTTGGTCAAATCGCCCGACACCACCAGGATGTCGGGGGCGTCCTCGCGCACCATCTGCAGCGCGGCGTCCAGGATGGAGCCGGATTCCTCCAGCATCTTCGGATCGCCGCCCACGTAGGTCTCGTAGTCCTCGCAGTCGCTCACGTAGTTGAGCGGATAGTAGTGCGTGTCGGACAGCACGGCTATCTTGACGCTGTTGCTGTCGGGGCCGAGCGCCCGCGCGCTTGCTGCTTGCGAGTCACCTCCCCCCGTGAGGTTATTTTCGTCCGCAAACGCCAGCATGCCCGTAGGCATGGCCAACGCCAATGCCAGCAAGCATGCCAGTAATCTTCGTGCGAGTCGCATGCGCGTTCCTTCCCTTCCTTCTCGTCTCGTGGCCTCATGCGCGCGGCTCTCCCCGCGCGCATAGACAGAACGCGCATCATGTTCGCAGTTGGCTGTAAATTCCCCACTATGTAGGTGTAAATTATTTTGCTCGCATTGTTCAGGATGTGGTAAAAAAAGCGCCCTTTTGGATGAAAACTTGCCTTAGGTTTGACGCAACATGCCAGTGTCTTGCACTGAGCCATCGAAGCTATGAGCGCCCATAGCAAAGCCTCCCACCCTGCTGTGCCGCGCTGACGCGGAACTCAGGGTGGGAGGCTTCGTTTTCAAGCGCTTTGTAGGCGCGAGTTATTTCGTCTTACAGGCCGAGGGCCTTCTTCAGGGCGGAGACGCGGCGGCGGCTGACCGGAATCTTCTCGTCCGCGCCGTCCAGCGTGAGGAGCAGCGTGCCGCCGGAGACGGACTCCACTTCCTTCACGAGCGAAAGGTTCACGAGGTAACCACGGTGCACGCGGAAGAACCCGTGGCCGTCCAGGCGCTTCTCGAGCTGCGCGAGGCTGACCGTGGAGAAGTAGCGGTCGGTGTCCGTCTGGAGGTAGGCGTAGTCGTCGCGCGCCATGACGTAGCGAATCTTGTCAATGCCGATAAGGATCTTTTTGCCGCCCTTTTCCACCGGGATGCGCTCGGACTTCTGCATCTTCGCGTGCATGGAGACGTGCTCACGCACGCGGGCGATGGCCTGCGCCAGACGATCCGTCTCGACCGGCTTCACCAGGTAGTCAATGGCCTTCACCTTGAACGCGTCCAGCGCGAACTCGCTGTACGCCGTAACGAACACGACGGCCGGCGGGTACTTCAGATGCTGCATGGCCTCGGCCAGCTGCAAGCCCGTTGCCTCGGGCATGTTGATATCGAGGAACATCACGTCGCACGGATATTCCTTCAGCTTTTCGATTGCCTCGCGCACGTTGGCGGCTTCGCAAGCGACCTCAACCTGACCCAGTTCGTCAAGCAGGTACTTGAGCTCGGAGCGCGCAGGAGCTTCGTCGTCGACGATCATTGCTTTCAGCAATTTGACCTCCAGGAGACGGTCTATTCACGAACTTATCACGACATTATAGACCACTCGGCGCGAAAGGCCGCGAATAAACGCCCGCGCCCGCGGTTTCAACACCGCAATGGCCGCCTACCCCTCGTCGTGCAGGGCGCCGTCCTTGAGGTACAGCGTGACCGTCGTGCCCGCGCCGAGCTTCGTCTGGATGTCCATGCGAGAATCGCCACCGTAGTAGCCGCGGATGCGGTCGTGGATGTTCTTGACCGCAATGCCCAGGCCTGTGGACGATTCAGGGTGCAGGATGTTCTGGCGGGCTTCCTCGGTCATGCCCGTGCCGTCGTCAACGATGCTGACCAGCACGTCGTTGCCCGTGCGGAGCGCCCGAATGAGGATGGTGAGCTTGCCTTCGGAGGGCATGGCGTGGCGCACCGCGTTCTCGACGAGCGGCTGCACCATGAACGCCGGGATGTAGACGCCCTCCAGGTCCTCGTCGATGTCGGTGTCAAGCTCCAGGCGGTCTTCGCCGAAGCGCGCCACCTCGAAGGTGAAGTACCGCTGCGTCTGCTCGATCTCGCGGTCGAGCAGGATGAGGTCGGAGGCGTCCTCAAGCGTGCGACGGTAGAACACGGCGAACTCTCGCAGCAGCGTGCGCGCCTTGTTCGGGTCGGTGCGGATGAACGAGGCGATGGTGTTGATGGTGTTGAACAGGAAGTGCGGGTTGATCTGGCTCTGGAGCATCTTGAGCTCCATGCTGGTGGCCAGCTTCGTCTGCTCTTCGAGCGCCATGGCGGCCAGCTGCGTGGACAGCAGCTCGCCGAAGCCCTCGGCGATGGAGATCTGCGTCTCGTTGATGTTGCGGGCGTGGCGGAAGTAGAACTTGAGGGTGCCCTGCGCCTCGCCCGAAACGGTCAGCGGCACGATGATGGCGGCTTTGATGACCTGCGATCCGGCAGGGAACCCGATCTCTTCCGGCGAGGTGAGGATGCGCGTTTTGCCGTCCTGCAGCGTGGCATGCGTGGCGGCGGTGCGAATGGGGCTGCCGCTGCGGCTTTCGTCCTGCTGGGCGCCGGCGTAGCCAAGGATCATGTCCGTGCCCGTGATGGCGACGGCGCACGCGGAGGTCGCCGGAAGCAGCAGGTCGCAAATCTTCTGCGCGGAGGCAATGTCCAGACCGTCGGGCATGGCGGCGAGCGTCTGGCTGGCCAGGCCGAGCACGCTGTCGGTCTGGGACGCGCGCACCATGTCAGGATCGAGCACGAGGCGCAGGATGACCACGAGGGAAAGCGTGAAGATGACGCCTGCGATAACGAGCAGGACGACGTTCACGCCCGGCGTCACGAGCGACCACACCAGAATCGCGCCTGATCCAATCGCCATGATCGCAAGGAACGTCTCGAATAGCAGCGTGCGCGGCTTGCGTCGTTGTTCGCCCATGATGCCCCCTTATGCGCATGGGACCTCCTTCGGCCCCGGAGACGCCATGCTACCACGCGCTGGCACACGGGGCTAGGAGCGGAGGACGGCATGAAGCGGCGCGCAGCGGCGGGCGCTACGTCGCCGCGAACTCGTTAACGACCAGGACGACCGCCATGATCAAGAGGAACACGCCGAAGAAGATGCGCAGGGCACGCTCGGGCACGCGCTTCATGAGCTGAGCGCCCAAGACGGCGCCGGGGATGGAGCCCACCGCCATGGCGATGCCGGCGATGAAATCGATATGCCCCAGCATCGCTTGCTCGATGACGCCGGGGATGGCCAGGATCGTCACCGCAATGAGCGACGTGCCCGACGTCTTCTTCATGGGCAGGCTCAAGAGGGACAGGAACATGG
>OLOS01003218.1_pt1 | contig 10077 bp, 8 predicted proteins | sample 1672631 | NCBI WGS metagenome assembly OLOS01 (sample SAMEA3136707, study PRJEB25190) | human gut metagenome | biome: human gut; feature: human-associated habitat; material: faeces | place: Austria | collected 2013 | reverse complement strand
CCGCACCATCGATATGGCAGGCGAGAACTTCAACATCAAAGAAGTCGCTTGCGAAACCAATCCAAACCACCTTGTAGACCCTTGGCTTTCGGCACTGAGCGGCCGCGTGAATCGCCTTTCGGTGGGCGTGCAAAGCTTCAACAACGAGCTGCTCACACAAATGGATCGCTGCAAGAAATATGGTTCGGGCGAAGAGATTCTCGAACGTATCGGCAACGCAGCATCGCGTTTCGACTCCCTCAACGTCGACATGATTTTCAATTTCCCTTCTCAAACCGAAGAGATTTTGCTTGACGATATCGAGAAAATCAAGCAATGCGGCTGCCGTCAGACCACGTTCAGCCCGCTGTATGTTTCAAGCGCCACAACACGCAAGATGGAGCAGTCGCTTGGCACCATGGACTACAATCGCGAGTTCGAGTTCTACAAGATGCTCGACGAAGGCCTTTGCGGCGGCGATACCCCTGCATTCAAGCGCGAAACCGTGTGGACGTTCAACCGCTTGAATGAAAAGGGCGAGCAAGACCACGAGCTGCCCGTAGAGGAGCTGCAGGTAAGCTACGACGAATACCCCGCCATTGGCTCGGGATCAATTTCATATCTGAACGGAAAACTCTACGTGAACACTTTCAGCCTGCGTGAGTACAACGAGGCGATTGAGCGCGGCCATATGTCGATCATGGGTCAGATGCCCGTGCGCGAGCACGACCACATGCGCTATTGTTTCTTGCTCGGGCTCTATCAGCTGCGTTTCGACAAGCGAGCCTTCAAAGAGATGTTCGGCAAGAGTGTCGACGCGGCGCTGCCCGTTGAAATGGGCTTCATGCGCGCGAATGGCGCATTCGATGTCGACGACGAGGAATGCCTCGTGCCTTCAACCATGGGGCGCTATCTTACGCTCGTGATGTATCGCCAGTTCCTCAGCGGCATGAACAATCTGCGCGACCAGGCCCGAGCGGCCCTTACCGGCCCTGAGCACGAGCTGCTTTTCGGCGAAGGCGTGCCTGTGACCGCATAGAGCGGATTCCCCGCTCCCAATTACGCATACAGCGGCCCTCTTGAGGGCCGCTTTTTTGCGTCACGGCACGAACCAATGCCAAAGGTACTTGGAGAGGGTAAGATTTCTTGGACACCAAGTTAAGGGCGAAAGGTGTTCTATATGACCCAGAAGAGGAAGCGTTACGACAAGCAGTTCAAGATAGCGGCGGCGCGGGTGGTCCTCGGCGGCGAGATGAGGGCTGTCGACCTTGCGAGGGAGCTCGGAATCAAGGACTCGACGCTCAGGCGGTGGGCGCAGGAGTACGAGGAAATGGGCGAGAACGCCTTCCCCGGAAACGGCAGCCCGAAGGTCAACAAGGATTACGAGATCGTGAAGCTCCGCAAAAGGATCGAGGAACTCGAGCGCGAGAACGAGCTGCTAAAAAATTTCCGGGCCTTCTTGAGTCAAGACCATGCGTGAGGTTCGAGTTCCTCAAAGAGCATAGGGGCGAGTTCGGCCCCATCAGGAAGGCATGCGGGATCTTGCGCGTGTCCAAATCCGAATACTATGACTACGTGAAGAGGAGGAAATCCAACGCACAGATCGAGCGGGAGGCCCTGGAGGGCTTCGTCGCCGAGAGGTTCGATCTTCACAAGGGCCGCTACGGGTACCGCCGAATCAACCGCGAGCTCAGGCGCGACGGCGTCGTCGTCAGCGAGAAACGAGTGCTCGCCGTCATGCGCAAGCTGGGGCTGCAGGCGAAGGGGGCGAGCAGGAAGCACAAACGCGCGAAGGCGGTCGAGATGGGCGACCCGCGCGTGAACCTCGTGGACAGAGCGTTCGACGTCGAAGCCCGCAACAAGCTATGGGTGGGCGACATTACCTACATCGGAACGGGCGAAGGATGGCTCTACCTCGCAGCTGTGATCGACGCGTTCCACAGGAAAGTCGTGGGCTGGTCGATGTCCGAGCGCATGACCGAGAAGCTGGTCACGGATGCGCTCGAGCAGGCAGTCGGAAGGGAGAGCCCGCCCGACGACTTCAGCCTCGTCTTTCACGACGACCAGGGTTCCCAGTACACTTCCCGGGCGTTCCAGCGCTGCCTCGAGTCCCATGGAATCGCCCAATCCATGTCGCGGCCAGGCAACCCATGGGACAACGCGCTCGCGGAATCCTTCTCCAAGACACTCAAGCGCGAGCCGGTGAACGGCAAGGGCTGCAAGACGAGGGAGGAGGCGAAGCAGGACGCGTTCAAATACATCGAGCTCTACTACAACAGGCAGAGGATGCACTCATCGATCGGCTATAACGCCCCGTGCGACCTAGAGCGAGATGTTGCCTGAAGAAGCTTATTTTTCCGTCCAAGAAACCTTGACCAGTCCAACTTCATGCGAGCGAACGTGGCCAAAAAAAGAGGCGCGGTTTAAACCGCGCCTCTTTTTTCATAAACAGTATTGGCCACGCATGCAGACAGACCGCCGTGCAAAGCCCGATGAGCGTCAAGCCTATTGGTCGGTAGCATTAAACCTCGCGACCAGCACACCAGGCAATGCGTGAGAGCGAAATGCCAGCCGCTATTCGAGCGTAGCGCCCTTCTTCTCGGGAATGAAGAACATCGCGATGAAAGCGACTACATAGATGCAGGAAACGCAGCCGATGGCGAAGCCGAAGCCATGGCCAGCAGCGATCATCGGAATAACCACCGGAGCGGAAGCGCCGCCGATGAAGCGGCCAGCATTGTACAGCGCGGTTTGCGCGGTACCACGCATTTCAGTCGGGAACAGCTCGGCGATCAGGGTGCCGTAGCCGCCGATCATGCCGTTGGCGAACATGCCCATAAAGAAGCCGCCGATGAGCAGCGCCGTGGGATCGGTGAGCTGGCTATAGATGATGATCATTGCAGCAGCGCCAACCTGGAACGTCCAGAACGCAGGACGACGTCCAGCCTTGTCGGCCAAGAAGCCGAAGGCAGAAATGCCGATCATCATGCCCAGAACCGTCACGGCGGTCCACAGACCCGTAGACGTAAGGCTCAGGCCGAGCTCAGAGTTCAGGTACTTGGGAAGCCACGTCATAATTCCGAAATAGCCGGCATTCTGAACGGTGCACAGAATAATGACGATGATCGAGAACTTAACGCGCTCGGGCGTGGCGAACAGGTCACTCAGCTTGCCGTGGGCCTTGCCAGAAGCCTTGTGCTCCTCATAAATCGGCGGCTCGGGAACGAACGCACGAATGATGATTGCGATAATGGCGGGAATAAAGCCGACCACGAACAGGCCGCGCCAGCCAAACGCCGCAATGATGGGCGCAGAAGAGAGCGAAGCGCACAGCACGCCAACCTGGAAGCCCAAGCCAACGGCGCTCGTGCTTTTCGCGCGATTCTCGGGGCTCGAGACCTCGGCGGCAATTGCCATGCCCAGGCCGAACTCGGCGCCGATGCCCAAGCCAGCGAGGAAGCGGCAAAGGGCCATTACCTCGAAGTTAGGCGCGAAGGCCGAGCCCAGGGTGAACACGCCAAAAAAAATGACCGAATAAGTAAGAACTTTAATTCGGCCATATTTGTCAGCAAGTTTTCCGAAAATCAAACCACCAAGGAAGGCGCCAGCCAATGTGATGGAGGTAAGCATGCCTGCAGTGGTATTGTCGACGGCGAACGTCGCCATGATGCCGGAAAGCGCGAAGCTCAAGATCATAAGATCCAAGCCGTCAAGCGCATGGCCCACAGCAGCCGAGAAAACGGCCTTACCTGCATAGTGCTTCATTTCAGAAGCCTTGCCTTTAGAATGAGTGCTCATTGCTCCCTTTCTGCCGATTATTGATAAACCTTCAGTATAGTAAGGGAGAGCGCCATAAAAATAAAGCCTAAATTTGCAAGAAAATATGCGCTGCGATGAATTTTCCGATTGGAAATAAACGAGAGCGCGATTGAAGAAGAACCTTTCCCACCGCGCTCAAGGACTTGCATTTTCACGCCCGAAACGGCCACTCGGCTGCCCGCAGTTCCTGCCTTTCGGGCGTGCCGCCCGAGATGCTCGGTTTCTCCGATTGTTCGAAAACGGAAAACCGGAGCGGTGCGCATAGAGAGCGAAGCGAACGGTAGCACCGCGGGCATCTCTGGCGGCGCGCCCGAAAGGCAGGGAACGCCGCCAAGAAACACCCAGGGTCGCAGCTCGGCGGGCTTCGTTAGCTCCTTCGAGAACTTCCGTAGGCGGAATTCTTGCGGTTGCCAAACGCACTCCCCTTGCGAGCCGTCTTCTTCAAATCGGCGAGCACGTCTTTTTCCGATTCGCCTTGCATCTGAGCCTTCAAGCGCACCACCTCATCACGAAGTTGCGCGGCGCGCTCGAAATCCATCGCCTGGGCGGCGGCGGCCATATCGTCTTCCATGCTTGAAATCACACGCATGACTTCGCCGCGCGAAAGCTCGGCAAGCTGTCGGTTCACCTCTTCGGCACTGCCCACCTGGTTTCCGTCGCCATCGTTCATGAAGCCCATGACATCGTTGATAGCCTTCTTGATGGTTTTCGGCGTTATGCCGTGCTCTTTGTTATAGGCCATCTGAATCTCGCGGCGGCGACGCGTTTCAGAGATCGCTTTGTCCATGGAATCGGTGATTTTGTCGGCATACATGATCACATGGCCATGATCGTTTCGCGCAGCACGGCCGATCGTTTGAATAAGGCTGCGGTAGTTGCGCAGAAAGCCCTCTTTATCGGCGTCAAGAATAGCCACGAGCGACACTTCGGGCAAATCGAGGCCCTCGCGCAGCAGATTGATGCCCACAAGCACGTCGAATTCGCCACGGCGCAAATCGCGCAGAATCTCGACGCGCTCGAGCGTCGCGATGTCGGAATGCATATAGCGAGCACGAATCCCCTGATCGAGCAGATGATCGGTGAGGTCTTCCGCCATTTTCTTCGTGAGCGTGGTAATGAGCACGCGCTCGTTAGCACTGGCGCGCTCGCGGGCTTCGTCGATAATGTCGTCGATTTGGCTCGCAATAGGCCGCACATCGATATCGGGGTCGAGCAACCCCGTAGGACGAATAATTTGCTCGACCTGCTGCTGGCTGACCTTTTCCTCATAGTCGCCCGGCGTGGCCGACACGTAAATGAACTGGGGCACGCGTTGCTCGAATTCGTCGAAGCGCAAAGGGCGGTTGTCGAGACAGCTCGGCAAACGGAAACCATGCTCGGCGAGCGTGACTTTTCGACTGCGGTCGCCTTCGTGCATGCCGCGAATTTGCGGCACCGTAACGTGGCTTTCATCGATGATGCAGAGGAAATCTTTCGGGAAATAGTCGAGAAGCGTATACGCGGGCTCGCCTGGCGCACGGCCATCAAGATGCCTCGAGTAATTCTCGATGCCGCTGCAAAAACCCATGGTTTCGAGCATTTCCAAATCGTAATTCACGCGCATTTCCAAGCGCTGAGCCTCGAGCAGCTTGCCTTCGGCTTTGAACTGCGCCAATCGATCGCGCAACTCGTCTTGAATGGTTTGAATGGCTCGGTCCATTTTCGGGCGCGCGGTAACGTAATGCGACGCAGGCCAAATGGGCAATGCCTCGAATTCGTTGAGCTTCTCGCCTGTCACATTGTCGATTTCCTGGATGCTCTCGATTTCATCGCCCCAGAATTCCACGCGCACCGGATTGTCGGCATACGGCGGAAACACATCGAGCGCGTCGCCGCGCACACGGAAGGTTCCACGCTTGAGTTCATAATCGTTGCGATCGTATTGCATATCGATAAGCTCGTGAATCACATCGTCGCGCTCAGCGGGCTTTTCCTTATCGAGAAACACCGCCATGCCCGCATAGTCCATCGGCGAGCCAATACCGTAAATGCAGCTGACCGACGCCACCACGATCACATCGCGGCGAGATAGCAGGCTCGATGTCGCAGCGTGGCGCAGCTTCTCGACCTCTTCGTTGATCGATGCGTCTTTCTCAATGAAAGTGTCGGTCGAAGGCACGTACGCTTCGGGCTGATAGTAGTCGTAATACGAAACGAAATAGACCACTGCATTATCGGGAAAGAATTCCTTGAGCTCGGCCGCAAGCTGGGCCGCGAGCGTTTTATTCGGCGCCATGACGAGCGTGGGCTTCTGAGTTGCCTCGATGACTTTCGCCATGGTGAATGTTTTGCCCGAACCCGTGACGCCCAAAAGGTTTTGGTAGCGCAGGCCACGCTCTACTCCGTCGGCGAGCTTTTGAATGGCCTGAGGCTGATCGCCTGAAGGATCGTAGGGGCTCACAACGCGAAACGGCGCATTCGCAAGACGCACTTCAGGCAATTTGCCCTCCATGGCGGCGCCTTCGATATTGCTCAAGTGGCTGCTCATGCGAACTCCCTTTCACGCGATGCGACCCTGCATCAATCTATGCTATCACAAAACGAACAGCTGTTCGTAAACGCGCCGCAAATAAAAAAGGCGCCGCATGCATCGACGCCTTCCCCATGATCATTCGAATTTACTGCGCCATAACGGCGTCGTACACGCGCTTGACCTCTGCCTGAGCAGATTCAAGGTCGCCGCCGTTGTCGATGGTGAAATCGGCGATCGCCGCAAGCTGCGCGTCGGTTTTCTGCAAAGCGATACGACGGCTCACATCGGCAGTCGATTGGTTGCCACGCGTACAAGCGCGTTCCATGCGAACGCACGCGGGCGCCACCACGGCAACCAGAGCGTCGGCCCAGCGCACATCGCGCTTGCTCTCGACGCCCGTGGTAACTTCCACAACCACCATGTCGTGCAGTTGACCCAGCTCGCCGATGCGGCGACGGCACTCCTGCATAATGACGGGATGCGTAATAGCGTTAAGCCATTCCGTATGCTCGGGCGTATCGAATGCGGCGGCCGCAAGACGGCTGCGCACCACCTCGCCGCGCTCATCGAATACATTCGCGCCGAACGTGCGCGCAATGTCGTACTTTACGCCAGGAGTCGTAAGCACGAAATGGCCCACATCATCCAGATTGATGATGCCCGCGCCCAACTCGGCAAACATATGGGCAATGGTCGATTTCCCCGACCCAATGCCGCCAACAAGCGCGATGGTTTTCATCGCCACCTCCAATAATTAAATCCCAAGTCAAGCAAACGTCGGCGATTCGCCGCTCGGCGGAACGGCGAAATCAGCACTTCTCAGCGATGTGATAAATCAAGCTCACCGTATCGTACCATCCCAAGCACGGATCGGTGATCGATTTGCCGTATTCCATGTGCTCGGTGATATCTTGGCGACCCTCCACCAGATAGCTTTCGACCATCACGCCCTTGATGAGCGTGCGCAAATCTTCGTTATAGTTGCGATTGTGCAGCACCTCGCCCACGATACGAATTTGCTCTTTGTGCTGCTTGCCCGAATTCGAATGGTTCGCATCAACCACCACGGCGGGATTGGCAAGCCCCTTCTCGCCGTACATCTTCCACAAGCGAATGCAGTCTTCGTAATGATAGTTCGGATGCGTCGTACCGTATTTGTCAACGCCGCCGCGCAGAATCGCATGCGCCAGAGGGTTTCCATCGGTAGTCACATCGTGCGTGCGATAGATGAAATTATGCCCATGCTGCGCCGCAACAATGGAGTTCAGCATCACTGAAAGATCGCCCGACGTGGGGTTTTTCATGCCGACGGGAATATCCATGCCGCTTGCGGTGAGACGATGCTGCTGGTTTTCAACCGAACGCGCGCCTACAGCCTCATAACTCAAAATATCATCGAGGTAGCTGCGATTTTCCGGATACAGCATCTCATCGGCCGCCGTGAGTCCGCTTTCGGCCATGGCGCGAATGTGCATGTGGCGAATCGCCTGAATGCCAGCAGACAAATCGGGCGCGGCCTCGGGGTTTGGCTGGTGCAGCATGCCCTTGTAGCCCTCTCCCGTAGTGCGCGGCTTATTGGTGTAAATGCGCGGAATAATCAGCAGCTTGTCGGAAACCTCGCGCGCAAGCTCGCCCAAGCGGCTCGTGTATTCGCACACAGCGTCTTCGTTATCGGCAGAGCAAGGGCCGACGATCACGAGAAACTTGTTCGAGACGCCCGTAAATACGTCGCGAATCTCAGCATCGCGCTTGGCCTTCAAAGCCTTCAGTTCTGGTGCGAGCGGCAGTTCTTCTTTAATCTGCGCCGGATCGGGCAGTGCCGAATTCACGTGCATTCCCATGAGGAATTCCTTTCCATATGAAAAAGGCCGCAGAACGCGACCATGAGTAATGCGCAAACGAGTTTCCCCATGGTAACGCAAAACCGCGGAAATTGAGCGCTCCGCCGAATCGAGGTTGAATCCCATAGTGAAATACCAGAGATGCGTTCCCACGTTTTATCGCAAAAGAACGCGCCGTGCACCCATGCATCCGATTGCCCGTTCGTCCGGTCGGCCTATAGACCGGTTTGCTCCATGCGTCGTTTGCCCCATGCTTCTATTTGGCCCATAAGTTTGTTTGGCCCATCGCCCACTTAACCCCATAGGCCCGTTTGTTCCATGCATCCCAAAACAACGGAAGCCCCCATATGGGGGCTTCCCGACGTTGCGCAGGTAATCGCTCTAGAGAACAGCTCGATTCATTACAACCCCGTGACCTCGATGAAGTCGGTATGGGCTTCGCCACGCTGGAAAATCTCATTCTCCAGCACCGCCTGATGGAACGGAATCGTGGTCGCAATGCCTTCGATGTTGAACTCGGAAAGCGCGCGACGGCCACGAGCCAGCGCCTCATCACGATCGCGGCCCCATACAATGAGCTTCGCCACCATGGAGTCGTAGAACGGCGAGATAACCGAACCCGCCTGGACGTACGCTTCGACGCGCACGCCCGGACCGCCCGGAACATCGAAACGCGTAATAGTGCCCGGGCACGGACGGAAGCCGTTTTCCGGGTCCTCCGCATTGATGCGGAATTCGATTGCGTGGCCATTCGGCACAAACGGCGCCTCGTTGGCGCAGCTCATAGGCTCGCCCGACGCGATGCGCAGCTGCTCCTTAATGATGTCGACGCCCGTGATTTGCTCGGTCACAGGATGCTCGACCTGCACGCGCGTGTTCATTTCCATGAAGTAGAACTTGCCGTCGTTGTCGAGCAAGAACTCGATGGTGCCCGCATTGCGGTAATCGACCGCGCGAACAGCTTTGACGGCGGCCACCGCCATATTGCGACGCAAGGTCTCGTCAAGCGCAGGCGACGGAGCCTCTTCGAGCAGCTTTTGGTGGCGACGCTGAATGGAGCAGTCGCGCTCGCACAGGGCGATTTGGTGGCCGAAGTCGTCGGCAAGCACCTGAATCTCAACATGGCGAGGACGCAATACGAGTTTCTCGATATACACGTCATCGTTGGCGAACGCGGCCTTCGCTTCGGCCTTCGCCGCCATAAACGCATCGGCGAGCTCTTCGGGCGCGTGCACTTCGCGCATGCCCTTGCCACCGCCGCCAGCAGATGCCTTGATAAGCACCGGGTAGCCAACTCGCTCAGCGAACTCGCGCGCATCATCGACGCTCTCGACTACACCGTCGGAACCAGGAACCGTAGGCACGCCGCACATCGTCATGGTCTCACGCGCAGCCGCCTTATCGCCCATTCGGTCGATGCACTCGGGGGCGGGGCCGATGAATACCAAATCGTTGTCAGCGCATGCGCGTGCGAAATCGGAATTCTCGGCCAAGAAGCCATAGCCCGGATGCACAGCCTGGCAACCCGTGGTAGTTGCCGCGGCGATGATGTTCGCCATATTCAAGTACGACTTGCCAGCAGGAGCCGGGCCAATGCATACGGCTTCGTCGGCATAGCGAACGGGCAGCGTGTCTTTGTCGGCCGTGGAATATACCGCAACCGTTTTCACTCCCAGCTCGCGAGCGGCGCGCATAATGCGCAACGCCACTTCGCCGCGGTTGGCGACAAGAATTTTGTCGAACATGCCTTACGCCCCTTCGCCCGCGACAGCCTGGCCATGCGGCTCAATCCAGAACAGTGGGGTGCCGAACTCGACAGGCTCGGAATCTTCCACGCAAATCTCGCGGATGGTGCCCATCTCGGGAGCGGAAATCTCGTTCATGAGCTTCATGGCCTCAACGATGCACAGCGTCTCACCCGCAGCA
>OLOS01003209.1_pt1 | contig 10115 bp, 9 predicted proteins | sample 1672631 | NCBI WGS metagenome assembly OLOS01 (sample SAMEA3136707, study PRJEB25190) | human gut metagenome | biome: human gut; feature: human-associated habitat; material: faeces | place: Austria | collected 2013 | reverse complement strand
TACCCCTGACTTTTTCAAAGCTTGAGTAAACCCCAAGTCTATTTAGTTATTCAAAAAAACAAAAGAAAGTATCGAAAAGTCTTGTGTTTATGTGGAAAATCCGTCGTAAGAGTAAATTGAAATGGTCACGAAAACCTTGATTATAATACCGAAAAAAAGAGAAAAAGAAATGATTTCTCGAATGAAATTTTGGTGTGTTAGATTGAGGGAACGCGGGGAGATGTTTACGAAAATGATGGAAAATGTAGTTGTGAATGATCACATTATGATGATTCACAAGCCTCTTTTCCACGAGATTAGCAACTATCGCCCCGTGGGGAAAGGAAACTTAATCAAGATATAAAATAGAATAAAAAAAGAAATGAGACCTTGCGTCGAAAAATGCAGGGTCTTTTTGTTTGGTAAAAAACACGACTTCACATAACAAAAACCTTGTATTTAAGCCACTTTTCGTGAATAAAAGCATATTATTTTCTAGCTATTTTTCTTGTTTTAAAAATGAAAAAGAGAGAGTTTTTTATAGGAGAAAAACTTGGAGTTGCGGGGAGATAATTACGAAAAACGAGGGGAATTGGCTACGAATGATCACATTAGAAGAAGCGAGAATATCGCTTCTTTTTTTATCGCTCTTTTTAAGTGAATTGTTGCTTTAAGTTATCTTATTTAGCAAAAATTCCATAACGATATGTCATGTGATATTTATCTGAGTTTAAGTAAAGATATTTGTTAGGTTTAACACAATCTATGTGCTTCAGATACAAACATATATAAATATTATGAAAAGTTTGTTCATTAAATATGTGGCTTATGCCACACATTATAAAAGTATCAACTTTTTTACAGGTTGATACCTTTAGTAGTATGTAGAAAATATTTGTTTATAACTGTAAACGTTTCATTGATATTAAGTCCTAAAGACATATGTTATCATGTAGTCATGAGAATAAAATAACAAGGAAGGATGCAAATTTTATGAAATATTCAAAATTATTTAGTCCAATAAAAATTGGAAGTATAACTATTAAAAATCGATTTGCGATGGCTCCAATGGGACCTTTAGGTCTTGCAGATGCCAATGGTGGCTGGAACCAGCGTGGCATTGATTATTATGTAGAAAGAGCAAAGGGTGGAACTGGACTTATTATTACAGGTGTCACATTTTTTGATCAGGTTGTGGAAAAACAGGACCCTACAACTGTTCCTAATCCACTTTACAAGCCTGTTAACTTTGTGAAAACAAGTAGAGAAATGACAGAGCGAATTCATGCATATGGAAGTAAAATCTTTTTACAGTTATCAGGAGGATTTGGTCGTGTGACTATTCCTACAAATGTAGGTGATATTCCACCCATTGCACCATCTGCAATCCCACATCGCTGGTTAGATAAGACTTGTCGTGCCATTACTGTAGATGAAATTCATGCTATTGTAAAACAGTTTGGTGAAGCTGCTTTCCATGCAAAAAGAGCAGGCTTTGATGGTGTGCAGATTCATGCTGTACATGAAGGTTATTTAATTGACCAATTTGCAATTTCAATGTTTAACCAAAGAACTGATGAATATGGAGGTTCTCTTGAAAACAGACTTCGTTTTGCAAAGGAAATAGTAGAAGAAATTAAAAAAACATGTGGTGATGATTTCCCTGTTACACTTCGTTTTAGTTTAAAAAGTATGATAAAAGATTGGCGTGTTGGGGCATTACCAGGAGAAGATTTTGAAGAAAAGGGCAGAGACACAGAAGAAGGCTTAAAAGCTGCTAAATTACTTGAAAGCTATGGCTATGATGCGTTGGATACTGATGTTGGAACATATGATGCCTGGTGGTGGAATCATCCTCCTATGTATCAAAAGAAAGGACTTTACAGAGAATACTGCAAAATGGTAAAAGAAGTAGTAGATATCCCAGTATTCTGTGCAGGCCGTATGGATAATCCAGACATGGCATTAGAAGCTATTGAAAATGGTGAATGTGATGTTATTGATCTAGGTAGACCACTACTAGCAGATCCAGATTATTGTAATAAATTAAGATGTGGTAAGATCACACAGATACGTCCATGTATTTCCTGCCATGAAGGATGTATGGGAAGAGTTGCTTCATATTCTCTTCTTAATTGTGCTGTAAATCCACAGGCAGCTAGAGAGCGTGTTAATGCATACGAGCCTATTTTAAAGAAAAAGAAAGTGTTAATTGTAGGTGGTGGTGTTGCAGGCTGTGAAGCTGCACGTGTATTAGCTATCAGAGGACATCAACCAGTAGTTTATGAAAAAGGAAGCAGACTTGGCGGTAATTTAATTCCAGGTGGAGCTCCTGATTTTAAAGAAGATGATATTGCATTAGCAGATTGGTATACAAATGAATTAAATCGTTTAGGTGTACATGTTCATTTGAATACGGAACTTAATGAAGAAGAAATTAAAACTATGGATTATGATACTGTGATTCTTGCGACAGGATCTAAACCAAAAGTATTCTCTTTGGGTGATGATTTACATACTTATACAGCAGAACAAGTTTTATTGAAACAGAAGGATGCTGGCAAGAAAACTGTCGTTGTAGGTGGTGGACTTGTAGGTTGTGAAACTGCTTTGTGGTTGGCGCAGAATGGAATTCATGTTACAATTGTTGAAGCATTAGATAAGGTAATGGCTGTAAATGGTCCACTTTGTGCTGCAAATAAAGAAATGTTGGAAGCATTGCTACCATTTAATGGAGTAGAAATTATCACAGGTGCAAAGGTTACAGAATTTGCGAATGGAGAAGTAAAAGTAGATACTAAAGAAGGTAGCAAGACTATTATGAGTGATAGTGTTATCCTTTCAGTCGGATATAAAGAAGAGAATACACTTTATAATAATCTTCAGTTTGATATTCCTGATCTTTATTTGCTTGGAGATGCAAAAAAAGTATCCAACATCATGTATGCAATCTGGGATGCATTCGAAGTAGCTAACCATATTTAATAGCGATATGAAGGTGACTGGTGATTTGAATTGGGTGATATAAAGAATTTTATATATTTTCAGAAAGTATATGAAATGCATAGTATGCATAGAGCAGCTGAACATTTATTTATTTCTGCACAAGGTCTTGGTAAAATCATCAAGAATCTTGAACACGAGTATAACACTACTTTTTTCGTTCGCTCTCAAAATGGTGTTATTCCTACAGATAGTGCAAAATTATTTTATGACTGGAGCAAAGAATTAGTTTTGCAGGATGCTCATATTAAAACTGAAATAAATAATCTTAATAACGGAATAAATCGCTTACGAATTGGTTGTGCAAGTGGTATCTTAAAGGCTATTCAACTTAAGACAATATTAGATTTTGCAAACTCAAATAAAACTCTTCATGTAGAATGGAGTGAGTACAGTAATGAAGAAGTCATAAATAAGCTTCTTAATTATGATATTGAGTATGGTATTGTTGTTGGACTACATGATTATCCTAATTTAGAACAAGTAAAATTATGTCAATGTAATCTTGTTTTATATGTATATGAAGGACATCCTTATTATGAGAAGGAAAAAATCCCTCTAGCTATGCTGAGGGATGAAAATATTATAATAATGAATGAGAGTTTTCATATATATAATGATTTTATTAAAGCCTGTAAAATAAAGGGGTTTACTCCAAACATAAAAGCAAAAACCATGGATGGCGGAACCTTGATGCATTTATGTAGACAAAAAATAGGAATTGCGATTTCACCAAAATTTGAAGATGAAGCACCAGCAGGATTAAAGGCAATTGCATTTGAAGAGCCCTATCATTGGGATATTTATGGTACTTTTAGAAAAAATTCTAAAGATGATTCAATAAAAAAGCTTCAAGCTGCATTATTGCCGCAAATCTAATTAAAGGTTTGTTTGAAACTATATAAAAAATCGTGTGAACAAAATTGATTTACACGATTTTTTTATTGCAACGAATGCTGTATTAATGGGGATATGACTCTATTCTTGGAATAATTTCTTAATATGGGAAATACATTGAACGAATGGGTAGAATATGCAACAATTGTTAATGAGGTAAAATTATGAAGTACAATAATATTGATTATATACAGAAAAATCCAGCCACAAAAGAAGAAATAATCACTAGATTACAGAATGCAGCTAAAGAAGATGAAGAATATCATATGGATGATGATTTGATTGATGCAATCAATGAATATCCAGAACCTTTTGAACTTGTGGAACCTATTCTAGAAATTATAGGAACTCATCCTAGGGTTGATTTTGGTATGCCGGGGGATCTTGTTCATTTTCTAGAACAATTCTATAAGCACGGATATGAGGAATTATTAGTTTCTTCAGTAAGAAAGAATCCTACAGCACATAATATATGGATGGTACATCGCTGTTTCAATGATGTAAATAATCCGAAGAGAGAAATGTTTGCAAAACTTATGAAGGAACTCAAAGATGATTCATCAGTCTCAATGGATATTAAGAAAGAAATAGATGAATTTGATTGGGAATAGAAGTAAGCTGAGATGAAATGAAAGACTCATTTTATTTCAGCTTTTTATGATGTAAGAAAAGTTTAAGTTGTTTATTTATCGACATAAAAATATGAAAAATATGACATTGTGTAAGTGTTTACATTGGTATACTAAATCTGTACTAAAAAGTAAGTATAAAGATATGCGCAGCTTTATGATTACATCAAATATGGAGGATTAAATATGAACTTTTTTGACAAATTTCAAAGAGGTCTAGAAAAAGTAGTTGGACCTTTTGCCACTGCTGTAGCAAACAGCCGTTATATTAAAGCTTTAACAGAAGGATTTATGTATACTATGCCTATTACATTAGGTGTAGCAGCAATTGCAGTTTTAGCAAACTTACCAATTCCTGCATGGACACAGTTTTTACAGAGTATTGGAATCTATGCGACTGCATTAGAAGTTGTTTCTTTAACTTTATCTTTATTAGCTATTTATGTAGTAGGAGCTATTGGATATGCTTTTACTAAGAATGAAGGAGAAAATGGAGCAATCGGAGCTGTTATGTCTATGGCAGCATTTATTATCTTAATTCCTGTTCAGACTTTTACAAATAAAGCAGGTGCTGCAGTTTCAACAATTGCAACTAGTTATTTAGGAAGCGATGGTATTTTCTTAGCAATCATTTTAGGTTTAGTTATTCCTGCTTTTTATTGTTTCTTAATGAAAAAGAACTTGAAATTAAAACTTCCTGATTCTGTACCACCAATGGTTTCTCAGTCATTAGCACCTACTTTTGTCGCAATGATCCTAATCACATCAGTATTTGCAGTTAAATATGCTTGTACATTTACACCATATGGTAATTTATTTACTCTTATTAGTACTTTGGTTGGTAAACCAGTATCTGCCTTTGGTGCAAATCCTATTTCACTTATTGCTATTTTTACATTAATGAACCTAATTTGGTTCTTTGGTGTTCATCCAAATGCAATCCTAATGCCTTATATGCCTATCTTAACAATTGTTGGATTAGCTAACCAGGAAGCATTCTTATCAAATCAAGCATTACCTTACTTAACATTTGCAGTTCTTTCTTCATGTATTCAGATTGGTGGAGCTGGAAATACTTTAGGATTATGTATTGCTTCATTCTTTGGTAAATCAGAGAAGTACAAAACTATGAGAAAATTAGTTGCACCTGCAAACTTATTTAATATCAACGAACCAGCAATTTTTGGTTTCCCAATTATGTTAAATCCTATTTATCTAATTCCAATGATATTCTCAGCCCCTGTAAAAGGACTTCTTGTATTAGGATTATTGAAATTTATTCCAGTTTCATTCAACCCAACTATTTCAATGCCATGGGTAACACCTGGATTTGTTACTGCATTTTTCCAGGGTGGGGTACCTCTATTAGTGATCTGGTTCCTTTCTTTGGGTATTGATTTCTTAATGTATTTACCATTCTTCTTAATTGATGATAAGAATGCATTAAGACAAGAACAAGAAAACGCATAGTACAAATTAGAAGTGAGCACATAAAAGGAGAAGTAAAATGGCTAAAATACAGTGTAACGTAATATCTTATACATTAATGAGAACAGTTGATATTGATGTGATTCTACCATCAGTTACAATTCCAGAATCTATGGGAATGAGCGGTGAAAAACCTCATCATGATTATTCTAAAAAATATCCAGTATTATATCTCTTACATGGATTTGGTAATAACCATGCACAATGGGGTGGCTATACAAGTGTAGAACTATTTGCGGAAGAGAGACAGATAGCTGTTGTTATGATTTCTGGAGAAAACAAGTATTACATTGATCACCCACAGGATGCATTTTATGACTTTATTGAAAACGAGTTACCAGAATTTATAGAAGGAGTATTCCCAATTTCTCATAGAAAAGAGGATCGCTATATTGCTGGCTTGTCAATGGGTGGATTTGGTGCTTTATATCATGGTTTATCAAATACTCATAAATATAATGCGATTGGTGCTTTTTCAGCAGCAGTAAAAATGAAAGGCAACCCTATTGACTTATATCAAATATTAGAAAACAGTGATGGAAACATTCCAGTTTATATGACTTGTGGAGATAAAGATTTTATATATGAATCTGACGTTAAGTTTGTTGAAGCAATGAAAGAAAAAGGAATGAATGTTGAGTGGATCAGTGTTAAAGGTTATGAGCATGAATGGCGTTTCTGGAATCTTGCGATTGAAAGATTTTTAGATTGGATTCCTAGAACAGATGAATATTCAAATGCAAGAAGAAAAGTATAGTGGAGGTAAATTATGAGTTTTCCTAAGAATTTCTTGTGGGGCGGTGCAACCGCTGCAAATCAGTATGAAGGTGGATATTTAAGCGGTGGTAAAGGACTAGCTACTGCGGATGTTATCACAAATGGTGATATGCATAATCCAAGACGTATTGTTATTGAGTTGGAGGATGGAACAAGACAAACAATTAATCGTTTTCAGGATGTTCCTAAGAATGCAAAGGCAATCATTGATGATTCTGTTTATTATCCAAGCCATGTGGCAACTGATTTTTATAATCATTACAAAGAAGATATTGCTTTAATGGGAGAAATGGGATTTAAGACATTTAGAATGTCTATTAACTGGACTCGTATTTTTCCTAATGGCGATGATGAGCAGCCTAATGAAGAAGGATTAAAATTTTATGATAATGTTTTTGATGAATGTCTAAAATATGGAATTGAACCGCTTGTTACTATTAATCATTTCGACCTCCCTTTAAATCTAGCAGTTCAATATCAAGGATGGTTAGACAGAAGAACAATAGAATTCTTCACTAGATATTGTGAAACAATATTTACAAGATACAAAGATAAGGTCAAGTACTGGTTAACATTTAATGAAATTAATTTTTTAAGAGATTATACTACACTTGGTATCTTTGAAGCATCTCAAAATGTACAGAATCAGCAGCAGGCAATTTATCATATTCTTCTAGCAAGTGCAAAAGCTGTTATGTTAGGCCATCAAATTAATCCTGATTTTAAAATTGGTTTAATGATTGCGAATATTCTATTCTATCCTGAAACATGTAAACCACTAGACTCAATCAAAGAAATGGAAATGGCAAGAGATATTAAGGATTTCTATTATGATGTACAATGTCGCGGATATTATCCAAACTATAAATTAAAAGAATTAGAAAGACAGAACATCGTTTTGAAAACTGAAGAAGGAGATCAGGAACTTTTAAAAGAAGGTACTGTAGACTTTATTTCATTCAGTTATTATAACTCTTCTGTTATTTCTACTAAGGAAGTTAAAGAAGGTTCATCAGGAAATCAAATTGGAGGCGCTAAGAATCCTTATTTAGAGGAATCTGAATGGGGATGGCCTATTGATGCGGAAGGATTAAGACTTGTATTAAATCGTTTATATGATAAGTATCAATTACCACTCATGATTGTTGAAAATGGACTTGGTGCATTGGATACAATTGAAGAAGATGGATCTATTAATGATGATTATCGTATTAATTATTTAAGAAAACATATCGAACAAATCAAGATTGCTATCGAGTATGATGGCGTTGAAGTTTGGGGATATACACCATGGGGATGCATTGATTTGGTTAGTGCAGGTACAGGTGAAATGAAAAAAAGATATGGTTTTGTTTATGTAGATATGGATGATTTAGGAAATGGTTCTTTAAAAAGAACGAAGAAAAAATCGTTTAATTGGTATAAAAAGGTGATTCAATCAAACGGTGAAGAACTATAGATAGTTATTAAGAAATGGTTGTGGTATAATTCTGTAAGGTGAATTATATGAAGATTAAATATGATGAAGAATATGAAAATATAGATGGTGAAAATCTTAACTTAAGACGTTTTGATAAACATAAATATTGTCTATTTTTAAGTGATGTAGGAGAGAATCAGGAGTTATTTATTGTTGAACCTCATTGGCATGAATGGTTAGAAATTGTTCATATTACTGAAGGAGAAATGACTGTCTATACTCCGCAAGGAGAAACAATTGTTCATAAAGGGAACACTGTTGTTATCGGCATGCAGACATTACATAAGATAGTTGCAGAAATAGGACACTATAACTATCAATGTATACATATTAATATAGGTTTTATACTTCAACATATGTCTTCTTCTTTATTGAACGATAAAGTCTTTATTGTTCAAAATGAAGAAGAGTTTCAATCTTATTGTTCAACGTTAATACAGCTTATAAATCATGATGATGTTTACTCACAATTAAGATATAAAGCAAGTATATTAAATATTCTTGCACTATGTGTTCAAGAAACACAATCTGATTTATTGGATGCAAAAGATGAAATTAACGATATATTTTCAGATATTCTATTCTATGTGAGTACACATTATCAAGATAATATATCATTGCAGAAATTGTCTCAGGAATTCAATTATACAACACAACACATTTCTTTGCTCTTTAAGAAGAATTTGAATACAACTTATTATACTTATTTAACCAAGATAAGATTAGATCGTGCTAAGTTTCTATTGATGACAACACAAAAGAGAAACTTAGATATCGCAATTGAGTGTGGTTTTTCAAATGAACATCCTTTAATAAGTCACTTTAAGAAGAGCTATCATGAGACACCCTCTCAATTTAGAAAAAAACATCAGATAAAAGACGAGACTATTTCTTAGGAAATAGTCTCTTTTTAAAGGAGGAAGTTATGAAAAGTGTATTAGCTATTGATATTGGTGGAACTTTTATTAAATATGGATTGATCCATGAAAATTATCGAATCTCTAATAAAGGAAAAGTAAAAACACCAAATACTACAACAGAAGATTTTTTAAACGAATTAAAAAGTTTATATGATTCTTATAAAGAAGAAATAAGAGGAATTGCTATTTCTGCTCCAGGAAGAATTAGTGAAGAAGGTGTTATGTTAACTGCAGGAATATTAGAATATTTAGAAGGATTTAATCTGGCACAGGAACTTTCAGAGGTATGTGATGGTATTAGTGTAACTGTAGAAAATGATGGTAAAGCAGCCGCTTTATGTGAAGCAACAATTGGTAGTGGAAAAGATTATCCTAATAGTGTTGCCCTTATATTTGGTACAGGTATTGGCGGAGGCGTTATAATTAATAAAGAAATATTAAGAGGTTGTTATTTGATTGCAGGAGAGTTTTCACCATTATTCACTAATTATGAAGTAGGTAATTATGATTGTTTTGCCACACTTTATTCGACAATTAGAGTTGTAAATAAAGCAAAAGAAATAACTCATGAAGATGATTTAAACGGTGAAAGAATGATGGCACTTTATCGAGAAAAGTCTCATCTTGAATTAAATGATTATCTTGATGCCTGGTTTTTTGCAATCGCAAAGTTTTGCTACAATATTGATTGTCTTTATAATCCAGATGTTATTTGTATAGGTGGTGGAATAAGTGCTGATCCGCTATTTGTAGAAAAAATTAAAGAAAATATCGATGTAATTTACGAAGAAGCCTTTGTTTTTAGAAAACCAAAGGTTGAAGTATGTATGTATCAAAATGATTCTAATTTATTAGGTGCATACTGTCGCTTTATTAAAATGAAAGGAGAAAGTGTGAAACAAAAATCAATCAAAACGTATAAAAAAAGTCGAACTTAAAAAC
>OLOS01003199.1_pt1 | contig 10134 bp, 10 predicted proteins | sample 1672631 | NCBI WGS metagenome assembly OLOS01 (sample SAMEA3136707, study PRJEB25190) | human gut metagenome | biome: human gut; feature: human-associated habitat; material: faeces | place: Austria | collected 2013 | reverse complement strand
GCGCGGCGGTGGAGCAGGTCTACGACGCGGCGGTCAAGGCCGGCAAGGGCGGCAGCGTGGTCATCAACGCCGTCCCCGCGGCGCAGAGCGTGAAAGGCGGCAAGGTGGGCGCGCTGCGCGAGCTGACGCAGGACGAGCTGAGCGCGTATTTGAACGACAGCACCGTGCAGAAATCGCGCTCGAACCGCTTCGACAGCTCGTACCTTCTCTGTAAGGAAAAGGACGGCTCCACGATCGTCGTCTGGTACGAGAGCGAGGCGAACATCGCTGAAAAGACCGAGCTCTGCGCGCTGCTCGGCATCAAGAATGTCTACGTGCTGAAGTAAAACAAAAAATGACAGAGGGATATCTCATGCGAGATATCCCTCTTTTTTGCTGCGTTCAGAAGTTGTCGTTCCAGGAGTCGAAGTGCGGCGGCTCGTTTACCTGCGGCGCGGTGGCAAGCAGGTAGAAGCGGCAGATGGAAAGATTCAGATACGGTGTCAGGTAAACGCCCACACCGGCGGCGAGCACGCTCAGCAGCAGCGAGCCAAACATGATGCCGAGGAAGCTGTCGGGCAGGAGGGCGGCGACGAGCAGCTCGTAGATGAGGAAAATGCCCAGCACCAGCAGCGACCAGCCGATGAAGCTGAGCTGGAGCACAAATAGCTGCCACTTGTAGCCGAAGGTCTGCCGCTTGCTCAGGTTCAATGCCTCCATCACGCCGAGCTCGGGATTTTCACACAGGTTCAGCATGGCGAACGAGTAGCGGTAGGCCGCGATGATGCCGGGGATGACGAAAAGCATCGACCACAGGAAGATGAAAACGCCCTCGACGATGGAAAGCAGGATGACCTTCCCGGCAAAGGGGAACGCGTCAAAAAGGCTCTCATACGGCATTTCCTCACGGCGCAGGATGCCGAAGCAGTAGCAGTAATACCCCGCGTTCAGAACGAGCGCGACGAGGCCCACGAGGATGCTCACAAAGCTGAACGAGAGCACTGTGAAGCCGCCGGCAGAGTCGATCATATAGCTCACGCCCGAGTTGATCATATCGAGCACAAGGGTGATGAGAAGATAGAAAAGCGTCATCCGGAAGGGGTTGACACTGCCGGTGCGCAGCAGCGAGCGCGATTCTGCCTTGATCGCGCCGGTATCGAGCTGCATGGGCATAAAAAAGCTCCTTTCTTGCCGGAACGGGGAAAAACAGACGGCAATGTGCGGAAAATGCACGAAATTCATAAAAATAATAATACATAATTATAGCATCGCGTCCGGGACACGTCAAGAAGCGGAAAAATGGGTTATTCCCTCCGCGGGCCGCCGAAAGGCGAATTGTTTGGCAAAATGCTGTTTTTGCGAAAAAATGACGGCGAAATCTGATAAATTATGTAGGAAAATGATGGTCATGAAGAATATTTTCTGGACAAGAGAAAAGAAAGGGGATATAATCTATCCGATTATGGAGCAGTGTTTCCGCTGCTCTGGCAGTATAAAGATGAGGTGAAGACTATGGCACAAGCTTTCTTTGGCGGCGTTCATCCCAATGATATGAAGGCTGCTACCAATGAAAAGGCCATCGAGCAGTTACAAGCCCCTGCTCAGGTGGTGATCCCCATGTCGATGCACTTCGGCGCACCCTGCACCCCGACGGTCTCCAAGGGCGACTATGTCAAACTTGGACAGAAGATCGGCGAATTCAAAGGTCTCGGCGCTCCCATTCACGCAAGCGTATCCGGTACGGTCGCTGCGGTGGAGCCCCGTCCCTATTCCATGGGCGGCAAGGTCATGTCCGTTGTCATCGACAATGACTTCAAGGACGACTTGAGCGAGGAAGTCCATGCTCCGGCCGACCCCGACGCGCTGAGCGTGGAGGAAATGGTCGAAATGGTCAAGCAGGCCGGTATCGTCGGTATGGGCGGCGCAACGTTCCCCACGCACACGAAGATCTCCAGCGGCATCGGCAAGGTCGATACCGTCATCATCAACGGCGCGGAGTGCGAGCCCTACATCACCGGCGACCATCGCGCGATGCTCGAGCGCCCCGCTGAGATCATCGGCGGCTGCTGCTACCTCGCCAAGATGTTTGGCGTGAGCAAGGTCGTCATCGGCGTGGAGGACAACAAGAAAAACGGCATCGAGGCCCTCAATAAGGTCATCGCCGAGCAGAAGGCTCCCGTCGTGGTCGAATCGCTGCGCTGCCGCTACCCCCAGGGCGGTGAAAAGCAGCTCTGCCAGGCCATCACCGGCAAGCAGGTGCCCCCGGGCGGTCTTCCCGCGAACATCGGCTGCGCCGTGTTCAACATCAACACCACCATCGCCATCTACCATGCCATCAAGGACGGCATGCCCGTGGTGCGCAAGGTCGTCACCGTGTCCGGCAGCGGCGTTGTGGAGCCGAAGAACCTCGAGTGCCCGATCGGCACGCCGGTCTCGCTCCTGTTCGATGCCTGCGGCGGCTTGAAGGACGAGACGTTCAAGCTCATCGCCGGCGGCCCGATGATGGGTATGGCGCAGGCCTCCGCCGACTTCCCCGTGGCCAAGGGCACGGGCGCGGTGCTGGCGTTCGCCGCGAATGAGAACAAGGTCTCCGAGGACCCGACCTGCATCCGCTGCGGCCGCTGCGTTGAGGCGTGCCCCATGCACCTCGAGCCTCTGTACCTCTATTTATATGTGCAGAAGAACCGCATCGAGGATCTCGAGGCGGCCCACGTCATGGACTGCATCGAGTGCGGCGCGTGCTCTTACATCTGCCCGGGCCGCCTGCACCTGACGCATTCGTTCAAGGTCGGCAAGCAGAAGGTCAAGGAAGCCGCCGCCAAGGCCAAGGCCGCGGCTGAGGCTGCCAAGGCTGCTGAAGAAGCAAAGAAGGAGGCTTAAGAGATGCTGAATGATTATAAGGGTCTGAAGCTCATCGCTTCCTCCAACCCCCATATCCGCAACAATGAAGACACGCGCTCGATCATGCTCGACGTGATCATCGCGCTGTGCCCCGCGCTCATCATGAGCGTCATCCGTTTCGGCTTCCGCGCGCTGATCTCCGTGCTCGTGAGCGTGGTTTCCGCGATGTTTTTCGAGTGGCTCTACCGTAAGCTGATGCACAAGACGCAGACGCTCGGCGACCTGTCCGCCGCCGTCACCGGTGTCCTGCTCGCGTTCGTCTGCCCCGTGACGCTTCCCTACTGGATGCTGATCGTCGGCAACTTCTTCGCGATCTTCCTTGTCAAGCAGCTCTACGGCGGCCTTGGCAAGAACTTCCTGAACCCCGCGCTGGCCGGCCGTGCCGCGCTCGTCGCGTGCTACACGAGCCAGATGACCTCCTGGATCGACCCGGCCTCCGGCAAGGCACCGCTCTTCGGCGGCGCTGACGTCGTGACCGCGGCCACTCCGCTCGCGATGATGAAGGGCGGCGAATTTGCTGAGGTGACGGCACAGTACAGCCTGTCCGACATGTTCATCGGCAACATCGGCGGCTCTCTCGGTGAGATCTCCGCGATGATGCTGCTCATCGGCGGATTGTACTTAATTTTCCGCAAGGTCATCTCCTGGCAGATCCCCGTTGCCTATATCGGCACGGTGGCAGTCCTCACGTTCCTCTTCCCCCAGGGCAACGATGCGATGAGCTGGATGCTCTACAACGTGCTCGGCGGCGGCCTGTTCCTCGGCGCGTTCTTCATGGCCACCGACTATGTCACCTCCCCCGTCACGAAGAAGGGCCAGCTGATCTTCGGCATCGGCTGCGGTCTCATCACGGTGTTCATCCGCTACTTTGGCTCCTATCCCGAGGGCGTTTGCTATTCCATCCTTGTGATGAACTGCTGCACCTGGATCATTGACAAGTACACCAAGCCCACCCGCTTCGGCGTAGATAAGAAAGCAGCGAAGGGGGCGGCAAAGAAATGAAGATCGAAGGTAAATTCATTTTCAAGGTAGCCGGTACGCTGACGGCGATCTCGCTGGTCGTCGCGCTGCTGCTGGGCCTGACCAACATGCTGACCGCGGACAAGATCGCGGCCATCAACAAGCAGAAGACCGAAGAGGCGCTCGCCAAGGTCGTCTCTGCGACCGACTGCGAGTTCCCCCCGATGGAGGAGATCCCGCAGGCCATGATCGACGCCGCCAACGAACAGGGCGGCAAGCTGAGCGAGGTCTATGAGGTGCAGTCCGGCGGCGACACCATCGGCTATGCCTTCAAGGTCACCGCGAGCGGCTCTCAGGGCAACATCGTGATGATCGTCGGCGTGGACACCGACCTCACCGTCACGGGCGTTTCCATCGTCAACAACTCCGAGACCAAGGGCATCGGCTCCAAGGTCATGGACAATGAAGCGACCTCCGCAGGCACCGGCGCGCTCGATCAGTTCGTCGGCAAGTCCGGCGCGGGCACACTCGTCGTCAAGCAGAACATCGACGCCGTCACCGGCGCGACGGTCTCCACCAAGGGCGTGACCAAGGGCGTCAACGCCGCTCTGGCTGCCGCCGAGGCCATGAACTGAGAAAGGGGGAACGATCTATGAATTTCAACAAACAGCTCAAAGACGGTCTGATCTACCAAAACCCCGTTCTGGTGCAGGTGCTCGGTATGTGCTCCACCATGGCCATCACCACGAGTGTTGCAAACGGCTTTGGTATGGGCATCTCCGTTCTCATCATCCTGACGCTTTCCAACATCTTTATTTCCCTTCTGCGCAAAATCATCCCCAACGAAGTGCGTATCGCGTGCTACATCGTCGTCATCGCGGGCTTCGTTACAATCGTTGATCTGTGCCTGCAGGCGTTTGTCCCTGACATCGCCGAGAGCCTTGGCGTGTTCATCCCGCTGATCGTCGTCAACTGCATCATCCTCGGCCGCGCCGAGGCCTTTGCCAGCAAGAACTCCGTCGCCGCCTCCGCGGTGGACGGCATCTGCCAGGGCATCGGCTACACGGTGGTGCTGCTGATCCTGAGCGCGTTCCGCGAGCTCTTGGGCGCGGGCACGCTGCTCGGCATCCAGGTCATGCCTTCTTCCTATGTTCCCGCTGGTATGCTCACGCTGCCCGTCGGCGGCTTCCTCTGCCTCGGCACGCTGATCGCCATCATGCAGTGGGCGCTTGCCAGAAGCGAGAAGAAGAACGCGGAAAAGAAAGAAACGGAGGGTAAATAAAAATGAGTGTGACTAAGTTACTTGCTATTTCCCTCGGCGCGATCCTGACGAATAACTTCATCTTCTCGCAGTTCTTGGGTATCTGCCCGTTCCTCGGCGTGTCGAAAAAGAGCGACACCGCCATCGGTATGGGCCTTGCCGTTACGTTCGTCATGGGCCTTGCCTCGGCGTTCTGCTACGGCGTGAACATCATCCTCGTCAAGCTCGGCCTTGACTACATGCAGACCGTCGCCTTCATTCTCGTGGTGGCGAGCCTCGTGCAGTTCATCGAGATGTTCCTCAAAAAGTCCATGCCGACGCTCTACACGGCCCTCGGCGTGTACCTGCCGCTGATCACCACCAACTGCGCCGTTCTCGGCGTGGTGCTGCTCAACGTGCAGAACGACTACAACTTCATCGGATCCGTGGTGTACGGCATCACCGGCGGCCTTGGCTTCCTGCTGGCGATCTACCTGTTCTCCACGGTGCGCGAGCGCCTGGAGTTTGCCGACTATCCCAAGGCATTTGAAGGCTTCCCCATCGCGCTGATCACCGCAGGCCTGATCGCCCTTGCATTCATGGGCTTCTCCGGCCTGCAGGTGTGGCCCATGTAAGGAGGGGACGAAATTATGATTACGAACGTTATTTACGCTGTCCTCGTGTTGGGCGTGATCGCCGTCGTGTTCGGCCTGATCCTGTCTGTTGCGGCCAAGGCCTTTGAGGTCAAGGTCGATGAGCGCCTGCCCAAGATCCAGGCCTGCCTCGCCGGCGCAAACTGCGGCGGCTGCGGCTACCCCGGCTGCGCAGGCTGCGCCGAGGCAATTCTTGCCGGTAAGGCTCCCGTCACCGCCTGCGCGCCCGCTGGCGCAGAGGGCGCTGCCAAGATCGCTGAGATCATGGGCATGGAAGCCCCCAGCGGCGAAAAGCAGGTCGCGCACGTGCTGTGCAACGGCGGCGAGGCCTCTGTGAAGAATTTCGAGTATGTCGGTCTTCATGACTGCGTAGCCGCGACGAAGGTCGCCGGCGGCCCGACCGCCTGCTCCTTTGGCTGCATGGGCTTTGGCACCTGCGTTGCCGCCTGCCAGTTCGACGCCATCCATATCAATGAGCAGGGCGTCGCCGAGGTCGACAAGGAGAAGTGCACCAACTGCGGCGCCTGCCGCGAGGCCTGCCCGCGCAAGCTGATCGTCGAGGTGCCCTACAAGCAGAAGGTCTTCGTCAACTGCTCGAACAAGGAGAAGGGCCCCGCCGTTACGAAGGTGTGCGCCAACTCCTGCATCGCCTGCGGCATGTGCGAGCGCACCTGTAAGTTCGACGCCATCCACGTCGTCAACAACGTGGCCGTCATCGACTACACCAAGTGCAGAAACTGCACCATGTGCGCCAAGGCCTGCCCGCGCAACGCCATCGAGCCCATCCCGACCCCCGAGGAGAAGGAGAAGTTCAAGGCCGCGCAGAAGGCTGCCGCCGAGCGCAAGGCCGCTGCCGCCAAGGCAGCCGCCGAAGCTAAGGCTGCTGAAGCCGCGAAAGCCGCCGAAGCGCCCAAGGCCGAATAAAGGTTCTTAAAAAAAGAGGAACGCGAAAGCGTTCCTCTTTTTTTATTCTTCCAAAAGCGGCGCTGCCGCTTTTGGAGAAGGTTTGCACTGCGCTGCATGCACGCGCCGGTCGCGGCGATTTACGATTTTAATTTTTCCGTGCCTGCGGGCACGGAATTCTGCGAAGCTGCCGTGAAATGGAAAAGCGTCGCAGACTTTTACCCACAAGGGGTGCGCGGCATCCGTAAGGCAGCGAAGCTGCCAACGGCTGCCCAGGACTGCCGCGCACAGCGGCAAATAATGTTAAATCTTTTTTGGCGCGACAGAAAGTGAATTGCCGCAGAGCAGCAAGAGAAGCCGCCCTGGGGCGTGTGCGTGCCAAAAAACTCTTCTCGCGCAGCGAGTGTCGAGCCGTAGGCGAGGCACAGAACGGAGTGAAAACGCTTCAAAAGGCAGGCCTTGGCCTGCCTTTTGCGTAGTTCACAAACTGTTTACACTGCCTCCTATTGACAATGGGAAATGTCGGTGGTACACTGCGTTTAGCACTCAGGGGAAAGGAGTGCTAAAGCTACGAAAGGAGCGCGGCGTATGGACTTGACCGAGCGCAAAAAGCAGATTCTCAAGCGCGTTGTCGAGGATTACATCGCCGCGGCTGAGCCGGTCGGCTCCAAGGCGCTGGCCGAGGAGATGGGCGGTTCGGTGAGCTCTGCGACCATCCGCAACGAGCTTGCAGACCTGGTCGAAATGGGCTACCTTGAGCAGCCGCACACGTCCGCCGGACGCGTGCCGTCGCCGAAAGGTTACCGCTTGTACGTCAACGAGCTGATGGAAAAGCGCGAGGTCTCCGAAACAGAAGCGGAGGAGATCAACGAGCAGCTAAAGTCCAAGCTCAGCGGCACGGACAGCGTGATCGCCAAGGCGGGGCAGATGGTGTCGAGCATCGTCAATTACCCCGTGTACAGCGTGACGGGCGGACGGCGCGAGGCGAGCGTCAAGCGCTTCGAACTCATCGCGGTCGATGAAATGAGCTTCATCGTCGTGGTGATGGGCGAGGATAACCGCGTGAAGAGCCAGCTCCAGCGCTCGGACCTCCCGTTCGACAGCCAGCGGCTTGCGGACGTCAAGGAGCTTTTGAACACGCACTTCACCGGCCGGAGCGCCGATGAGATGAGTGCAAGGCTGATGAGCCTTTCCGAGCAGCTTTCGCCAGAGCTATTTTTAGTGGTGTCCAAAGCGGTCGAATATGCGATCGGCGTGCTCGAGCAGAGCGCGCAGCGCAATGTGGAGACCGCGGGCGCGAGCCAGATCTTGAAAATGCCTGAGTACCGCGATGTCGACAAGGCGCACGATCTCGTGACATTCCTTGTGGATAACAAGGAAGAGCTTCCCGTGCCGGATGACGGCGCGCCGCTCAAGATCCTGATCGGGCCGGAAAACGTGAACGAGGCGCTCAAGGAAACGAGCGTGGTCGTCGCCAGCTACGATATCGGCGACGGGATGCGCGGCCTCGTCGGTGTGGTGGGTCCCACCAGAATGGACTACGCCACCGTGACGGCGCGGCTGAGTTATTTTGCAGACAGCCTGACGCGGATGTTCGGCAAGAACGAGCTTCCGCCCAAGGAAGAAGATAAGGAGTAAGAAATGGGTAAGAAAGACAAGCAGAACGCGGCGGAGAGTACGCCGGAAAAGAACACGGCGCAGCAGCCGACAGCAGACGAGGCGGCCAAGACCGCAGAGACCGCCAAGGCTGACGAGACCGCCGAAAAGAGCGCGGAGCCCGAGACCTTCACCGTCACGCGCGAGCAGATGGAGAAGATGGAAGGCCTTGCCAAGTCGCTTGCCGACGAGCAGGACAAATACCTGCGCCTTGCCGCCGAGTACGACAACTACCGTAAGCGCACTGCGAAGGAAAAGGAAAACCTTTATGCCGACGCGAAGATCGACACGATCAAGGCGCTGCTGGGCGTTTACGATAACCTCGAGCGCGGCCTTGCCCAGTATGGCGACGAGGAGTCGCCCCACCGCAAGGGCCTTGAAATGGTGTTCAACCAGTTCAAAGAGAGCCTCAAAAAGCTGGGCGTTGAAACGATGGACGCCGCCGGAAAGCCCTTTGACCCTGAAAAGCACAACGCCGTGATGCATGTGGAAGACGAAAACTACGGGGAAAACACCGTGGTCGAGGTGCTCCAACAGGGCTTCACGCTGGGCGATAAGGTGCTGCGATTTGCCATTGTAAAAGTGGCCAACTAAAAGTTCCTCAAAAATGTGTGGCACACATTTTTGAAAGGGCTTGCAGCCCTGTGCAGCGCACTCGCTGCGCTCGCACGTTTCAGGGCTGAGATGTGTTTTTTCTGACGCGCACGCCCAGGGCGGCTTCTCTTGCCGCTTTGCGGCAATTCACCTTCTGTCGTCAGAAAAAACGATTTGGATTTGTTTCGCGTCTGCGGACGCGAAATGAACATATAAAGTGGTTAACAAAAAAATTAAGATAGATCTTAGGAGGACAACATTATGTCTAAAGTTATCGGTATTGACCTTGGTACTACCAACTCTTGTGTGGCCGTGATGGAAGGCGGCGAAGCCGTCGTCATCCCCAACGCCGAAGGCAACCGCACCACCCCGTCCGTCGTCGCGTTCAGTAAGACCGGCGAGCGTATGGTCGGTCAGGTCGCAAAGCGTCAGGCCATCACCAACCCCGAGCGCACGATCTCTTCGATCAAGCGCGAGATGGGCTCTGATTATAAAGTCGAAGTCGACGGCAAGAAGTACACCCCGCAGGAGATCAGCGCGATGATCCTGCAGAAGCTCAAGAGCGACGCTGAGGCTTACCTCGGCGGCCCCGTGAGCGAAGCCGTCATCACCGTTCCCGCTTACTTCACCGATGCGCAGCGTCAGGCGACCAAGGACGCCGGTAAGATCGCCGGCCTCGAGGTCAAGCGTATCATCAACGAGCCGACGGCCGCGGCCCTCGCCTACGGCGTCGACAAGGAGCAGAGCCAGAAGGTCATGGTCTACGACCTCGGCGGCGGCACGTTCGATGTCTCCATCCTCGATATCGACGACGGCGTTATTGAGGTTCTGGCCACCGCGGGCAACAACCGCCTCGGCGGCGACGACTTCGATGAGTGCATCATGAAGTGGATGGTCAGCGAGTTCAAGCGTACCGACGGCGTCGACCTCAGCGGCGACAAGGTCGCCATGCAGCGCTTGAAGGAAGCTGCCGAGAAGGCCAAGATCGAGCTCTCCGGCGTGACCTCCACCAACATCAACCTCCCGTATATCACCGCTGACGCCACCGGCCCGAAGCACCTCGACCTGACCCTCACGCGCGCTAAGTTCAACGAGCTGACCGCGCACCTGGTCGAGGCCACTGCCGGCCCTGTCCGTCAGGCGCTCAGCGATGCGGGCCTCACCGGCAACGACATCCACAAGGTTCTGATGGTCGGCGGCTCCAGCCGTATCCCCGCCGTGCAGGAAATGGTCAAGAAGCTCACCGGC
>OLOS01003194.1_pt1 | contig 10144 bp, 8 predicted proteins | sample 1672631 | NCBI WGS metagenome assembly OLOS01 (sample SAMEA3136707, study PRJEB25190) | human gut metagenome | biome: human gut; feature: human-associated habitat; material: faeces | place: Austria | collected 2013 | reverse complement strand
CTAAGACGACGCCCTCTCACGGCGTAAACCCGGGTTCGATTCCCGGTCAGGTCATAAGAAAAGCAAGCAGATGATGCTTGCTTTTTTCTTATCCAAAACCGTCCAGAAAACGGATCCATAACATCCTTAGGGTTCCTTCATCCGTTCCCTTGTCTCCTTGTCAACCAGCTCCCGAAGCTTTGTCAGCCTGCCATCCTGCCCGTAATATTCCTTTCCGTAAGAAAGGTTAAATCCATAGTCAAAATCCGGCGGATTCTCTCCCTGGCTGTGCTGCAGGATGGTTTCCGCCTTGTCCATGGCCTTTACGAACCTGGCTTCCGGCGTCCTTGCCTGGTTATACTCCTCACACAGGCTAATGATTTCCTCTGCGCAGGCCCCTGGAAGGCTGGCAACCGCTTTTGCCACATCCCTCTGTTCCTGGTCATGCTTTTTCCCTGCATCCGGCCGGAGCGCCGCGGAAACATCCCCGCTGTACAGTTCCCCAAGGTCATGGACCAGGCACATGAGCATCACCTTTTCCCTGTCAAGTTCAGGAAATTCATGGCAGAGCACTGCCGCGACAAGGGCCAGGCGCCAGGAGTGCTCTGCCGTGCTCTCCTGGCGTCCTGAAACAGTCCATGCTGTCCTCAGCGTGGATTTAAGCCCTTCCACTTCTTTTATGAAATCCAGATATTCCTTCATGTTCAGCTTTCCCTGTCCTAATAGAGATTTTTCACCTTAAAATCCTTTTCCAGTTCCCTTCTCTGGTCCTTCTTGGCAATATCCGCCCTCTTGTCATAAAGCTTTTTACCGCGGGCCAGCCCGATTTGGACCTTAACCAGGCTTCCCTTAAAATACACCTGAAGGGGAACCAGGGTATAACCCTTCTGCGCAATCTTGCCGCCCAGCTTCATGATCTCATACTTGTGAAGCAGGAGCCTTCGGGTACGCAGCGGGTCCTTATTGAATATATTGCCCTTCTCATAGGGGCTGATGTGCATGCCGCAGACATACACCTCTCCCTTGTCAATCTTGACAAACGCTTCCTTGACGCTGCATTTGCCCATACGGATGGACTTTACCTCGGTACCGAAAAGCTCGATTCCGGCCTCGTATTTCTCATCAATGAAATAATCATAGTATGCCTTCTTATTATTGGCTACCAGCTTAATACTTTCCTTCCCCATGCGTCTATTCCCCTTTCTCGTCCGCCGTATGCTTCTCCCAGTCCTTTGCCAGGATAAAGTCAACGGTTCTTAAAAGCCTGTCCGTGGAGGACACGGTCACCCTTATGGGCTGTCCCAGCTTATAGGTCTTTTTCGTCATCTCCCCTATGAGTTCATAGTGCTGTTCATCAAATATATAATAATCGTCATCCAGGTCGCTCATGCGCACCAGGCCCTCCACGGTGTTGGGAAGCTCCACATACAGACCCCAGTTGGTAACGCCGGATATGGCTCCGTCAAAATCCTGTCCGATGAACCGTGACATATATTCGCATTTCTTCAGTTTATCCGTCTCCCGCTCCGCTTCATCCGCCCTGCGTTCCAGGGCAGAGGTCTGCACCGCCACTTCCGGCAGGATTTTCTCATAATGTCCTGCCCTCTTATCGCTTAATCCTCCCTTCAGCGTCTCCTTGATGATCCTGTGGATCTGAAGGTCAGGATAGCGCCTGATAGGAGAGGTGAAATGTGTATAGTACCTGGTAGCCAGGCCAAAATGCCCGGAACACTGGGTGGTGTACTTTGCCTGTTTCATGGAACGCAGGGTCAGTCTGGAGAGCAGCGCCTCCTCCGGCGTGCCTTCTATCTTATCCAGCAGCTTCTGAAGCTCCTTGGGGTGGATTTCCCCGTGCTGCATCTTAATGAAGTAGCCGAAATTGTTGATGAATGTACCCAGCTGTTTCATCTTTTCCGGATCCGGGTTGTCATGGCTCCTGTAAAGGAACGGGATGGACTGCCAGTAATAATCCTCGGCCACGGTTTCATTGGCTAACAGCATGAAGTCCTCGATGATCCTGGTGGCCGCGTTGCGCTCATAGGGCTTAATCTCCAGTGGCTTTCCCTGTCCATCCAGAACAATCTTGCTCTCCGGGAAATCAAAGTCAATGGCTCCCCGCTTCCTGCGGCTCTCCCTGAGAATATCCGCCAGCTCCTTCATGCAGTCAAACATGGGGACGAAATCCTCATATTCCGCCATCACAGCCTCATCCCGGTCCGTCACAATGGCATTGACCGCGGTATAGGTCATGCGCCGGTCCACATGGATCACTGTCTCGGCAATCCGGTGGTCCAGCACGGTCCCCTGGCCATCCACCTCCATGATGCAGCTTAAGGCCAGCCGGTCCGTGCCTGCGTTCAGGGAGCATATGCCGTTGGACAGCTTGTGCGGCAGCATGGGTATGACCCGGTCCACCAGATAGACGCTGGTGCTGCGCTTGAACGCTTCCCGGTCAAGAGGGCTTCCTTCCTTCACATAATGGCTCACATCTGCAATATGGACCCCCAGGATATAATGTCCCTGATTGTCCCTGCATATGGTCACCGCGTCATCCAGATCCTTGGCATCCTCGCCGTCAATGGTCACGGTCTGAAGCCCCCGCAGGTCAAGGCGGCCCGAAAGCTCCCCGCCCCATCCATCGTGGGACGAAAGGTCACTGATGCCATAAGGGCTGCCCGGCTTTGCCGGCTGGCCTGGAACATCTGGCTGGCCCGGAACATCCGGCTGGCCTGGAACATCCGGCTGGCCTGGAACATCCGGCTGGCCCGGAACCGTCACGTCCTCCGGGATATCCTCTATCTCCTCCATCACCTCCTGGGGAAATGCCTCAGGCAGCCCATAGGCCCTGACAATGGACAGGATATCCGTGCCCGGGTCGTTGACATGTCCGATGATTTCCGTGACACGCCCCTCCGGCTTATGTTTCTCACTGCCAAAGTCCGTAATCTTCACAACCACCTTGTGTCCGGTCACTGCTCCCATATCGCAGCCCTGGGGGATGAAGATATCCTTTGCCAGCTTCTGGTTGTCCGGTATGACAAAACCAAAGTTCTTATTCTTCTGGTAATAGCCCACTATCTCCTGGTTGGCATGTTCCAGGACCCGGATGACAGCGCCCTCTGCCCTGCGTCCGCCCGAACCCATGCCGGAACGGCTGCCGGACATCCTGCTGTCATGTTCCACCACAATCTGCACCCGGTCCCCATGAAGGGCTGCCCCTGTCTTATCCTCCGGTATGAACACATCCTGTTCCATCCCCTCCACTGTCACAAACCCAAAGCCCTTGGGATGCCCGGAAAATATACCGTTTACGGAAAATGTCTCAGCCTTTCCATATTTCCCTTTCTTGGAAACACCAATCCTGCCTTCTGCCACCAGGGCATTAAGGACCTCCATCAGATCCTCCCTCTGTGATTTGGGAATGTTCAAAAGGATAGCCAGTTCCTTGGCCTTCATGGGCACATAGGCCTTGTCATCCATTAATTCCGTCAATATCTGCTTGCGCTGTTCCAATAATTCTTTTTCCATATACCCTCTTTTCCGCCTAAAGAAATAAAACACCCTTATATGAATACAAGGGTGTTTTGGTCACGTTCACTTCTTTTGTCTTATTATCCCGCAATCTTCAGTAGAATATTCAGGATAATGGTAATAATCATAAATACAATCGCACCGTATCTGGTAAAATGCTCCAGGGCGCCTTCCATGGAACGTCCTCTGTTCTTGCTCCAGTAACTGTCTGTGGAGATACCGCCGATTGCACTTCCAAGTCCGTTGGACTTACCTTCCTGCATCAGGATAACGATTGATATGGCAACACCAAGGATTACATATATGATTGATAATATAACCTGTATAACTGACATCCGCCTGCACCTCTTCATTTTCTTATAGTCAAACACAGATATCTTATCACACTTTGTCCGAAAAAACAACCTGTTTTCCCATTTTTACACAGCTTTTATGCCCTTTCATGCCGTGTCACTGATATATGGAAATAGTGTGTGACAGCCGACCGGCCGTCTTCCCCAAGGCTACATGGCCTGGGATGTGATAAAGGACAGATTCCCCTGGAACCTGACGGTCCCGTATCCGGCAGGTACAATGAAATGGCATCCCTTTTTCACTGCGGTGCCGTCCACCGTGCCTTCGCCTTCCAGGATGCTCACATTGGCAAACCTGTCCCCGAAGTCCTCCTCCCACTCACCTGCCATATCCACCTTGTCAGCGGTATAATAGCAGCAGGTAATCAGGTGGTACTTCTTACCGTTGTCCGTTTCCTTCACAAGCACTGGCTGCTCATCCTCACGCTGCACAAAGGGCGCTTCTATCACGTCAATGCTCTGCTGCACATGCAGCTGCCTTGGCCTGCCCTCAGAAAGCCTGTCATAGTCATAGACCCGGTATGTAATGTCACTGCTCTGCTGTGTCTCCAGGATTAAAGTCCCTCCCTTGATTGCATGGACGCACCCGGGGTTAATCTGGAAGAAATCACCTTTCTTAATGGGTACCTCCCGGATGAACTCCGTCCACCTGCCCTGTTCAATCATGGACCTCAGTTCTTCCTTATCCTTTGCATGGTGGCCGATGACAATGGTCCCGTCCTCATCACAGTCCAGGATATACCAGCATTCCATTTTCCCAAGGGAACCGTTCTCATGTTCCGCCGCATATGCATTGTCCGGGTGGACCTGGATGCTTAAATCATCCCTTGCATCGATGATCTTCACCAGCAGCGGGAATTCCCCGCAGGAATCAGCCACGGTCCCAAACAGTTCCTTATGCTCCCTCCATAATGAACTTAAGGTATGTCCCGCATATGTACCGGATGACACCCTGCAATCACCGCTTCTGTGTGCGCTGATAGCCCAGCACTCCCCTGTGTGCCCGCTTGGGATATCATAACCATACACTTCCTTCAGGCGGCTTCCACCCCAGATTGCTTCCTTAAATACCGGTTCCATCATTAACAGTTCTTTCATTCCCTTATCTCCCATCCTTACTGCATTATTTATATTTCAATATTGCCTTATTTCATCATACATAAAAATGGGGGGTTGTCAAGATTTACCGTTGAAGTAGCTGAAAATAAACAGCATATACCCGGCCGTCCCTGGAAAGGACAGCCGGATGCTGCATACCCGTATTTATTCAGCAGACAGGCTGAGGTTCTCCTCAATGCGGAGCAGCTGGTTGTATTTAGCCACACGGTCTGAGCGGCAGGGCGCCCCTGTCTTAATCTGTCCCGCGTTCACAGCTACCGCGATATCGGCAATGATGGAATCCTCTGTTTCACCGGAGCGGTGGGAGATAATGGTCCCGAATCCGGCCCGCTTTGCCATCTCAATGGCTTCAAAGCTTTCCGTCAGCGTGCCAATCTGGTTGACCTTTACAAGGATTGCATTGCCCGCCTCCAGGTCAATGCCCTTTTTCAGCCGTTTCGTGTTGGTCACGAACAGATCGTCCCCCACCAGCTGGATGCGGTTTCCCAGCTGTTCTGTGAGCATTTTCCAACCATCCCAGTCTTCTTCCTCAAGTCCGTCCTCAATGGAGCAGATGGGGAAACGGTCCACCAGCCCCCTGTAATATTCCACCATCTCCCCGGCGCTGCGCTGCACCTGTCTGCCCGCCATCCGGCTCTCGCCCGGGAACAGGTACAGGCCGGTGGCTTCATCGTAAAGCTCACTGGACGCCGCATCAATGGCAATCTTCATATCTGAACCAGGCTTCAGGCCGTTCTTCTCCATGGCCTTTACAAGATACTCCAGCACCTCCTCTGAGTTCTTAAGGTCAGGGGCAAAACCGCCTTCATCGCCCACCCCCGTGCTGTATCCGTCTTCCTTTAAAAGCTTTTTCAGGGTATGGTATACCTCCGCGCACATCCTTAATCCTTCTGAAAAGCAGCATGCGCCGTATGGCATGATCATGAATTCCTGAAGGTCCACTGTATTGTCCGCGTGCTTTCCTCCGTTTAGGATGTTCATCATGGGGATGGGAAGCTTTGAGGCGTGGATCCCGCCCAGGTACCTGTATAAAGGCATATGAAGCCCATTGGCCGCTGCCCTGGCCACTGCCATGGACACCCCAAGGATTGCGTTGGCTCCCAGCTTTGCCTTATTCTCAGTCCCGTCCGCCTCTATCAGCAGATGGTCAATATACCTCTGGTCCAGGGCGCTTTCAAAAAGCACTGCCTCGCTGAGCACTGAATTCACATGCTCCACTGCCTTTTTCACACCCTGCCCATTATAGCGCTCCCCGCCGTCCCTTAATTCCACGGCCTCAAACTTACCAGTGGACGCGCCTGACGGAACGGCAGCGCGTCCGCTTGCCCCGCCCGTAAGGCAGACCTCCACCTCCACGGTCGGATTCCCTCTGGAATCCAGTATCTCACGGCCCGTGACCGCCTCTATCTCCAACTCATTCAACATAAAAAATGACCTCCTCATATCAATCTCTCAATGATATAAGGATAGCCATTTTTTAGCATTTTATGTATGAAAATCTTAATTGAGCCGCGCCCCGTCCGCACCTACTGTATATCCGTCCGGCGTGACCGTGCCCGCCAGCATGGCACCGCTGTCATCGCAGTAATAAAACTTATCATTCCACTGGATCCAGCCGGTCTTCATATAGCCTTCCCCGTCAAAAAAGTACCACTTCCCGCGGATAGACTGCCAGCCATCCTTCGTATAGCTTCCGTCCGGATTCACATACCACCATCCCCTGTCATCCCGCATCCACTGTCCGTTCAGCCTGGCAAGGTCTTCCTCCGTCACATCCATATAGGTGGATTCCTGCCAGTCCCCAGCATTGCTGCGGCTGTCAACGGCCCTTACCTTAAAGTAATAGGTTCCGGTCCTGGGGAACCTGCCTGAAAAATCAAAGCTGTTCTCCTTCACCGTATACACGTTTCCAATCCCGTCATCCGAGGTTGTGGAATTATTGCCATAGCGGCACAGACGCACCTTGTAGTTCTTAGCCAGGCTGTTATGGTCCCAGTGTGCAATGCCGTTGTACTCATCCCAGGTAAGCCCGCTGACATCCAGGTCCTCATCATCCTCGTCCAGCTTTTCCAGGGTAACGGTAAGCACCATCTCAGACTTGTCAGACTTGGTGGAGCTTGTCACATACTTCACCTTGTCCCCGCTGAAGGAAAATGCACTCTTGCCTGACTTTGCAAAGTAATAATCGGAATCAGCAGACAGCCACACCTCCACCTTCGGCTTGTCCCCGCCCACCCAGAAATCCTTTTCATTAACAATATCCACACTCTCAACGGAGCAGTTGCCGCTGCCCAGAGTGACATCCACATCGCCTCCGGACTCTCCTGCCTGGATATCATAAGAAAACGACAGTTCAATGGTGCCGACCTTCTCACGCTCCTCTTTTGCCAGGCTTACCATGGATATGGATGCAGCAACGGCCAGGGACAGCCCCAGCGTGATGACCCATTCCCGCTTTCTTCCCATAAGAAACTCCTCCTTTGAATTATTCTCACTTCATCATATCACAAAACCATGATAATTTGAATCTCATTTCCAGACCTTGGGTCTTATTTTTCCTGGGTCTTATTTTGCCCTGCACCTTATTTTGTCCGGATTCCTGCCATAAGACAGAGGACGGAAATGAATTTAAATACTGCCCCTGGACAGCGCTGGTGCCGCATACACCAAACTTGTTCTATTTTCATATAGTACTAATAAGCCGGCAAGCCCCATGGCCCCGGCCCCTAAAACAGTTTGACGCAGGGGGATTACCGCTTGATTACATTAAGTCTATGCATGATTGTGAAAAATGAAGAGGCAGTGCTGGAACGTATCCTGAAACCCATGTCCCTGGCCGCAGACCAGATCATCATTATGGACACCGGCTCCACGGACAGGACCAGGGAGATTGCCAGACGTTATACACAAGAGGTCTATGATTATCCCTGGAAGGATGATTTTGCCGCTGCCAGGAATGCTGCCTGCGAAAAGGCTGTCATGGATTACTGGATGTGGCTGGATGCAGATGATACCGTCAGCCCTGAAACAGTAAGGAAGCTTATAAAACTGAAGGAAGAACTGGATCCATCCACGGATGTGGTAATGATGAAGTATGCCACTGGCTTTGATTCCAAGGGCAGGACAACATTTTCCTACTACAGGGAAAGGCTTTTAAAAAATCATCATGGTTTCACCTGGCGGGGACGTGTCCATGAGGCCGTTACCCCAACGGGGCAGATTATATACACGGATATTGAAATCCGGCATAAAAAGGAGGGAGAAGGGGACAAAGACCGCAACCTCAGGATTTATGAGGCCATGCTTAAGGACGGGGAAGCGCTGGAACCCAGGCATCAGTTCTACTATGCCAGGGAACTCTACTACCATGGGCGCTATGAGGATGCCATCCAGGCGCTGGAGGGCTTTTTGAAAGAGCCGGAAGCATGGATTGAGAATAAGATTGATGCCTGTCTGCATCTGGCCTACTGTCATGAAAAACTGGGCAGGCAAGAAGACGCCATGAAGGCCCTGACTGAAAGTTTTGCCTATGACAAGCCCCGCGGGGAAGCCTGCTGTGAGCTTGGAAAACTAAAAATGGACACCGGGAAACTATCAGAAGCAGTTTACTGGTACGAACAGGCCCTCTCTTTGGATCCGGATGAACAATCCGGGGCCTTTGTCCAGAAAGACTGCTATGGGTACCTTCCTTCCATCCAGCTGTGCGTATGCCATGACAGGCTGGGGAACCATAGACGGGCTTACTATTATCACCAGAAATCGCAGAAATTCAAACCGGACAGCGAAGCAGTAAAGCTGAACCAGGCATATTTTGAACGGATATTGAAACAAAAAGCGGAGGCAGTGCCTCCCAAACAGTAAACAAGGAGATGTTGCTATGTATTTTAATTTTCCAAATGGAATGAATCAATATAATGACGGCGATATGGACGGCCGCGGAGAATCCATGAACATGAGACAGGGCCAGCCAGGCTGCGGAGGCGGGTTTCCCTCTGTTTCCTGTCCTCCCCCGGGGTCAGGGTGCGGATGCTGCGGAAGGGGCCCCACCGGGCCAATGGGACCAGCAGGACCGGCAGGACCAATGGGGCCGCGGGGATGCCCCGGAGTACAGGGACCAACCGGTGCAACAGGCGCCATGGGGCCACAGGGATATGTAGGACCTACCGGAGCCACCGGAGCCAGGGGACCACAGGGATATATGGGTGCGACAGGGCCAGCAGGTCCTCAAGGACTTCAAGGTATCCAGGGCCCCGCCGGACCACGCGGTGCTACGGGAGCCACTGGACTTCAGGGACTTCAAGGTATCCAGGGACCAACCGGTGTGACCGGTATACAGGGAATCCAAGGACCACAGGGTATCCAGGGGCCTGCCGGAGCCAGAGGAGCGACTGGTGCTACGGGAGCAACCGGTGTACAAGGTCTTCGCGGCCCCACCGGAATTACTGGCGCCACCGGTACAACTGGCGCCAGCCCTGTCATCACTGTAGCAGGAACCGTCACAGGCAATCCCGGCTCACAGGCGGCTGTGGATGAAACCTTTACCCCCAACGGGGCACAGCTCCTGTTCACCATACCGGCAGGAGCTACCGGCCCCCAGGGGCCTACCGGCCCTACCGGCCCTGCAGGAACACAAGGCCCCACCGGAGTCGCAGAAACCATCACAATTCGCAATACTGCCACAAGTACGCCTGGATCAGCTGCCGCAGTCGTGGATGTGACCGGAAGCCCTGACCATGTACTGGATTTTACCATTCCCGCTGGGCCTACCGGCGCTACGGGCGCGGCTGGCGTTACCGGGCCAACTGGGCCTGCTGGGGCCGATGGTGTGACCGGGCCAACTGGCCCTGCCGGCACTGATGGTGTGACTGGTCCTACTGGCCCTACTGGGGCCGATGGTGTGACTGGTCCTACCGGCCCTACTGGCGCTGACGGTGTGACTGGTCCTACTGGCCCTACTGGGGCTGATGGTGTGACCGGGCCAACTGGCCCTGCCGGTGCTGATGGTGTGACTGGTCCTACCGGCCCTGCTGGCGCTGACGGTGTAACTGGTCCTACTGGCCCTACTGGGGCCGATGGTGTGACTGGTCCTACTGGCCCTACTGGCGCTGATGGTGTGACTGGTCCTACTGGCCCTACTGGCGCTGATGGTGTGACTGGTCCTA
>OLOS01003192.1_pt1 | contig 10150 bp, 10 predicted proteins | sample 1672631 | NCBI WGS metagenome assembly OLOS01 (sample SAMEA3136707, study PRJEB25190) | human gut metagenome | biome: human gut; feature: human-associated habitat; material: faeces | place: Austria | collected 2013 | reverse complement strand
GCGCGCATCGCTCGTGCGCCAACCGGCGCGCATCGTAATGCGGGTTGTTGTCGGCGATATAGCTCTGCTCGTGTTCCTCGTCGATGATGATTAAACCGACGTTTTGCAGCGGCGCGAAGATCGCCGACCGCGCGCCGATGACCACGCGCACGTCGCCCCGCCGGATGCGCCGCCACTCGTCGTATCGCTCGCCCGGGGACAGGCGCGAATGGAGCACCGCCGCATCCTCGCCGAAGCGGGAGCGGAACCAGGAGACCATCTGCGGGGTCAGCGCGATTTCCGGCACCAGCACAATCGCCGTCTTGCCCATCTGCGCGGCGCGGCGGACGGCACGGATGAACACCTCGGTTTTGCCGCTGCCCGTCACGCCGTAAAGCAAAAACTCGCCCTTTCCCGTTTCCACGGCGGGCAGAAGCTCGGCCAGCACGTCCTCCTGCTGGCGGGTAAGCTCCGGGTCCTGCGCGGAAAGGCGCTCCATCTCGCCGTATGGCCTGCGCAGGCTCTCCCGCTTTTCCAGCTTCACAAAGCCCATTTTGCAAAGGGCGTTCAGCGCGTCGCGGCAGTCGCCGACGGTTTCGCGGAGCGCCGCCGTCGTCAGTTCCATGTCCGGCGCGTCGGCCAGCGCCCGCAGCACCTTCGCCCGCTTGGGCGCGCGAACCTGCGCCGCGATCACCTGCCCCAGCACATCCGGCGCGACGGTCAGCACGGCGACCTCCTGCTGTTTTTCACGGATGCGCTGGCCGCGCATCTGCGCGGGAAACATCAGCCTCAGCGCCACCGCCAGCGTGCAAAACGACGTCCGCTGGATTTCCTTCGCCAATTCAAGCAGCGGCGGCAGCACCGCGGGATAATCCTCCAGCGTGTCGCAGATATCCTTCACGCGCTCGGGCGACAGGTCGCAATCCGCCGCCATTTCGACGACCACGCCCTCCAGCTTTCGCGGCCCGAACGGCACGTGGACACGCATGCCGGGGCAGACGTCCAGCCCCGTCGGCACGCGGTAGGTGAACACATGATCCACATCCGTGTGGTTGATATCCACGATCACCTGACAAAACGGCATGACGTTCCCCCCCCTTTTTCTGTGGTTGACATGATAACACGATCCGTTTGAGCTTGCAAGAGCGTTTCGGCTGTGATACGATAAGCGGCAAGGAAGTGATTGCCATGCAGATCAGCCGTCTTTTCCGCCTGCTCTATCTTTTGTTGGAGCGCGAACGCATACCGGCTTCAGCGCTGGCTCAGACGCTCGAGGTTTCCGTGCGGACAATCTACCGCGACGTGCAGACGCTCGGCGAAGCCGGTATTCCCGTCTATGCCGAACGCGGGCGGAACGGCGGCATCGCCATTCTGCCCACGTTCAGGCTGAACAAATCCATGTTCAGCGCCGGGGAAAAGCAGGATATGCTTTCCGCCTTGCAGGCGCTGGCTTCCACCGGCGCATCCGACCGGGAGACGCTCGGCAAATTAAACGCATTTTTCGGCGGGCAGCAGGCTGACTGGGTGCGCATCGACTTTGCAGACTGGAGCGGAACGCGCAGCGGCATGCTTCCGATCCTCAAAACCGCCATATTAAACCGCCAGCCGCTCGCCTTTGATTATTACAACAGCAGCGGAGACTGCGCGCGGCGCGAGGTCTGCCCCATCCGCCTGTGGTTCAAAAGCAGCGCGTGGTATCTGCTGGCTTATTGCATGCAAAGGCGCGCCCCGCGCGCCTTCAAGCTCACGCGCATCAAGCGCCTGCGCTCGATTCCGGGCGAATTTCCCGACGAGGCGCTTGCCTGCGTGGCTGACGAAACGGCGGAAATTCAATCGGACGTGCCTCCGATTCGCTTCACGCTGCGCATCGACGCGAGCATGGCTTTCCGCGTTTATGACGATTTCGAGGAAGACCAGCTTTCGCAGGCTGAAAACGGCGATTTTATCGCGCATGCCGCGTTCATGCCCGGCGAATGGCTGATCTCCTTCATTCTGGGCTACGGGGCGCACGCAAAGGTGCTCGAACCCAAGGCGCTCGCGGACGCAGTTTGCCGCGAACTCGAAAAAATGTCGGCGCTCTACAAAACCTGACATGCAGTTGTCAGCTTTTCCGTGCGATAATTCATTCATCAACAGCAAGGAGGAATGTTTTCCATGGAAAAGAACATCCATTTCGCCGACACCCCGATCTGCCAAAGCTGCGGCATGCCGCTGACCGCGCCGGAGCAATTCGGCAAAAACGCCGACGGCACGACGAACGGCGATTACTGCGTCTACTGCTGCCCAAACGGCGAAGCAAACATGACCGGCACACTGGACGAAATGATTGATTTCTGCGCGCCGCTCGAAGTCAAGCTCGGCCTGTTCCCCGACGAAAAAGCCGCCAGAGACACGCTTTCGCGCTATCTGCCGACGCTCAAGCGGTGGAGAAAGGCCTAAATTTCATCCAGCTGATACGCATGACCGCCAACGATAAGCGTTTCGTCGCCGCACCATACAATTTTCATTTTCTCCCCTTCGCCCCACGGCCCGGTATAAACGCGGCGATCCCGTCGGCGAATGACACAGAATCCCATATCCAACGAAAACCGGCAATCCCGCACATCGACAAGGGTATTGCCACCCAAAGCGCCCTGATCCACATCAATCACACGCGCCTCAAACGTTTCGGACGGCGACACAAGCGTTTTCAAAACTTCTGTATGACCGAAATTCGAAAACAACGTCGTCAGGCCGACAAACAGCCCGACCAGTATCCCCGCAACGACAGAGAAAATAGCCGCCGCTTTGCATAAACGTGTTTGCGATTCCATGCGGGTCAGTACCGCGCCGAGCACGAGCAGAAACGCCGCCGCACCCAAATAGAACTGTGGAAAGCGCATCTCCATCTTGTATCCCGCTGCCCACAGCGCCAGAGCGCCAATCGGATAGACCGCCAGCAGCGCTGCGCCCGTCAGCCAGATTCCACGTGCAGCACGTTTCATGCTTTCAGCGCCTCCTCCGCAAATTTTCGCGCGGCCTTGACGGCGGTGGGCATGGGCAGGGCGGCCAGCTCGGCCGCGTTCACCCAGCGTCCGTCCGGCACGTCGGTCAGCGCGTCCGCGACAAAAGCATGGATCTCCATCTCCCAAATCAGGTGGGTGAACACATGCTTCGCGCAGCCGAGCCGCGCGTCGTAGACGGCGGGAACGCCCAGCGCTTCAAGCGCCGCGCACATCTGCGCGGGCGACAGCGCCCCGACCGCGTCCGGGAAGACGGAAAGGCCGCCGAGCAGGCGCTCCCGCCTGAGCACGGTCAGCACCCGATTTTGGCAAAACACCAGCATCACGCAGCGCTTCTCCACGCGCTGCGCTTTTTTCTTGGGCTTGACGGGCAGGCGCTCCGCCATTCCCTGCGCGTACCCCTTGCAGCCCGCCCGCACCGGGCAAAGCAGGCAGGACGGGCTTTTCGGCGTGCACATCGTCGCGCCCATCTCCATCATGGCGTTGGCAAATGCGCCGGGGCGGTCGGGCGGCACGAGGCTCTGCGCCAGCTCGTGAATCATGCGGCGGCTCTTCGGGCTGCCCATCTCCTCGGAAATCGCGAAATACCGGCAGATCACGCGCTCCACGTTGCCATCCACCGCGGCGGCGGGGATGCCGAACGCAATGGACGCAATCGCGCCGCTGGTGTAATCCCCGACGCCGGGCAGAGCGCGCAGCTTCTTCAAATCGGCGGGCAGCTCGCCGCCGTATTGCGAAACGATCGCCCGCGCCGCCTTTTGCAGCAGGCGCGCGCGGCTGTAATACCCCAGCCCCTCCCACGCCTTGAGCAATTCCTCCTCCGGCGCGTCGGCCAGCGCGCGCACATCGGGATAGCGCGCAAGAAAGCGCTCATAATAAGAAACGACCGTCTCCGCGCGCGTCTGCTGGAGCATGATTTCGGAAACCCAGATTCGATAAGCGTCCTTCGTGCGCCGCCACGGCAGGTCACGATGACCCGCGTCATACCACGAAAGGACTGACCGCGTAAAGTTTTGATCCATATTCGGCCCTCCAATGGCGCTTATTCTACCATAAAAAGCGGATTTCGGCCACCCAATCGGGCGATTTACTCAAAAAACGGAGAAATTTCAAGTTTCAAATCATTTAATCGCATTATTTTTTTCAAATCGCTTAAAATAGGGTTAAACGTTAAAATTTGGCAATCAGCCCATGTTGCCGAATTGGCTTGACTCGCGTATATTATATCTTGCTTTAGCACTCATCCGTAAAGAGTGCTAACAAAGTCACTGTATCATCTAAGGAGGTCTATCAAAATGAGCTTGAAACCCCTTTTTGACCGCGTTGTTCTCAAGGACGCGGAAATTGAAGAAACCACCAAGAGCGGCATCATCCTCACGTCCGCCGCGCAGGAAAAGCCGCAGTACGCCTACATCGTGGCCGTTGGCCCGGGCGGCGTTGTGGATGGCAAGGAAGTCGCCATGCAGGTGAAGGAAGGCCAGAAGGTCGTCTATTCCAAGTACGCCGGCACGGAGATCAAGATCGACGGCGAGGAATACAAGATCGTTCGTCAGAGCGACATTCTCGCGATCGTGGAGGGCTAAGCCTTCGCTTCCTTCCGCCGCTTGATTGCATAAGCCCCAAATGTTTGGCGCACGCGAGCAAGCTGTGCGGAAATTCAAAAAGAACCTGATTGGTAGGAGGTCATCATTATGGCTAAGCAGATTATTTTCGGCGAGGAAGCCCGCCGTTCCCTTGAAAAGGGCATCAATTCTCTGGCGGATACCGTCAAGATCACCCTCGGCCCGAAAGGCCGCAACGTGGTGCTCGACAAGAAATACGGCGCGCCGCTCATCACCAACGACGGCGTGACCATCGCCAAGGAAATCGAGCTGGAAAATCCGTTTGAGAACATGGGCGCTCAGCTTGTGAAGGAAGTCGCCACCAAGACCAACGACGTCGCGGGCGACGGCACCACCACCGCCACCCTGCTGGCGCAGGCGATCATCCGCGAGGGTCTGAAGAATCTGGCCGCGGGCGCGAACCCGATGGTTCTGCGCAGCGGCATCGAGGCCGCCACGAACGCGGCGGTGGAGAGCCTGAAGAGCATGAGCGTGCCGGTCAGCGGCAAGCAGTCCATCGAGAACGTCGCCGCGAACTCCGCGGCTGACCCGACCATCGGCAAGCTGATTTCCGAAGCGATGGAGAAGGTCGGCAAGGACGGCGTGATCACCGTCGAGGAGAGCAAGACCATGCAGACCAACCTCTCTCTGGTTGAGGGCATGCAGTTCGACCGCGGCTACGTTTCCGCCTACATGGCGACCGACACCGACAAGATGGAGGCCGTGCTGGATAACCCGTACATCCTCATCACCGACAAGAAGATCAGCAACATTCAGGAGATTCTGCCGCTGCTTGAGCAGGTTGTGCAGGCCGGCCGCAAGATGCTGATTATCGCCGAGGACATCGAAGGCGAAGCGATGGCGACGCTGGTTGTCAACAAGCTGCGCGGCACGTTCACCTGCGTGGCCGTCAAGGCGCCGGGCTTTGGCGACCGCCGCAAGGCCATGCTGCAGGATATCGCGATCCTGACCGGCGGCCAGGTGATCTCCGAGGAGCTGGGCTACGAGCTCAAGAGCGCGACGGTCGATATGCTCGGCTCCGCGCGTCAGGTTAAGGTTGACAAGGACAACACCACTATCGTCGAGGGCGCGGGCAACCCGCAGGATATCGCGGCGCGCGTCGCCTCGATCCGCACCCAGATCGGCGAGACGACCTCCGATTACGACCGCGAGAAGCTGCAGGAGCGTCTGGCCAAGCTGGCCGGCGGCGTTGCGGTGATTCAGGTCGGCGCGGCCACCGAAATCGAAATGAAGGAGCGCAAGATGCGCATCGAGGATGCGCTCTCCGCGACCCGTGCCGCCGTTGAGGAAGGCATTGTTCCGGGCGGCGGAACCGCGCTGCTGAGCGTGCTGCCGGAGGTTCAGGCGCTGCTGCCGAAGTTCAGCGGCGACGCGAAGACCGGCGTGCAGATCGTCCTGCGCGCGCTGGAAGAGCCGGTTCGCCAGATCGCGGCCAATGCGGGCGTGGAAGGCTCCGTCATCGTCGAGAAGATCAAGCGCACCAAGAAGCCGGGCTACGGCTATGACGCGCTGAACGACAAGTACGTCGATATGGTTGAGGCCGGCATCATCGACCCGACCAAGGTGACCCGCAGCGCGCTGCAGAACGCGGCTTCCGTCGCGGCGACCGTGCTGACCACCGAATCCCTCGTGGCGGACATCCCGGAGAAGAATCCGGCGCCCGTCCCGGCGGCTGATCCGGGCATGGGCGGCATGTACTAAGCGCCCGTTTTCCCAAACAGCATACGAAAAGGAGCGGCCTTTTGACGAGGGTCGCTCCCTTTTTGTCTTCTTTTGCCTTTCTCGCGCCTGTATTTTTCCTGCCATGCGCGCCTCATGGCCTGCACACCTTACAAGGCGAATACCCCTGCTTCACGGCTGCCGCGCGGGTGGCGAACGTGATGCGGTTGCTCTGCTGAATATCCTGCACGGACGAGCAGGTGGACAGGTGGAACTTTTTGCTCTTTATATTGCCGATATAGCCGACCGACTGACCCTTTCGGGGCGTTGCGGTCGGCTTTTTTCCCTTTTCCGTCTCAAACGCGACGCGCTCGCCGTTTGACCGGCAGACGATCGTGCCGCTTTCATCCGTGCGATACACCGCCGCGCCGATATCCCTCAGCCGTGCCAGCACCTCCTGATGCGGATGGCCATAGGCGTTATCCCGGCCGCAGCTAATGACCGCGTAGGACGGCATGACCTGCCGCAGAAAGAGATAGGAGCTCGACGTGTTGCTGCCGTGATGGCCGACCTTGAGCACCGTTGCGGACAGCGCCTCGTCGCTGTCGATCATGTCGTTTTCGGACGGCCTTTCCGCGTCGCCGGTGAACAGGAACGCCGTCTGCCCATAGGTGATCCGGGTGACGAGAGAGAGATCATTCACGTCGTCGTAAATGCCCAGCGGTGCGTAAAATTCGACCTCCGCACGCCCGAGAGAAAAGCGCTGCCCCGCCTGCGGCACGGTGATTCTGACGTTCTTCGCGTCGGCCGCGCGCTTCATCGCTTCAAACGGCTTGCCTTCAAATTCATCCACCGGCGAATACAGCGTCTTCACCGCAAAGGCGCGGATGACGTCCGGCAGGCCGCCGATATGATCCGCGTGCGGATGGGTGCCGATTATGGCGTCGATGGCGGAAACGTGCAGCGTGTTTTGCAGATAGTCGACCAGCTTCGCGCCGCTCTCCGGCATCCCGCCGTCGATGACGAGCGTTTTCCCGTCGCAAACCACAATCGCTGCATCCCCCTGCCCGATATCCACGAAGTGCACGGCGAACCCGGCGCGCGGCAGCCACCAGAAGCGGTAGGCCGCAAAGCCCGCCGCCAGCAGCGCCAGCGTCAGCAGCGCGATCAGCAGCGCGCGCAGAGCGGCGTGTTTCTTTTGTTTTTCAGGTTTCATGCTGTCTTTCCTTCCCCATGTGATGCTTCCAGCTTATCACCGGGCAGTTCATTTGACAAGCGCCTTCGGATTTGTGACGAAATTGTGACATCCGAACGGAATTTTGTGGAATTTCGTAACATTTATCTTGCCGATCCGCAGAGAATCGGATAAAATGGGGATATTTCCGAAGCGCGCGCGGGCGATTTTACGCAATGTCCCGCCCATCAAAAAATATTTTCAAAAAAATTTTGAAAAAAAGTGAAATTTTCGGCCGGTTTTTACGTCTATACAAGTAGAGAACCGCCGAAAGCGCTTTTTGCCGCTTTCAGCCGCCGTTACGGAAGAAAGGAGGTCGCCGGTTATGCGAAGGATTTTCCCGCTCGTCGTTTTTCTGCTGCTGCTCGCGCTGCCCGCGTGGGCGCTGGGGCAGACGCGCGCGCTGCTCGTCGCCTGCCGCGACTTTCTCTCCCTGCCGGATCTGGGCAATTCCGTCTCCGGCAATCTGCACATCGTCGGTTCCGCGCTGGTCGGCGCGGGGTTGAACCTCGGCAGCCTTTCCATCGAGGATGGCACCATCGGCACCGTCCGGCGCCTGCAATCCGCCGTGGACGACGCATTCGGCGACGCGGACGAGACCGATCTCTCCATCCTCTACCTGTGCACCCACGGTGTGCTCTCCTCCTCGGACGACGGGCAGGTTTATCTGATGCTGGGCGACGGCGAAAACGAAGCGCCGCTGGGCGCGGCGGCGCTGCAAAACATCCTTTCAGGCATACAGGGCGAAAAGCTGCTGATCGTGGACGCCTGCTATTCCGGCGCGCTGATCGGCCGCGGCGCTTTTGCGCACAGCCTTCTGCCGGGCAGCCGCGCGCAATCCCCCGCGTCGCTGGAAACGCCCTTTCTGGCCGACCCGAGCATCCACGTGCTGACCTCCGCCAGCGGGTTTGAATCCAGTTGGTATTACGACAGCGAGGGGCTCTCCACGGGCGCGGTTTCCTACTTCGCCAGCGCGCTTTCCAGCGGCCTCGGGCTTTACGGCAAGCCCGAAGCGGACGTGAACGGCAACGGCGAGGTGACGCTGGAAGAGCTGCGGCGGTATCTGAACGCGGCGGTTCCCTCCTCCTCCGCGCAGCTTCTCTCCGCGCAGGCCAACGCGCTGACGCTCCCCGTGGCGACGAACACCCCCCTTGCGCGCGCCCTTTCCGGATTCAGCTACGGCGACTGCCTGCTCGAATCCGACGACCCGACGCTGGAATTTTCTTACACCGTCACGGCCGAAACCGCCGTGCAGTACCGCGTGGTGCGGCAGGTGAACGGCGGCTGGGATTGGCAAAACGCGGCGACGTTTCTGGATGACGGCGACACAACAGGCGGTCTGCTGACCCCCGGCCGCAAGACGCGGGAGCTGACGCTCGACGGCATTCTGGAGGGCGAAAGCGGCTACATGATGCTTCAGGTCTTCGCCGTCACGGGCAGCGAGGTGATCCTCTGCTCCGAGCGGCTGCTGGCCGTCCGCCCCGCGGCTGTCGAGCCGAGCGTCACGCTGAGCGCCGAAAACGCCGAATTCGACGCATCCGCCCGGCGCGAGCTCGTGCTGGAAGCGCGGATCAACGTGCCGGCGGAAATCACGGTCTGCATTTATGACGCGCAGGGGAAGCTCGTCCGCCGTCTGGCCAGCGCTCAGCTCACGCGCCCCGCGCCCGGAGACGTCACCCGCCTGTATTGGGACGGGCGAAACGACGCCGGGGAGCGTGTTCCCGCCGGGGCATACGCTGCCGCGCTGGAAACCGTGATCGGCGGCGAACGGCAGAAGGCCACCGTGGATATCACGGTGCGATGAGCCTTCGCCGAAACGGCAGCACGCGGCACAGCGGCATGCCGATGCGCTCCAGCGCCGCCTCCATGCCATGCTCGGCGGCCTCCCGGCCGACGTCCATGGCGGGCAGAATCCGATCGAGGGAAAGCGCGCCGAGCGTTTCCGGCAGCGGAATGCGGAAAACGCCGACGTTTTCTCCCAGTTCCCGCGCGCAGGGCACGAAGAAGCCGTTCGCCTGTTCGAGTGCGTCCGGCTGATGGCGCAGGGCGCTCTGCGGCGCGACAACCAGCACCCGCTGTGCGCCCAAGGCGGTGAGCAGACGGCAGGCCAGCGGCAGATCATCCAGCGGCAAAAGCGGCGAACCCATCCATTCCAGCGCCGAAACAAACGGCGGTCTGGCCAGCGCCGCGCGCGCCGCAAAGCCCGCCGAGGCTTGCAGCGTCACAATCGTCCCCTCCTGCGACACGCTCTGCGTGCAGAAAGCGACGACGTGCCCGCTTCGCGCCGTCCGGCACAGAAAAACGCCCTGCCGCTCACACAACCCCAACGCGCGCTCCCCGGTCTGTGCGGCCAGCAGCTTTTCCAGCCCCTCCATGGTGTACACGTCCATATGGTTGGTGGGCTCGTCTAAAATCAGAAAATCCGCGCCGGCGGAGAGGACGGCGGCCATAGCCACCCGCTTTCTCTGGCCGCCGGAAAGCTCTTTCATCTTCGCGTTAAAATCCCGGACGCCTAATTTTGTCATCATCGAGCGGCTCAAATGGCATCGTTATCGACAAGACGAAACACAACTCTACTTTTGGCGCGACCGCAACAAAAGCGAAGTGGATCTTTTGGAAGTCGACGAAGACGGTTCGCTTCACGCCTTTGAGTG
>OLOS01003188.1_pt1 | contig 10156 bp, 13 predicted proteins | sample 1672631 | NCBI WGS metagenome assembly OLOS01 (sample SAMEA3136707, study PRJEB25190) | human gut metagenome | biome: human gut; feature: human-associated habitat; material: faeces | place: Austria | collected 2013 | reverse complement strand
TTGAGGCTCGCGATAAACTTAATGCTTCTTTGCAAGTACGAGAAGAAGCCCGACGAAAGCTACTCCTCACCCGTAATGCCGTCAGCCTCAAGCATCTCGTCGAAATCGTTCATCACGAGAATCTCACCCGCCGCAGGCGCTTCGATGCCATATGCTGCCGCGAGCGCGCAAGCCTGATCGAATCGCAGCTGAGCCGCCTGTTGCTTGCCGGCCTGTTCAAGGTAATACGACTCAAGGGCCATGCCGCGTACCAAATACTCGACCACATGCGGATCGGTTCCCGATACGCTCAGAATGCCTGCGAAGCTTTCGGGCGCCAGCCCCAGTACCACGCTCGCATCCATTTCGAGCGCATTCGCGATGGCGTCTTCCACCGACGCGGCTTTCGCATCGGGGTCGTCGTCTTTCTCAACCGTGCGACGCATCGCCTCGACGAATTGCCAAATCAGACGCATCAAATAATCTTGCTGAAACATGTTAGGAACCCCGTTCTGTCGAACGGGGTTCCCGCTCGACGCTGCGCGGGAATCTGGCGGACGATTTCGCTTTCATTCGTCGCTCGCATAGCACTGCTACGCTTCGCTTCTCTTTCAAACGAGCCCGCCTCGTCAGATTCCCGCTTGCTGACTTTTGGCGTATGCCCAAAACTCGCCACGAGCTTGTTCGGGCTCGCTTACGCCTCTGTCCCAGGCATCTTCAGGCCCAGATGGTCAAACGCCCTGGCAGTTGCTTGGCGACCCTTCGGTGTGCGCATAATGAGCCCTTGTTGAATAAGGAACGGCTCATATACGTCTTCCACCGTGCCCGGATCTTCAGAAAGCGCCGATGCAAGCGTGGTAAGTCCCACAGGACGCCCCGCAAACGAGTCGCATAAAAGCTCGAGGATCTTGTTGTCAAGGCCATCGAGCCCCAGCGAATCGACCTCGAAAAAGCTCAATGCCGCGGCCGCGGTATCTTCGTCGATATCGCCGTTGCCGCGCACCTGCGCCCAGTCGCGCACGCGCTTGAGCAGACGGTTCGCCAAGCGAGGCGTTCCGCGGCTTCGACGCGCGATTTCAATGGCGCCTTCTTCATCGACCGCCACATCCAAAATGCCCGCCGAGCGCTTCACGATGTCAGCAAGCTCTTCAGGGGTGTAATAATCCAAGCGGAACACGATACCGAATCGATCGCGCAAAGGCCCGGTAAGCAAACCCGTGCGCGTGGTCGCGCCGATAAGCGTGAAGTGCGGCAAATCGAGGCGGATGCTGCGCGCCGCCGGCCCCTTGCCCACCACAATATCGAGCACGCAATCTTCCAGCGCGGGATACAGAACCTCTTCCACCTGGCGATTCAAGCGATGAATCTCGTCGATGAACAGCACGTCGCCTTCTTCGAGATTCGTAAGAATTGCCGCCAAATCGCCTGGACGCGCAATAGCCGGGCCGCTCGTGGTGCGAATGTTCGCGTCTAACTCGTTGGCGACAACGGTAGCGAGCGTGGTTTTGCCCAAACCCGGAGGGCCGCTGAACAGCACGTGGTCCATGCATTCGCCACGCTGCTTGGCCGCCTGAATAAGAATGGACAAGCTGTCTTTCACGCGCGTTTGGCCCAGATAATCGTCCAGGTATTTCGGGCGAAGCGAGCGATCGAGCGCCAAATCGTCTTCGGTGAGGTCGCTCGAAACCACACGCTCGCGCGGCGTTTGCTGCGCGAAGCCCGCGCCTCCCGGCGCCGAACCGCCCGAAGGTGCCTCGAACACCATTCCTTCTATTTGAATGCCTTCAGCCACGAATTACTTCCTTTACCCCACCGAGCCAAGTCGCTTTAAAGCATACTGCAACAGCGCACCCTCGGTATTCAATTCTTCGGGAGCACCCTTCAGCGCCAAATCGGCCTCGGCCAGCGTGAAGCCCATAGCAAGCAGGCCGTCGCGCGCGCCCTGCAAGCGTTCAGTGGCGGCTGCCGTCGCGGCGCTGAACAGGTCTTGCTCGCCCGCCTGCGCCAAATTGCCCTTCAATTCCAGAATAAGGCGCTGCGCGGTTTTCTTGCCCACGCCCGGAATGGGGGACACCGCCTTCACGTCTTCCGATTGAATAGCGGAAATAAGTTCGGCCGGTTTGAACGTGGAAAGCGCCGCCAGCGCCGCCTTCGGGCCAATGCCCGACACACCAATAAGACGCAGGAACAACGCATGTTCTTCCTGAGACAAGAAGCCATACAGCGTCATAGCATCTTCGCGCACGGCAAGGTGCGTGAACAGCGCCACATCGGCGCCCGCCTCGGGGAGTTTCACAATATCGGTCGCAGGCATGTACGCGGCAAAGCCGACGCCGTTCACGTCGACGAAGGCCGTATCAGCGCTTCGGCCGGCCATTGTGCCTTTCAGGAATGCAATCATCGGCAACCTCTCACAAGCGACAAGCGGCGAAAACCGCGCATGCCGCGAATCAATCTACAAACGTCTGTTCGTAAATATACCATAGCGGCACAAGTGAAAACGTGCAGCCGCCGCTCTTTTTGCGACAACTGCACGTTTTGCCCTTAAGACGAAAAGGGTCAGCGAAGAAAGCGGCGCGTAACGCTTCTCCTATTGCACGGCGCGGGCCTCGCCGTCGACACCGAGCTGGGCCCCGAGACGCTCGCCCTTGTCTTCGACCACGACCGATTCGACGCTCGAAACGTCGCCGCCAGCCACACGATATTCGGTAAGGCATAAATCCATGGTCTCCATGTCGCTATTCGGTTTCTTCAAGCGCACAACCAACGTTGAGCCCTCCTGGGTTATGGCTTCAATTTCCTTGCCAGGAATCGAGCCGCCCGAAAGCTGCAGCTGAATCCACTCGCCTTGCGGCTTCCAGCCATTGCCCGGCATGGCAACGATTGCACCGCCAGAGACCTCCATACACAACGCGGGCAAGTCGGCGTCTTCTTCCCACGTCCACGCAGAGTCGTCTGCATTCTGTTTTGCGCAACCAAGCATCGCCGCGGTCACAGGGCCGCACGCCGCCGCAGCTACGACGCCACATGCCGCCGCCACGAACGTTCGCCTCGTCATATGCTTCGCCACGGTCGCCTCCGTTTCGCCCGAATTTCCGCTGAGTTCTTCGTTGCCTTCATTGTCCCATACGTGTGACTCGCGCGTCGAGAAACGAAGTGGGGACGCGAGAGTTAAACAAGAAACAAAAACGAGCGTAAACAGGCACGAAAAAGAGCTTCCACACCCGTGGCAACCGCAAATTAGCACCGTAACTATCAATAAGATGCCTGATGAAGAGCACGCCATTTTCGCCAAGAAATTCACGGGCGAAACGAGAGAAGCCTCGAGCCGGACGACGCTTCGCACCCCACGCGTCGCATTCCCCCTGCACCTTGCACCCTCCACATTAAGCTCTCGTGCAGAAACCACGAACCCGATTTCCCGGTGCTACCATAGAGGGGTTTTGCAAACGCTTCACGGGGGACCTTCATGCGCGGAAATATCGAATCGAACACGCAAAGCGGCGTTGGCGCCATTTTCGCCATATATCTTTTGGGCCTTTTGCTCGGCGGGCTATACGTGGGCATGATTTCACCCGTACGTCTCGTGATTCAGCAAGATTTCGGTCTAGGCGACACCGCGGGCATTTGGATGGTGAACATCTACACGCTGTTCTACGCCGCATGTATCCCCGTTATCGGCAAGCTCGCCGACATCCGCGGCCGCAAGCCGGTCTTCATCGGTTGCTTGCTCGTGTTCATGGCAGGCTCGCTTATTTGCGGCCTGTCGCAAATGTTTGACAGCTTCCCCGTCCTGCTCGCCGGCCGCTTGGTGCAAGCCGTTGGCGCCTGCGGCATTATTCCCGTAGCGAACGCCGAAATAGGGGCGACGTTCCCTCGAGAAAAGAAAGGCATGGCGCTCGGCATAGCCGCCGCCGTTGCTGGCATCGCAAACGTTATCGGTGCCGCCGTGGGCAGCCTGGTCGTGGGCATCGTAGGAAACGATCACTGGTCGGCGCTGTTCTTCTTCGCCATTCCCGTATGCTTGGCGCTCATTGTCGCGAGCCTGCGCGTTCTTCCGAACCACAACGTCGAAGACTCGACGCCACTCGACATCCCCGGCTCAGTACTGCTCGTCGTCACGGTGCTGCTGTTCCTGTTCGCAGTTCAGCACATCGATGTGCGGCACGTCGGCCAGTCAATCGCGTCGGCGGAAGTGCTTGCGCCCGTCTTAGGCTTCGTTGTGGCGCTCGCTGCGTTTGTGCTGACGGAACGCCGCGCGAAAAGCCCTGTGTTCCATTTGGAATACCTCGGCAATAAGCCTGTCGTCATCACCATGGTGGTGAGTTTCTTTGTGGGCTGCGTCATTATCACCATGACAATCATCCCCGAAGTCGCCGAATTCATCATGAGCGCGCCGGTCGGCTCGGGCGGCTTGTATATTTTGCCCGTAGGCATCGTGAGCATGTTCGGCCCGCCGATTGGCGGCAAGCTTATCGATAAATTCGGTCCTAAGCCCGTTATGATGGGCGGCCTCTCCGTGGCGGCCGCGGGCTTTTTATTCCTCGCGTTCGTAAGTCTGAACAGCGCAAACGCAATTCTTCTCATCGTCGGTTTGTCTATTATGGGCTTGGGTATGGGTTTTGCGATGGGCGCGCCCACCAACTACATGGTGCTCGAAAACACGCGCCCCACAGAAAGCGGAGCCGCAATCGCAACCATTGCGCTGGTTCGTCAAGTGGGCACCACCGTGGCACCAGCGCTGCTGCTCGGTTTTGTTTCTGCCACGCCGAGCGCACAGGGCTTCTTCCACATGCTGCTGTGCGCGGCGGCGTTCTGCATTATTTCCCTCGTGTGCATGGCGTTTTACCGCAAGAAATAAGGAGGAAGCCACCGGCGCCGGGACCAGTCCAAAACGTCGCCGGCTAGTGTGCTTCCCAGTATCGCTTGCACACTTCGGCGAATGTGCCCTCACCCGGGAACGGCACCGCGTGCGCTTCGGGCGTTTCGGCGGCATCATCCGCCCCATTCGGCACGTCCAGGCCACGCAGTTCGCCGGGAGCGCCCGAGTCACACGAGTCACACAACCCGGTTGGCCCATCCATTGCACCTGGCTCGTCAACAAGCAACATCGACCCATCGCCGATGGGCGCACCATAGCTCATGAGCGACATAGTGTCGCATGCCCACAGGAGGTCGCGACCTGCCGTCATCCAACCGCTAGCATAGTTCTCCACACGCTCGACCGGCGAATGACCCACAATTTGCGGCACGCCGGGCAGCGCATCGTCGAGCATATCGCGCAAGTCGGCCCACAAAGGCCCCGGCAGCGACCAGCCCCCACGCGACGGCGGACAGCTGTCCAAATCGCCCCAATGCGACGAATCGGCGAGCATCTCGTTCAAGCGCTGGGCAATCGCTACCGCATCAGCAGGCACGTCGGCCAAAAACCGCTTCGCCCACACTCCCGTCACGCCCGCATGCGAGCACAAATACGGCCCAACTGCACAGGCGACCTTTGCCTGCAGAGCATCTTCCAGAATCGTTCGCAGATTGCGCATGATGGACATGATCGAGCCTGGGCCACGCTTGCCACGCACGTAGCAAAAATCGTGGTTGCCCAGCAGCACGTCGATTCGCATGCCGCGCCCGCGATGCTCGCGAACCCATTTCGCATAAAACTCCATAGCGTTTAGCTCATCGGCTTCGTTCGCGCCCCAGTCATCGCACGCGTCGCCCAAAAATACGATGCGGCCGATTTCCGCATCACCAGCCAGCATCTCGTCGATGCGGGGCAGCACAAATTGCTGCTTCAAATGCAAATCGCCCACAACTAGCGTTTTCATGAGCCCACCTCGTATTCCAAGCGCGGTTCGCGCGCCCACGTCAGCAGAACCTCGAGTTCAAAAAGCATCGGCAACAACGAGCTCGGCCGCACTCAACTCAATTTCGACCATAGCGCGTCCAACGAGGCAATGCCCATGCAAATAGCAGAACCCAGCAATCGCGCGAATCCCCTGCACATCGTTTTGCCAACATGCCTGCACCCATTCAGAACGACCATTCGAAACCGCCCTGCTACACAGGCGGCTGCGCAAGCGATTGAGCCCGCCAGGCTTTTACTCTTACCCGAGAGACGCGGCCCAATTTCACGTGTCGGCAACATCAAGCCTCGTGTGGGCATGAGTATACTCCTTGCGAGCATACAAATAACGATTCCACGAGCGCATCGCCGCCGATTATCGAGCATCCTTAAAACCCCTTCGAGAAGGCGCAGATCACCGGGATATTTTTGCTATTAAACGAACGGCCTTCCCCACTTGACACATGGGGTCTGGACCCACATCGTCGCCACCCAGCAGAAAACAATGCGGAAGAAACGCCCAGCAAAGAAACCAAAACCGGCAGAAAATGCCACGATGGGGCCTCCCTGCAGAGAAATCGTTCCGAATTGTCAGAAAACGCCGCAAGGGGGCCTCTTTTTAGGCTTCCCATGACGAGCAATCCGATACTGCGACCGCAAAACCGCAGGTCGCAAATATCTTCAACGCCGAATTCCCCATTTCGTCCGAACAACATGCCTGCAATGAGGCCCCCTTGTGGCATTTCCTGGCAGAAACGACCCAACAAGACGCAACGCAAGGTTTGAACGGGAGGTCGACAATCCGTTTACCAGGCCACAGACGGCACGCGCATCATTTCACCCACCAGACCGCAGCCGCATCCGACCCGCGCACCAAATCGCAAGCGGCACGAGCTACGTTTCCGCGCACCCAGGCCCTAAGCATCTCGACCGCAAGGCCGCGCCAGCACAGCCAGCATTTCGAACACCAGGCATTTCCCGCATCGCCCACCAGGCCGCAAGCGGCACGCCGACGCCACGCCCGCCAAGCCGCTAGCCGCATACCCAACTCCATGTCAACCAAACCTCCAATGCCACTCCCACCAGGCATTTCGCATTTTCCAGAAAAAGCAGCCGCACTTTTCCATGTAGAGGGCAAGACGCGCGAACGGCGGCGCGTCCAAAACGCATCCCCCGCCGGAAAAGGAGCCCGCCATGGTCGAGCAAACATTTGAATGCAGCAACTGCTACGAGGTTTTCAACAAGGAACACACCACCGAGGTGCTGTGGACCCAATGCCCCCACTGCGGAGGCAGAGCGTATCCGTACTAGGCCACGATGAGACGGGGCGAGCAGAAGCGGCCCAAAGCCAGGCACGCAACGCACGTCGGCCGCCGAAGACGAACGAGGCCGAGCCTGCAACGCACCCGACGGCATACTTCCCACTCGCCCCATCTGCCCCACGCCGCCTCGTCGGAATAGAGCGCGAAGCACGGCCCCGCGACAACGCAACCGTGCTTTACCCGCCGGCCAAGGCGGCGTTGGTTTTCCAGAAAAACCAGCCGCCGTTTTCCATGTAGAGGGTGAAATGCGAAAACGGCTCACCCAACAAGCACCCGTCGGAAAGGAGCGCGCCATGGGCAAAGTCAAAAAACCAACATCGATCACGACAATCAAGGAGTGCGAAGAGGCCCTGGAGTGGATCGACCTCGAGCTCGACAAGCTCGACCGCAACATACGCATCACAAGCAGGGCGATTTTCTCGCCGAAGAAGTGGACCACCGCCATTAGCGGCATCCTGTGGTCGAAACAGGTTAAGCAGAAAACCTCCGACCACATTTGCAACTCGCCCTTCCTCTCGAAGCTCGAGGGTTCCGCGCGCAGCGACCAGAGCCTCCAGGAAATCCAGCTGAGCCGCGTCATGAACACGGCGAAAGAGGTTCAAGCCGTGTGCGAGGAAACCTGCAGTCGCCTCAGCGGCGCGGTCAACGAAGCCCGAGCCGCGGTTGACCAGCCCGTCCATGTGGACGACCGCAACATCTCGGCGCTGCCCGAGGCCGACCGTGAGGCCATCAAACAGCACGACAAGGCCGTTCAGGTGGCAAAACGCGAAGCGGCCGCGCACCAAGTCGAAAGCGAGCTTTCCGCCTGGACCGCCATGCAGACACGCGCGAACCGCATGGTGAACCGCACATCGGAAGCGCTCGAAGCGCGCCACGCCTTCACCGCCTGCAACTACGAAGTGCTCAGCGACACGCACCTCAAATGGGCCGCGCGCCGCGGAAACGTGCAACCGCCCTACAACCTCGTCGGCGTGTTGGGCACGCGCAACGTCGACGTCATCGAGAAGGAGGGCTAGGAAATGAACCTGTTCCGCAAGAAAATCACCCTGCCTGAAGGTCCTGCCCGCATGTCGGTTTCGCCTTCCGCCTCGAAGAAGGAAATCGGCAACCCGGCCGCCAGCATCGGCCTCGTCATTCCCGAAGCGCCCAACTACGACGAGGAACGCGGCCGCCAGCTCGCGCGTTCCGACAGCTACGCGACGTTCTTCAAAACCGGTGTGGGCCTGTTCTACCACGAAACCACCTGCACGGCCGAAAAACACCTCGCGGAAATCGAGGAGGCGCTCACCCGCTACACCGAAACGATGGAATCCACCTATCGCGCAGCCGTTCGCAGCCAGATCATCCAGGCCGAACAGCGTCTGGAGCGCATCACCCCGAAACGCGCAGCCCGCCAAGCCCGCCAAGCCCGCCAAACCAGTCAGACACGCACGCCCCGCGCAACCCCCGAGACGAAGGAGTAGGCCATGAACAAAGTCACGAGCACCGCACTGCTTGGTATGTTGGCGCTGGCCAACGCAGGCCTCGACTATTCAGCCGTGTGCGTCTTCCTCGACGTTGACCCGTTCGGCACCTTCAGTCCGAACAACTTCTTCGCCGGGCTCGTAGCCATCGCCCAAAGCCTTTTGCTCATCATTCTGCCTTGGGTCGCGTCGGAGAAAATCGCCGCTGGCGAGAAGGGCCCCGCCGCGTGCGCGATCATTGGATCGCTTTTCGTGGCCATGGCCGGCGCCTTCCTGCGTGCGACCACCGAAGCGGCTTCGACCACGACGAGCGTCTCGGGCGAGGTCGTTTCCGGTCTCTCGATCGACGGCATGGCGTTTGTCCTGATTATGGCAGGCATCGCGCTTGGTGAAGCCATCGCCGCCTTCCTTATTAAGAGTCTCGACATTCGCGCAGAAGCCGAAGCCCTGCAGGCCGAAATCGAGCGCATGCGCATCATCGAGAACCACATCGACGAAGACATCGCCACCGCCGCCCGCGTCGCGCTCGCCGCCGGACGCCAGAGCATCGCCGCGGCGAAGGGTTCGTGCGAACAGGTGTTCCAGCAACTCGTCGCGAAATCGGACGACAGCCACAACTGCTTCATCGGATTCGTGGACGAAATCGAAGCCCAACGCAAGGCGGAACGCGAACAATTCGCCAAGCTTTCCGCGGAATTCGACGCGCGCATCGCAAAGAAATACCCCAACGCGATTGCCGCCGAGCAGAAAGCCCCCACAGCCGAAGCCGCAGCGACGAATGAGACAGCGGCCAACAGCCTTGGCAAGGGCGGCGACGCGGCGGCCGCCAACCCGACCGGCACCGCTGCCGACGCCGAAACCGCAGTCGGCACCAGCGAGACCGTAGGCGACCCGACCGCAGGCGCCACCCCCAACGACATCGTCGACACTGAAAACTCCGCCGCCGACCAGGCAAAAGCAGCGTAAAGGAGACCGATTGCCATGAGCTTCAAGAACAACACCGCCCTTCGCACGGCAACCATCGCAGCATCGTTTCTGCTCACGCTTCTCATCGCAGCATTCGCCACGGGTTGCGCGACCGAGGGCTCCAGCGGCGCGCAAAGCGCTGCGCCCGGAAGCTACGCCATCGACCCCGCAGCGGTCGATTCATCCACCATTACCGAGCCGGTGAGCTGCATGGTCGTGACTTCCGCTAGCCAGAACAGCGCGTTCCGCATTCCCGCAACGTGTCTCGCCTACCCAAAGGCGGCCATTGAGCAGGGCAATTACGCGGGTTACCTCACCTGCGACGCGAATTCGACCCCGCACGGGAAAACCTTCGCCACCACGAAGAACTCGCAGGCCGGCCAAGAGAAAGAAATCGATTCCTTCCTCGCCGACTACTTCACGAGCGTGTGCGGCGCCCGCGCCCAAACCGGCGAGATCGATACCCTTTCCGCCCTCAACAACGCCGCCAACGAGCTGCGCGCCGCAGCTCACGAGCGCGCTCATGCGCGCGGCGAACGCCTCCGGCGTCATATCATACACCGCCGTGCCGTCATCCCGGATCT
>OLOS01003186.1_pt1 | contig 10156 bp, 10 predicted proteins | sample 1672631 | NCBI WGS metagenome assembly OLOS01 (sample SAMEA3136707, study PRJEB25190) | human gut metagenome | biome: human gut; feature: human-associated habitat; material: faeces | place: Austria | collected 2013 | reverse complement strand
GTTGTCTAACCAACGGAGAAACTATACTTACGAGGTTCCCCTCGACGGTATTTCCAGAGGCAATTACCAATGGGCGGTAGCTATTGTCGACAAGACCAAAGATAACCAACCGGGTATCAATATCGGTATCAAAGATAAGGAGAAGAAGGATGGATGGACGTTTATCAGTGAGATGACAATTAAATAAATGAACCGATAAAGCATGAAACATATACATTTATATCTATTTGCACTTATCTCCGTGATCCTTACAAGCTGCTCACACGCCTGTCAAAAGGTAGAGTTGCAGGAAGACACCGTATCATTGCTTCGCAACCCTTGTATGGGTTGGGGAGTATATGATGACGCTAATGATGAAGTACAAAACGCGAATATTTACTGGGCTGCCCAAGACGAGGCAGCCCGTCAATACGCTTCTTTCTTTTATGTACGTTGGAGGTGGTCGGACATGGAACCGGAAGAAGGCAAATACGCCTGGCTGTATGATGAAAATTACAAAAAACTGATACAGGGTGCCTTAGACCGTGGATTGAAACTCTGTTTCCGTATTTACAACAACGGACAGGATAACCTGCGTACCGGAACTCCTGACTACGTACGCCGTGCCGGAGCAAAAGGATATACCGTAAAAGGATTGAAAGGTGATCTTTGGACACCTTATCCGGATGATCCGATTTTTCAGGAAAAACTGGAAAAGTTTGTCGAAGCCTTTGCCAAGGAATATGATAATCCGGATATTGTAGACTTTGTAGACGGATATAGTCTTGGTTGGTGGGGAGAATGTCACCATGTGATCCTGCAAGACCAAAACAAATTCGAGCAAGTGTTCGACTGGTTCACAACCCTCTATTCCACTCACTTCAAAAATGTGCTTCTTACGCTCCCCTTCGGCAGCCAAATCGGTTTCGACACCGAAAAACGAATTGCAATTGACGGAAAAGGATATGGCATGAGACGAGACGGATTGGGAAGCATGTGGTTCAGTGATGAAGAAAGGAGGATCGTCGCGGATATGTATGGAAAGACACTTCTTGTCGGAGAATCCTGTTACTGGGGATGTTCCACCGATGATTGCACTCCATTCACCTCGGATACACGTTATCGGATGAATACATGGAGAGATGTATACAAACAGACCTTCCAACACGCCATTGAAGGACATTTCAATACGTTGGATTTAAGAGAGCTCCCCGAAACAAAAGGGTGGACCGAACGGGCAAATGACCTGGTAGAAAAGTTTATTATCCAAGGAGGATACCGGATATATCCATGCAGCGTATCATTGCCAGTCCGTGCCAAAGCCAAATCGACAGTCCTCATTTCACACGAATGGAAAAATACAGGAAATGGTTATCTACCTAACAATATACCCAACTGGAATTATAAATATAAACCGGCTTTTGCATTGTTTGACCTACAAGGGAATCTAGTGCAAACATGGGTAGACGACAACGCAGAACCTTCGGACTGGTTGCATAACACAGTGCATTCTTATACTTATCCGGTTACTTTCACGGATATTCCGAAAGGTACTTATCAATGGGCTATAGCTATCATCGACCAAACAAAAGACCAACAGCCGGGAATTAAACTGGCAATCAAAGACAAGCAAGAAAAAAAAGGCTGGTTTCTACTTAATGAGATCGTTATTCAATAAAAAACAATTATATGAAAAATTACAAATTTTCTAAAGAAATAAAGGGATTATTCTCACCACAGTGAGAATAAATTCTTATCGCTATGAGAAAAAGTTCTCACCATAATGAGAATTTTTTCTCATCACGGTGAGAATACTTTGAGAATTATTTCATCTTATAAACCAATGTTCCTCCCTTGACAATATCTTCATGAGAGATAGTATTCTTCGTATAAGGTTCACCATTCAAAGTAATGCTATCCACATACTTATGCTCTTTCGACAGGTTCTCTGCGATAATAGTAAAAGTCTTGCCACCAGCCAAATGCAATACCATTTCAGGCAACTGGGGCGCCCCGAATACATACTCGCCACTCACCGGATTCACCGGATAAAATCCCATTGCACTCAACATATACCATGCAGACATCTGACCACAATCGTCATTTCCGCAAAGTCCGTCAGGTTTGTTTCGGTATTGAGTATCGAAAATCTCACGGATTAACTCTTGTGTACGCTCCGGACGACCGGCTAATGCATATAAATAAGTTACGTGATGACTCGGTTCGTTGCCGTGAGCATATTGTCCGATCAATCCTGTTACATCAGCCAGACCTTCACCTTCCAAAGTAACGGTAAACAAAGAATCCAATTTATTCAGGAAAGGTTTTTCACCACCAAAGAGCCGGATTAATCCCGGGACGTCATGTTGCACGTGCCAGGTATATTGCCATGCATTTCCCTCCGTATAATCTCCCCCTATACTTTCCGAATGTCCCAAAGCACTCGGATTAAACGGAGCCTTCCATGTTCCATCTGCTTTGCGCGGACGCATAAACTGGGTTTCAGTATCAAAGAGGTTCTTATAATAATCGGCACGTTTTGCAAAGTACGCCGCATCTTCTTCTTTTCCCATACGGCGTGCCATGTCGGCAGCAGCATAATCGTCATATACCGACTCTAATGTGGAAGACACCGATTCGGCTTTTATCAGGTCGGTCGGGAAATAGCCGTATTTCGTATATACTTCCCAGTTTGACTTCAACGGATGTGAAACAGTCTGCGTCTTCTTTATAATATTGAAAGCACGCTCCGCGTCAAAGCCACGGAATCCCTTACGATAGGCCTCGGCAATCACAGAAACCCCATGATTACCTATCATACAGTAGTTCTCCTTTCCCCATAATGCCCAGATAGGCAGGAATCCCTGCACTTCACCTTGTTCTATCAACGAATTAACAAAACCGTCGACACGTTCGGGAATTATCAATGTATAGAAAGGATGAGCGGCACGATAAGTATCCCACAAAGAGAACGTAGAATAAAAAGTCCCCGTTCCCGCTTTCACAACGGAGTCGGCAGCGTTACGATACATACCATCGACATCCGAAATCTCATTCGGTTGAATCAAAGCATGATAGAAACTGGTATAGAAGTTTGTCTTTTCATCATCGGTACCCTCTATTTCGATACGGCTCAGATAACTATTCCATTCATTATGCGCAGCGTCTCTCACTCCGTCAAAGTCCCAGGCAGGAATTTCCGCTTCCAAGTTCTTCTTGGCTCCGGCTACGCTCGTAGTGGAAAGGGCCACTTTCATCATCAACTCGTCTCCCGGCTGTATGTCGAAAGTAGCAACAATGCGTTTCCCTTTCTCCGTCTCTCCCATCGGAAGGTAAAGCGAGTCTGCAACAGGACGATTAAATTTTATCACAAAGAAATAATCCTGATTCACCCATACGGCATTATTGACATGTCCGGTCAGCGTTTGGGCGTCTTCCCAATTCACCTCACAACTCTTCACGTGTGAATGATATTGTTCTTCCCTCCAGGCAGGACCATGCTGAAGATCTATCAGCAGAGAAGCGGAGTCTGCTTTGTTGTAGGTATATCGATGCAGGGCAGCATGGATAGAAGCCGTGCGGATCATATGGGCATGCTTGCAACAGTTATGAACGCGCTGGCGCTTTGTGATGTGTTGGAGCAGATGGGCGTTCCCGCAAGAGTGCAGAGCGCGCTTTCTATGCCGTCTATTGCGGAGCTTTTCGTGAAGGATAAGGCGGTGCGTCATCTGCAAAAGGGGCGCGTGGTTATCTTCGGCTGCGGAACCGGCTGCCCGCATTTCTCTACCGATACCGCAAGCTCTCTTCGCGCGGTGGAAATCGGCGCAGATATTATGTTCAAGGCAACTATGGTTGACGGCGTGTACGACAAGGATCCGCACAAATACTCCGACGCGGTGAAGTACGACCATCTTACCTTCAAAGAGGTGCTTGAAAAGGAGCTCGGCGTTATGGATTCCACTTCCGCCGCCATGTGCCGCGACAATGATATGCCGATTTATGTTTTCAGCCTTGCAGACCCGGATAATATTGTCCGCGCTGCCTGCGGTGAAAACATCGGCACCCTTGTTACAGACTAAGTTTATTATTTGCCGCAAGGCTCTTCGGCAGAGGGCTTTTTGGCGTTTCAAAAATTTTTATTTTTGCCGAATAAAAGGAGGACATTATGAGAGAACAGCTTATTCCCTATAACGAGAAAATGGAAAAAACTTTAGCCATCCTTGCGGAGGACTATGCTTCCATTCGCGCAGGACGCGCTAACCCCGGTGTTCTTGACAGAATCAGCGTTGAATATTACGGAGCAATGACTCCCATTAACCAGCTCGCTTCCGTTTCTGTTGCAGAAGCACGCATCCTGGTTATTCAGCCGTGGGATAGAAGTTCCCTTAAATCCATCGAAAAAGCCATCAACGCTTCCGATATAGGCATTCCGCCCCAAAACGACGGAAGCTGTATTCGCCTTGTGTTCCCGCCGCTTACCGAGGAACGCCGTAAAGAACTTTGCAAACAGGTTGAAAAACATGGCGAAGAAGCAAAGGTAAATATCCGCAATCATCGTCGCGATGCCAATGATTTCTTCAAAAAGCAGCTCAAGGATAAGCTCGTCACCGAGGACGAACAGAAGGACATCGAAAAGGATGTTCAGAAGCTCACCGATGATTTTATTGCAAAAATCGTCAAAATGGTTGATGACAAAAAGAAAGAAATTATGGAAATCTAAGCTGCGGTTGCGGCAGGAGGAAACAGCTTGACGGATAAAACTCTTTTGCCACAGCATGTAGGAATTATTATGGACGGAAACGGCCGCTGGGCAAAAAAATGCGGTCTTCCGAACAATGTGGGACATAAAAAAGGCGCCGAGGTATTTGAAAACATATCTCGGCATTGCCGTGATATGGGAATTCCGTGGCTGACGGTCTATGCGTTTTCCACGGAGAATTGGCGCCGCCCCAAGGATGAGGTTTCCGGCATTATGAACCTTATGCGCAGTTACCTTAAAAATATGGTAAAGGCGAAAAACGAACATATTGCGGTGCGCTTTATCGGCAGCCGCGAAAATATAGAGCCGGATTTGCTTGCGCTTATGGAGGAGGCGGAAACCGCCGACGTGGGCGAGGTTATAACCACGGTGCAGGTGGCTTTCAATTACGGCGGGCGGGACGAAATCGTTCACGCCGCGCGTCAGCTTGTCCAAAAGGGTGAGGAAATCACGGAGGAGAGCATCTCCGCAAATCTCTATTCCGGCGTGCCGGAGGCGGATTTAATTCTTCGTCCCAGCGGCGAGGAGAGGCTGTCCAACTTTCTGCTGTGGGAAAGCGCCTATGCGGAATTTGTTTTTATGGATGTGCTGTGGCCGGATTTTACTGCGGCGGATTTCGACAAAGCGCTTGACGAATTCGCAAAGCGCAGCCGCCGTTTCGGCGGAGTATAATTACAAAGGGGAAATACTTTGAAAACGAGAATAATTTCTGCCGCGGTGGGACTTGCTCTGCTGGGCATAGTTATGTATTTTTTTAATACTCCGGTATTGGATGTGGCGGTGGCGCTGCTTTCCGCCGTTTCGGTGCACGAATTTGTGCACGCTGCGGGGCTTTCGGAACACAAGCTGCTGGAAACGGTGTGCCTTATTTTCGGCGTTGCATTTTCAACGATTTACTTCAATATTTTCTCCGGAATAACCTTCCTGGCGGAGCTTATTTTCGCCGGAATTTTGCTGATAATGTTGCTTTTCGGTCACAAGGAGCTTGAGGTGGGCAAAATCGCCTTTGTGTTTATGACCTCATCGCTGATACCGAGGGTATTTTCTATGCTTCTGCTTTACAGAGAATACGGCAAGCTCGTGAGCTATTATCTTGTGGGACTCAGCTTCTGCGTTGCTTGGCTCAACGATATTTTTGCGTATTTCTCCGGCTATTTCTTCGGCAAAAAGAAGCTTTGTCCGGAAGTCAGCCCCAAAAAGACGGTGGAGGGTGCCATCGGCGGCGTTGCGGGGGATCTCATTCTCTGCCTCGTGCTTACATACGTCTTTGCCGCGGTGGCAGGTGTGCAGATAAATTGGCTCAGCCTTTGCATTTTCCTGCCCATTGGCGCTGTGGCAAGCATCTTCGGCGATCTGTGCGCTTCGATAATAAAGCGCCAGTTTGGAATAAAGGATTACGGCAACATTATGCCCGGTCACGGCGGAGTTATGGATCGCTTTGACAGCTGGGCTTTCGTTGCGCCGCTCCTTTATATATGGAATATTTATCTTCCGTTCATAGGATGAACAAAAAATTTTGATATATTTATTATTGCCGCTTGATTTGCGGCAATAATTTTATATGACGAATGGGGGGATTTGCGGTGAAAAGAATAGCGGTTCTCGGTTCGACAGGCTCAATCGGTACGCAGACGCTGGATGTTTGCCGCCGCCTTGGGTATGAGATAGTCGCGCTTGCGGCGGGCGGCAATGCGGAGCTGCTTGAGGCCCTTGTCGGCGCGGGAGTTTTCTCCGAAGTTAGTTGCCGCGGCGGACGAAAACGCCGCAAGGCGCTTGAGCATCGCACTTTCCGGCACAGGAATAACGGTGCTCGGCGGTGAGCGCGCCGTGCTCGAAGCAGCGGCGGCGGAGTGCGATATCGTGCTCAACGCAGTAACCGGCATAGCCGGACTGCGCCCAACCATAGCCGCCGTCGAAGCCGGAAACGATATTGCCCTTGCGAACAAGGAAACCCTTGTAGCAGGAGGCAGGCGCGTTATGGACTATGCCGCAGAGCACGGAGTAAAAATTCTTCCGGTGGACAGCGAACATTCCGCCATATTTCAGTGCCTTCAGGCAAAGGGTGACTACGCCCGCATAAAAAAGCTGATTTTGACAGCCTCCGGCGGCCCGTTCTTCGGAAAAACCGCCGCCGAGCTTGAAAATATGCGTCCGGAGGACGCTTTGCGCCATCCCACATGGAGCATGGGGAAAAAAGTGACCATAGATTCCGCTTCCATGGCGAACAAGGGACTTGAAATTATAGAAGCCGCACATCTTTTTGGGGTGGAGCAGAATAATATTGATGTGGTAATTCACAGGGAGAGCATAGTCCATTCGCTGGTGCAGTTCGCGGACAATTCCGTTCTGGCGCAGCTTGGCGTGCCGGATATGCGAACGCCCATTCAGTATGCGCTGACTTGGCCGGAGCGTGAAAACGGCGCTGCGGCGGAGCTTGACCTTGCCGAGGCGGGTGCGCTGCATTTTTACAGGCAGGATGAGGAGGCTTTTCCGTCCACGAACCTTGCGCGCCGAGCCCTTGCAAAAGGCGGCACGGCGACTGCGGCGTTTAACGCCGCGGATGAAATTGCGGTGGCGGCGTTCCTTAAGGGAAAAATAAAGTTCACGGATATACCGAGAATAATCGAAAAGACGATTGAAATGGAATTTACAAAGGGAAATTCATTCGACGAGGTATTCTATACCGATTGCGAAGCAAGAAAATTTGCTTCGGAGCTTGTTAGATAAGGGGATTGCATTTTGAACATTCTGAGCATTATAATTGCAATTTTATTATTCGGATTTATGATTTTTTTCCACGAGCTTGGGCATTTTTCCATGGCGAAGTGGGCGGGAGTAAAGGTAAACGAGTTCGCCATAGGCATGGGACCCAGGATACTATCAAAGACGGTGGGGGACACCACCTACGCTCTGCGGCTTTTCCCCATAGGGGGCTTTGTGGCCATGGAGGGTGAGGATGAGGACAGCGCCGATTCCCGAAGCTTTACCGCCTGCCCGGTGTGGAAAAGAATTATAATAACCGCCGCCGGCGGCATTATGAACCTGATTTTGGGACTTATAGTGGTGATTGTTCTCACCTGCGGACAGAGCCTGCTCGGCACTACCACCGTTGCGAACTTCACCGAAAATTCCGTTTCGGCGAACTATTTGCAGGTCGGGGACAAAATTACCGCGGTGAATGGTGAATCCGCCGACTGCGACTACGATATAATTTATTCGCTTATCCGTGACGGAGACGGCATTGTTTCCATGGATGTTATCCGCGACGGAAAGAAGCTTCGTATCGACGACATCAATTTCGATATGGCGGACTACGGCGGAACGAAAGCCGTTGTGCTCGACTTCGGCGTTTACGGCGAGGAGCCGACCTTCGGCGGAGTGATTTCGTATTCTTTCCGTTGGATGTATTCGCTTATCAAGCTTGTATGGCGTTCCCTCGGGGACATCATCAGCGGCAACTTTGCGTTGAACCAGCTTTCCGGTCCCATCGGTGTTACTGAGGCCTTTGCGGAGGCGGCTTCCTCCGCGAATATCAAGAGTCTGCTGCTCATTCTGGCGCTTATTACGGTGAACCTTGGCGTATTTAACCTTATGCCACTGCCCGCGTTGGACGGCGGAAGAATATTCTTCATGGTCATCGAATGGATTTTCGGAAAACCCGTAAACCGTAAAGTAGAAGCCGTAATTCACTCCGTGGGAATGGCGCTGTTGCTTGTTCTGATGGTGATTGTGGCATATAATGATATAGTAAAGCTTGTGGCGAGGTGACATACTTGGCAAAGGAAGTTAAAATCGGAAATACCACCATCGGCGGGAATAACCCGGTGGCAATTCAGTCAATGATAAGCGTTCCGTCGACAGATATTGAGGGCAGCGTGCGCCGGGCAAAGGAGCTTGAGTATGCGGGCTGCGAAATTCTGCGCGCCGCGATTCCCGATATGGCGGCGGTGGAGCTTATCCCCGCGATAAAAGATGCCATAAGCATCCCGCTTGTGGCGGATATTCACTTTGATTACAAACTTGCGCTTGCCGCAGTGGAAGCAGGAGTTGACAAAATCCGCATAAATCCGGGTAATATCGGCTCGGAGGACAGAGTTCGCAAGGTGGTGGAGGCCTGCGGCAATGCGGGAGTCGCCATTCGCGTGGGAGTGAACGGCGGTTCCCTCGATAAGCGCTTGCTCGAAAAATACGGTGCGCCCACGGCAGATGCTCTGGCGGAAAGCGCCATGGAGCATGTTGCGCTGCTTGAAAAATACGGCTTCACCGACACGGTGATTTCCATAAAATCCAGCAGTGTAAAGACAATGATAAACGCCTGCCGCCTTGTGGCGCAGCGCTGCGACTACCCGCTGCACCTCGGTGTGACGGAAGCGGGAACCGAGCGCATGGGAATAATCAAAAACGCCATAGGCATAGGCTCGCTTTTGGTGGACGGAATCGGTTCCACTGTGCGCGTGACTCTCACCGCCGACCCCGTGCGGGAGATTTACGCCGCGAAAGATATTCTGAAAGCGGCGGGAGTGCGCCATTTCGGTGTGAACATTGTTGCCTGTCCGACCTGCGGCAGAACGAGAATTGACCTTATAAAGCTTGCGCAATCGGTGGAAGACGCCCTTGCAGGCTGCGATAAAGACATAACCGTTGCCGTGATGGGCTGCGCCGTGAACGGTCCGGGCGAAGCCCGCGAAGCGGATATAGGCGTTGCCGGCGGAGACAAATGCGGACTTATTTTTAAGAAAGGCGAGATTCTTCGCAAGGTTCCGGAGGAGGAAATCCTTCCGGCGCTGCTCGAGGAAATTGAACGGATTTAAGGAATGGGGAAAACAGTCGCGGAGGTTTTCGGCACAGAAAAAAACTCTGCGCTTGCGGCGGCGGAAATTTTCGCCATGCGCATAGATATGGAAAACCGCACTGTGGAAGCAAAAATTGCTCCTGCAAAAACGATACATAAAAGCGAGATATATACGCTGCAAAGCAAAATCTGCGAAAAGCTGGGCATACAAAATGTCCGGCTTGTTCCTGTTTACAGTCCTTCACTGCTTGGCGATGATTATTTCGGCGACGTAGCCGCCGAAGCGGCGCGCCGCGGCGTGCCGGTAAACGGCTTTTTCAATGGGTGCAGCGCACACTTTGGCGATGGCAAGCTCGAAATCGAGCTTGCGCACGGTGGTGTGGACATTCTTCTGCGGGAACGCTGCGACAAAGTCATGCAGCAGATAATCCGAGAAGAATTCGGCACCGAGGTAAAGGTCGTTTTCTCCGGCGTAACGGAGGTTGACATGGAAATAATAAAAGCTCAGGCGCCGCCGATAACGCGGAGTTATTCGCCTCCGGAGCAGCATTATGCTTCGCCTGCAGTGGCTTACGCACCGCCGCCGATGAATTACGCACCGTCGCCAAATTATACGCCGTCTGCGG
>OLOS01003184.1_pt1 | contig 10163 bp, 6 predicted proteins | sample 1672631 | NCBI WGS metagenome assembly OLOS01 (sample SAMEA3136707, study PRJEB25190) | human gut metagenome | biome: human gut; feature: human-associated habitat; material: faeces | place: Austria | collected 2013 | reverse complement strand
AGAATCTCTCCGTCTTCTTCGAGGAAGGTAATCACCGGTTCATCCAGTCCGGTAAAAGGTTTGTAACGTTCATATTTTCCGGGATTATTTACAGCGCGGCAATCAAAAACATAGCCGCCCCCATTGCCTGTCGGATCGTCAGGAATCCCTTTCTTATAAGCAAAACTCATGACTTTGACTGTGAGCTGGCGCTTTTTCAGATCGTCCGTAAATTGTTTCAGCCCGGTCAGTTCACGCAATACTTTACAGAGATACGGATATTCCGGATATTCCTCTTTCAACAGTTCGCGCAGGTTCCCGATAGCATAAGGAACACTCTGGATAAAATGGGGCTTCTTTTCGAAGTAGCCACGAAAGCCATAGGCTCCAAGCACTTGCAAAGTACGGAAAAGTACAAAATGGCGAAGCTGGCTATAAAAATAAGGTTCGTCAATTGGTTGGTATTTGCGGAGTGCTTCAATATATTCTTGCAGCAGTTCCTGACGGAGACTATCAGGATATTTTGCTTTTGCCTGCCATAAGAAAGAAGCAATGTCATAATAGAACGGTCCCTTACGTCCGCCCTGAAAATCAATAAACCATGGTTCGCCGTCTTTAATCATCACATTACGACTTTGGAAGTCACGATACATAAAAGTGGCAGAAGAACTACGAAGCAGAACATCGCTCATCTTCTGGAAATCATCTTCCAGTTTATCCTCTTGAAACTCCATGCCGGTAGCCTTGAGAAAACAGTATTTAAAGTAATTCAGGTCCCAAAGGATAGAACGTTGGTTAAACTCCGGCTGGGGATAGCAACGGGAGAAATCAAATCCGTCCGCCCCGGCAAACTGGATAGCGGGCAGCAGGCGAATCGTCTTTCGAAGCAGTTCTTTTTCATCTTCGGAAAAGACACTCGTGGCACGTCCTTTCTCTATGGCATGAAACAACAAAGTGTCTCCTAAATCTTCTTGCAGATAATAGGTTTTATCTTCCGACACGATGTGAATCTCAGGAATAGGCAAACCGCATCTGCGGAAATGGGCCGCCATATAAAGAAAAGCCTCATTCTCATCGATACAGGTTCCATAAACTCCGATCAATGTTTGCACCCCCGCCAACCGGAAATAACGGCGATTGGAGCCGGAAGAAGGTAATTCTGTTATATTCTCGGCGGGAACTCCCGTATATGCCAGATAAAGTTTTTTGTAGTTCTTCGGTAATCATAATCGTATATTTTCGAGCAAAGATAGGGATAAAAACTAAAAAATAAGAGAGCTGATTTAAGTAATATTCATCCGAATACATTATCTTTGTTTCAGTTAAACTGACCTGATTTCATGAGAAAAAACATATTGGTACTACTATGCGTAGCATTTATCATACAGTTTACCGGCCTTCTCCCCCTTCAAGCCGGACATTATTACTATAAACAAATCTCCCTGAAAGACGGACTACCTTCCACCGTGCGCTGTATCCTGACGGATGAACAAGGCTTTGTATGGATTGGAACCCGTTCCGGGCTGGGACGATACGACGGGCATGAACTCAAAAAATATGTTCATCAGGCCGATGATCCTCATTCCATTCCACATAATTTTATCTATCAGATGATAGAAGACGAACAAAACAATATCTGGATTCTGACGGACAAAGGAGTGGCGCGCTATCGACGGCAGAGTGATGACTTCTTCATACCAACGAATGAGTCGGGAAATAACATTATCGTTTATTCAGTTTGCCTGACAAAAGGAGGCGTCTTGTTCGGTTCAAAAAATAAAATCTTTTTCTATAATTATCAGGATGCTTCCTTACGCCTCTTGCAATCATTTGAGCGGGAACCGAATTACAATGTCACCCTGCTGACCCTTTGGGATGAACATACCCTGCTCTGTTGTAGCCGGTGGCAGGGCTTACTACTACTCGACTTAAAAACCGGAAAATATAACCCTCCCCCTTTCGATTGCGGAAAAGAAATCATGAATATATTCATCGATTCACAGAAAAGGATATGGGTGGCACCTTACAACGGAGGCTTGAATTGCCTGACCCGCGACGGAAAACTGCTAGCCACCTATACCACCCGCAATTCTTATCTGAGCAACAATGTTGTATTAAGCCTCGCCGAACGGGAAGGGCAGATATGGATTGGAACAGACGGAGGAGGCATCAATATCCTTGACCCGGAAACGGGGCAATTTTCCCTATTGGAACACATCCCCGGAAGAGATAACTATTCACTTCCTGCCAATTCGATCTTATGTCTTTATAACGACCGGAATAATAATATGTGGGCAGGCAGCATCCGAAACGGATTAATCAGCATCCGGGAAGTTTCTATGAAAACATATAAAGATGTATTGCCCGGCAACGACCGCGGATTAAGCAACTCCACTGTTTTGAGCCTTTTTCAGGAATCCGAAAACCGGATCTGGATAGGTACGGACGGAGGAGGCATAAACAGCTTTAACCCGTTTACGGAGAAATTCGCCCATTACCCTTCGACTTGGGAAGACAAAGTAGCCTCTATCTGTCCGTTTACTCCCGGTAAATTATTAATTTCCCTTTTCTCGCAGGGAGTATTCATTTTCAATCCGGCAACAGGAGAAAAACATCCCTTCACCATTGTCGATAATGAAACGAACACCCGTCTCTGTAACCGGGGAAAAGCCGTGAATTTACTACAAAACACGCCTCACAGCATATTATTCCTGGGAGATCATGTTTATAAATACAATCTGAAAGAACAGACTTTCAATATTGCTACCGAGCAGGAAGGGCAAGATATCATCGGTACCCTTTTACCTATTGGCAATTATCAGGATTATACTTATATAAACGATACAAAACACATCTACGAACTGGATAACCGTACAAACCGGTTGAAAGCATTGTACTCTTGCCGGAAAGATACTGTTATCAACTCCGTTTCACGAGATAAAGAAGGACACTTCTGGATCGGGAGCAATTACGGATTGATACATTATCATCCCGGAACCAAGACAAAGACTCTGATACCGACTTCCCTGTTCGGCGAAATTACTCTGCTCGTATGCGACCAGCAGGGAAAAGTATGGATAGGAGCCGACAGTATGCTCTTTGCCTGGTTGATCAAAGAAAAGAAGTTTGTCCTATTCGGAGAGTCGGATGGAGCTATTTTAAACGAATATCTTTCCAAGCCTCAATTATTAAGTATGCAGGGAGATATCTACATGGGCGGTGTAAAAGGCTTGCTTCATATCAACAGCAAGCTCCCGCTGACCACCTCCGAACTTCCACAACTCCAATTGTCAAATGTCATTATCAACGGAGAATCCGTCAACGATAAGTTAAGCGGTAATCCGAAAGGTATCTCCGCTCCTTGGAACAGCAATATTACTATCCGAATCATGTCGAAAGAGGAAGACATTTTCCGCCAAAAAGTATATAAATACCAGATAGAAGGGTTGAATGACCAACAAATCGAATCCTACAACCCTGAACTGGCTATACGCTCACTGCCACCGGGCAGTTATAAAATCATGGCTTCCTGTACGGCCAAAGATGGTAGTTGGATTCCTAACCAAGAAGTACTGGAGTTAACGATTCTTCCTCCCTGGTATCGTACATGGTGGTTCATCCTCAGTTGCGCAGTTTTCGTTGTCGCCGTTATTATAGAGACTTTCCGAAGAACCTTGAAACGCAAAGAGGAAAAGCTCAAATGGGCTATAAAAGAGCACGAGCAACAAGTGTATGAAGAAAAAGTACGCTTCCTTATCAATATCAGCCACGAGCTTCGTACACCGTTGACACTGATACACGCTCCACTTAGCAGAATATTGAAATCACTCTCCTCCGAAGATCATCAATACCTTCCCCTGAAAGCTATTTACAGACAGTCACAACGTATGAAGAACCTGATTAACATGGTGCTTGATGTGCGTAAAATGGAAGTCGGAGAAAGTAAAATGCAGATACAGCCTCATCCGCTCAATAAATGGATTGAGGACGTATCACAAGACTTTATCAGTGAAGGTGAAGCCAAGAATGTGCGAATCCGTTATGAGCTCGACCCACGGATTGAAACTGTCAGTTTCGATAAGGACAAGTGCGAGACTATTTTAAGCAACCTGCTTATCAACGCGCTCAAACATAGTCCTGAAAATACAGAAATTACAATTACCTCCGAATTACTTTCAGAAGAAAGCAGAATACGTATTTCCATAATCGACCAAGGAAACGGATTGCAGCAAGTAGACACCCGGAAACTCTTTACCCGTTTCTATCAAGGGACAGGAGAACAAAGCGGAACGGGAATCGGATTATCTTATTCCAAGATTCTGGTTGAGCTGCATGGTGGTTCTATCGGTGCCCGCAACAATCAGGAAGCAGGTGCAACTTTCTTCTTTGAACTGCCACTGAAGCAAAAGACCGAAGAAATTATCTGCCAGCCTAAGGCATATCTGAACGAACTGATAGGCGACAATGACAATGAACAGATTCCTGATGAGGACAATTTCGACACGACCCCTTACAGTATTCTGGTAGTGGACGACAATTCCGACCTGACGGACTTCCTGAAAAAATCATTAGGAGAATATTTCAAGCGGATCGTAATTGCTGCAGACGGTGTAGAAGCCCTTCAACTTATCAAGAGCCATACTCCGGATATCATCGTCAGTGATGTAATGATGCCGCGAATGAACGGATATGAATTGTGTAAAAACATCAAAGAGGATATTACTATCAGCCACATCCCTATCATCCTGCTGACGGCAAGAGATGATAAACAAAGCCAGCTGAGCGGTTACAAAAACGGAGCGGACGCCTATCTCACCAAGCCTTTTGAAATAGAAATGTTAATGGAACTCATCCGCAACCGGTTGAAAAACCGCGAACATACCAAGAAAAGGTATCTGAATGCCGGCTTGATTCCTGCCCCGGAAGAGAGCACGTTCAGTCAGGCGGACGAAACATTCTTACTCAAAATGAATAAGATTATCCAGGAAAATCTGGATAACAGTAATCTGGATGTCGCTCTGGTCTGCAAAGAAATCGGCATGAGCCGGGCTTCGCTCTATAACAAGCTAAAAGCTCTTACCGATATGGGGGCCAATGATTATATTAACAAATTCAGAATGGAGAAAGCGATCACATTAATGACTGGCACGGAGCTGTCATTTACGGAAATCGCCGAGAAAGTCGGGTTTACTACTTCCCGCTATTTCAGTACGGCTTTCAAACAATATACAGGCGAAACGCCGACACAGTATAAGGAAAAGCGGAAACAGGAAAAGAAAAACGAATAGCCATCCGACAACTAAAAAATAAAAAACGGTGAACACTGTGCAGCAACGAACTGCCTGATGTTCACCGTTTGTTCTATATATTGAGCCTTGTCTACTCTCAACCGTTGACTTTTTTATAGTCTTCCAGGAATTTTTTCAGTCCCGAATCCGTCAACGGATGATTCAACAATCCCTTAATGGCACTCAACGGGCAAGTAGCAACATCCGCCCCCACTTCCACACATTCGATAATGTGCTTCGTATTACGGATAGAAGCTGCCAGCACTTGCGTCTTGTAATCATACGTGCGGTACATACGTACAATATCCCCAACAAGTCCTATCCCATCTTCACAAATATCATCCAGACGGCCGACGAAAGGAGATACATAAGTTGCCCCGGCTTTAGCCGCCAGCAACGCCTGTCCCACCGAAAAGACCAGCGTACAGTTCGTGCGTATTCCTTTCTCCGTGAAATACTTGATGGCTTTGATACCATCGGCAATACAAGGCACTTTCACTACGATATGCGGATTAAGCGCCGCCAGCTCCTCGCCTTCGCGAATCATCCCTTCATAATCGGTCGCTATCACCTCGGCACTCACATCACCGTTGACGATATTACATATCTTGACATAATGGTCACGCTGGTTCTGTGTTCCCTTGATACCTTCTTTCGCCATGAGCGAAGGGTTGGTAGTCACTCCGTCAAGTACACCGAGGTCATGTGCCTCCTTAATCTGCTCCAAATTGGCTGTGTCAATAAAAAACTTCATACTCTTATTTTTTTAATGGTTAACTATCTAATAGTCAAAGATAAGAAATTATTTCCATTCACAACCGTATCAAGCGATCGTTATTGACGGATCAAGATAAACATCCTGGATAGCATTCAATAATTCTACCCCTTTATTCATCGGTTTCTGGAAAGCCTTACGTCCGCTAATCAGTCCCATACCTCCGGCACGCTTATTCACTACGGCAGTAATGACGGCATCACGCAAATCGGAAGTTCCGTGAGATTCCCCACCGGAATTAATCAGTCCTACACGCCCCATGTAGCCATTAGCAACCTGATAACGGCAAAGGTCAATCGGGTGGTCAGTCGCCAGTTCGGTGTACATACGTTCGTCCACCTTGCCGAAGCCGATAGCTTTAAAGCCGCCGTTATTCGTCGGAAGTTTCTGCTTCACAATATCCGCCTTAATGGTCACACCCAGGCGGTCAGCCTGTCCGGTCAGGTCGGCAGCAGAGTGATAATCTATTGCTCCTTTTTTGAAATCATTGTTACGCAGATAGCACCACAGAATGGTTGCCATACCCAGTTCGTGCGCATATTCAAACGCCTCGGCAATCTCTACCAACTGACGGCGACTCTGTTCCGAACCGAAATAGATAGTAGCTCCGACAGCTACTGCCCCCATGTTCCATGCCTCCTTCACGGTGCCAAACAACACTTGGTCGAAGCTGTTCGGATAAGAAAGCAGTTCATTATGATTCAACTTCACAACGAAAGGTATCTTATGGGCATACTTACGCGCTACGGAACCCAGGATTCCGAAAGTGGAAGCCACGGCGTTGCAGCCGCCTTCAATAGCCAGTTTCACGATATTCTCCGGGTCGAAATAGATCGGGTTCGGAGCAAAAGAAGCCCCGGCGGTATGCTCGATATCCTGATCGACAGGAAGAATGGACACATATCCGGTATTTGCCAATCGGCCATGCCCCAAGAGAGACTGAAGGCTATTCAATACCTTTATATTACGATCTGAATCCAACCAGATTTTATCTATTGTATCGGGAGAGGGAATGTGAATCAGCGATTTATCGATGGTTTTACAGGTGTGATCCAAATAATAACAGGATTTATCTCCTAATAATTCTATAACTTTATTCATAACTTCATTTTTTTAATGTATAACTTTATTCTATTTTTTCTTTCCCTGGTTGGCTACTGCCTCCATTAATTTTCTGATTTCTTCGGGATTACCCAGAAAGTAGTCATTGGCTACATTAAGATTCTCGTCGAACTCAAACACATAAGGCACGGCAGTAGGCAGGTTCAGTTTTATAATATCTTCATCCGAAATATGTTTCAGATGTTTGATAATCCCCCTCAAACTATTACCGTGAGCTACCACCAGTAAAGTATGGGCAGTTTTCAATGCAGGAAATATATTTGATTCCCAATAAGGCATAATACGTTCAATGGTATCCTTCAATGATTCGGTACGGGGCAGTTCAGCATCGGGTACCTCGTGATATCGATAGTCGAAACGTGGATTTCTAAGGTCATTCTCTGCAAGCGGATTAGGAGCAATGTCATAGCTGCGGCGCCATACAAGCACTTGTTCCTCCCCATACTTCCCGGCGGTTTCCGCTTTATTCAGCCCTTGTAACTCTCCATAATGCTTCTCATTCAGGCGCCAGTTCTTTTCCACGGGAATCCAGTCGAGATTCATCTTATCAAGCACGCAGTTCAGAGTTTTCACTGCACGTTTCAGATAGGAAGTATAGGCTTTATCGAAATTGAAGCCATATTCTCTCAGCGTCTCCCCTGCCTTCTCGGCTTCGGCAACTCCTTTTTCCGTAAGGTCTACATCCGTCCAGCCGGTGAAACGATTTTCCTTGTTCCATACACTCTCTCCGTGACGAAGTAATACTATTTTTTTCATTCTTAATGATCTCCTTTCTTTTTATATCTACGCATTATATATAGAACATTTTATTTCTCCACAAAGTTCACGAAAGAATAAGGAGTTATCAATACCTAAAAATGGTGGTTTATTAGCAGGAATCCGACAAAAATGACTACTTTTACATATTAAACAAATTTTTAACCTTCAGAACAAACTGTAAAATGCCTGAAACAGACACACACAGAGAAGACATCTTCCTACGGAAATTAATGAATAAAGCCAACATCGGCTGGTGGGAGGCAGATGTAAAAACAGAGTGTTACAAATGCTCCGGCTTCATAGCCCAACTTCTCGGTCTCGACGAGGAGGGTATTATTAGTTTCAATGATTTCAACAAGCGGATTCTGAGGGAAGACCAGCAACACACCACTTCCCACTCTTTCGATGAATTACAGCAGACGATTGAAGAAGTATATCTGCTCGATACTCCTAAAGGGGGTGTATGGATACGCAGCAAGATATGTTACCAGGAAACAGACGAGGCAGGAAACACCAAGATATATGGCATAGCCGAAACACAAGACGGACCACATATGGCGTCCGCTTACCAGGCATTGCAGAACAGTGAACGCATTCTGCATAATATCTATAAAAATATCCCCGTAGGCATCGAATTATACAATAAAGACGGGCTCCTGATCGACCTTAACAAGAAGGAACTGGAAATGTTTCATATAGCCAGCAAAGAAGATGTCTTGGGAGTTAATCTGTTCGAGAATCCCCTGCTTCCGGAAGAGATCAAACAGAAACTCAGAAATAATGAAGACGCCGACTTTACATTCTGCTATGAATTTTCCAAGATAAACGGATACTACCAGTCACAAAGTTCGGGAGGCAGTATAGATTTAACAACCAAAGTAACTACGCTGTACGACCATAATCATGAGCCGATCAATTACTTGGTGATTAACGTAGACAAGACCGAAAATACCATTGCTTATAATAAGATTCAGGAGTTCAAAAATTTCTTCGACCTGGTAGGCGACTATGCCAAAGTTGGTTATGCCCATTTCGACGCTTTGAGCCGGGACGGTTATGCCCTGAGCAGCTGGTACAGGAATATAGGAGAGGAAGAAGGTACCCCACTACCGGAAATCATCGGCATACACTCCCACTTCCACCCCGAAGACCGGGCTGTAATGCTTGATTTTCTGGATAAGGTCATTAAAGGGGAAAGTAGCAAATTATGTCGTGATATGCGTATTCGCAGAGCTGACGGAAACTATACGTGGACACGCGTGAATGTGTTGGTCCGGAATTATCTCCCACAGGATAATATCATCGAAATGTTGTGCATCAACTTTGATATCACCCAACTGAAAGAAACGGAACGAATGCTCATTCAAGCTAAAGAGAAAGCAGAAGAATCCGACCGGCTAAAGTCTGCCTTCCTTGCCAATATGAGCCACGAGATACGTACACCGCTCAATGCGATTGTCGGTTTTTCGAGTATGCTGCAAGAGGCGGACAATCCGGAAGAGAAACTGCAGTATGTCACCATCATCGAAGAGAACAACAAACGCCTGCTACAACTTATTTCCGATATTCTCGACTTGTCAAAAATCGAAGCTGGAACTTTTGACTTTACCTTCGAGAAAGTGAACGCCAAACGGTTATGCAATGAATTATACCAAGCAATGCAGATGCGAACCTCCCCGCAGGTGGAACTCCGCCTGTCTCCCGATCTGCCCGATTTGCAACTCACCAGCGATAAAAGTAGGCTTTACCAAGTATTATCAAACTTCGTAGTCAATGCGTTAAAATTTACCTCCGAAGGGAGTATAACCATCAGTTACCAAATAAAAGGAAAAGAAGCGAAATTCTCCGTAGAGGATACGGGTATAGGAATCGAACCGGAAAAGCAAACGGCTGTATTCAACCGTTTTGTCAAACTCAATAATTTTATTCCCGGCACCGGTCTCGGTCTTTCTATCTGCCAGAGTATCATCACACAACTCGGAGGAAAGATCGGAGTAGACTCGGAACCCGGAAAGGGTTCCTGTTTCTGGTTTACACATCCACTCGGCTAACCCGGAAAGCAGGTTCACAATTTACTTCCAGAACCCCGTTACAATACATTCAGGGCAAGGATTATTCTCACCATGACGAGAAAAAATTCTCATAGTAATGAGAAAAAGGGAGGTGTGTCAAAATGCGCACCTTCTTTTTTTTAAGCACAAAGCCCCGACTTTCACAAGCTGGGGCTTTGTTATTACCTA
>OLOS01003181.1_pt1 | contig 10175 bp, 10 predicted proteins | sample 1672631 | NCBI WGS metagenome assembly OLOS01 (sample SAMEA3136707, study PRJEB25190) | human gut metagenome | biome: human gut; feature: human-associated habitat; material: faeces | place: Austria | collected 2013 | reverse complement strand
GTGGCGGCCACCGGCTCTGCCGGGGCGGCGGGCGCCGGCGTGCCGCTGTTCTTGAACCAGAAGAACCCAGCCCCAGCGCAGAGCAGCGCCAAAATTACGATGAGCACCAGAAACATTTTCCGCTTGCGCCGTTTGCTGGCGACCTCATTGCGGTAGGTATAGAAATCAGCCATAGAAGCTCCCATCTTTATCTCAAAAACATATATGGTTATTATACGCCACAATCCGCACAGGTACAAGTGGGCCCGCAAAATTTTACAGAGCCGGGCGGGATCTGCCGCAAAAATAAACTTGACGCTTTTCCTCTGTGCCTCTATAATGTAGGTAAGAATAACCGTGACCAATTATCACAGAACGGAGGTCCTGCCCTATGGCATGGATGATCGTATCCGATAGTTCCTGCGAGATCCGCGAGTTGGAGCGCCCCGCGCCGGGCGTGCAGTTTGCCCTTGTACCGTTTAAAATCCGTGTAGGCGAACGCGAGTACGTTGACCTGCCCACGCTGAACACCCATCAGATGCTGCAGGCTATGACCGACTACAATGGTGCCAGCACCACCGCCTGCCCCAGCCCCGAGGAATGGGCCGAGTATTTTTTGCAGGCGGACAACGTGTTTGCCTTTACCATCAGCAGCAATCTGTCCGGCAGCTACAACGCCGCCATGGCCGCACGCACGATGGTGTTGGAAGAGCACCCCGAAAAGAAGATTTTCGTGCTGGACACCCTGAGCTGTTCCGGTGCGCTGGCCGGTGCTGCCGAGCTGGCCAACAAGCTGATCGGCGAGAATCAGGAATTTGATGATATCTGCTTTGCGCTGAAAAAGTTTGCCGAGAACACCCACATCCTGTTTGCTCTGGCGAGCTTTGACAACCTGGCCAAGAACGGTCGTGTAAACAAGGTGGTGGGCTTTATCGCAGGCCGCCTGAACATGCGCGTGCTGGGCCGGCGCACAGCGGACGGCAAAATTGACTTCTACTTCAAGACGCGCGGCGAGACCCGCGTGCTGGCTAAGATTCTGGAGCAGATGGATGAGGACGGCTACGACGGTGTGCATCCTGTGCTGATCAGCGAGTGCGGCAACCAGACCGCCGCCCAGCTGCTGCACCACGGCATTGACGCCAAGTGGCCCGGTGCCCCGGTGCGCGTCGTGCCCTGCTCTGGTCTGTGCAGTTTTTATGCGCAGGATCAAGGGATTATTATAACGTATTAAGTTTATTAAGATATAAAACAAACCGTCCGGGAAGAAGTGCAACAGCTTCTTTCCGGGCGGTTTGGCTTCTCCTGCAGGAGAAGCTGTCAGCGGCTTGACCGCTGACTGATGAGGGGCGGGTTTGCCAGCATCACCCCTTTAGGGGGTGGCACGGCAGACGCGCCCCTCATCCGGCCTTCCCCCGAGGAGGAAGGCTTTTTATTCCGGCATCCGTGTTTTTACAAACTCTAAAAACGCCTGGGCGGCAGGGGCGAGGTTCTCACCGCAGGCAAGGCCAATCTCCATCAGCTGGGGCGGGTCCATCGGGCGCTCCACCACGCCGGGGTAGCCGTGCTGGTGGTTGATGGCGTTGTTGACGCTGATGCCCAGCCCCGCCGATACCATGGCGTAGGTCGCCGTGATGTCCATGGTGGAATAGCTCGTGTGCGGCTTGGTCTTGAGCTTATCGAACAGCAGCGTGATATCCGTCTCCATGCCGGGGTAGCTTTCGATGAAGGGCTCGGTTTTCATGCGCTGCACCGGGACGGCGTCCATACCGGCCAGCGGGTTGCTTTTGGGCACCAGCACCAGCAGCTCATCCTGGCGGATGGGCAGCCAGACCGGCAGGCCGTCGCGGCGGCTGATAAGGCAGAAATCCGTGCGGTGGTCCTTGACCATTTCGGCCAGCTCGCTGCTGGTGCCGTTGACAATGCGCACCGCCACGCCGGGATGCCGGGTGCGGAACGCCGCCGTCATCCGGGTGACCCACTCATAATAGCAGTTATACGCCGTGCCGATGACGATGGTGCCGCAGTCTGCGCCGCGCACCTTGGCGGCTGTTTGCTCCAAACGCTCCTGCGCAAAGAGCAGATCGCGTACAGTTGGCAACAGCTGGCGGCATTCCTCGGTGGGCTGCACACCGCTTTTTGCGCGGTGCAGCAGCGAAAATCCAAGTTCTTTTTCCAGCGTTGCCACGCTGCGGCTGATGCCTGAAACAGTAACGTCCATCTCATCCGCCGCCGCGCGCAGGCTGCCCCGGTCAATGGCTCTCAACAAAATCTGCCAGCGTTCTGTATCCATGCTCTACCTCTCATGTTGCTATATTTGCAATTTTGTAAAAAATGTGTTTCGTTTTTATCAAGAATAGACCAGAATCACAGTTTTGTCAAGGGCGTACAGCAAAAAAGACTTTTCCTTAGGCGCAGGCAGCCCTTTTATCTTTCCGCCTTTTTCTTCATTCGTTCCAGCAGGGCGGCTTTCTGCTTGTCCCAGCGGGCGTCGGATTCGGGGGTGGCGGGGTCGATGCAGCGGGCAAAGCTCCAATGCAGACCATCGCGGCGGCTGAGCTTGAACCGCAGGTAATAGTGCCCGCAGCATGGGCAGGTCGCCCGGGTGAAATACCCGGTGTTGCCGCGTTTGTGCCAGACCTCGTCATTTTGCAGCGGCGCACCGCATTCGGGGCAGGCGGCCTGGTTCAGTTCCGGCACATTACGGTAGTCGTCGTGCTCCATCCGGTTCATGAAGAGCTTTACGTCGCGGCCGGTCTTTTCTGCGCCCAGCAGGGCTTCGGTCAACAGTTCTTCCTCGGTCGGATAGGTGGCAAGACCCTCGGCCAGCGGCAGTTTGCGGCAGATCTTGGCCGTGTAAAGCGCATCGTCCAGCGCATTGTGGAATGGCTCATCCTTTGGGATGCCCAAACGGTCCACAACACTTTCCAGCGTCAGGCCCTCGCCCTCCTTGCGGGGGTAGGCCTGCAAGAAAATACGCTGCAGATCGTACCATTTGTCGGGCCAATTCTCGTCCAGCCCCACCAAAAACAGGTTTTGTTTCAGCACCGGGACGTCGTCCAGTCCCCATTCGGCCAGCTCGGCGTCCGGCCCGGCCCAGTCCAGGAACTTCTGCAGCCCCTCTTTCATCGGCAGGCCCGCGTCCAAATCCCCCTGGGACAGGCCGGTAACCTTGGCGATATGGTGCTGCAATTTGCGGAAGATGCGCGGGCGCAGGTTGACTTCAAACGTATCCAGCACATCGCCCCGGGCGTTGATGCGCACCGCGCCAATCTGGATGATTTCACCGCGCAGCGTCAATTCTGTGCCGTGATACAGGAAGGTCTTCGGCTGGTAGCCGATGTTCCACTCCAAATCAAAAACAATCAGATTCACGGCTCACGCCTCCTCTAAAATAAATTTTTCCACCGCCAGGCCCACGCCATCATGGTCGTTGTCGGCGGTCTGGTAGTCGGCGGCGGCCTTGACCGGCGGCTGCGCGTTGCCCATGGCGACGCCCATACCAGCCAGGCGTATCATCGGCAGGTCGTTCCAGCCGTCGCCGCAGGCCATCAGGTTAGCGGGCGTCAGGCCCTTGGCCCGCAGCAGGATTTCCAGCGAGGTATCCTTGCCCACGCCCAGGGGCATCGTCTCAATGAAGAACGGTGCGCTGCGGCAGATGGACAGCTTTCCCGCGAACTCCTGCTGCATCAGTTCCTCAACATGGGGCATATCCGCCGGGTCACCGGTAAGCAGCAGCTTGTTGACCGGGTAGGTCACTTCGGCGGGCAGGTTTTCGACCTGGCGCACCGGAATTTTGTTGATGCGGGCTTCCTCTTTTACGTAGGCCGCGTCGGCGTCCTCCGTCACGATGCCGTTTTTGTCGTAGGTCAACGGCACAACGTTCCAATAGCGGCTGAAGGTACAGACCGGCTCGATGAGGTCCGCCGGGAAGGCATGCTGCACCAGTGTCTGGCCGGTCTGGCAGTCGATGATCTTGCCGCCGTTATAGCTTAAAATGCAACCACCGTATTTTTCCAGTTCCAGCTCTTTGGCCAGCGGCTCAATGCCGACGGTGGGCCGCCCGCTGGCCAGCACAATGCAGACGCCCTTTTGGGCCGCCGCCTGCAAGGCCGCTTTGGTGCGCGGCGTAATGATTTTATCGGAATTGGTCAGCGTGCCGTCAAGGTCCAGCGCCAGAACTTTATATTGCATGGTTACTCCCCCGGGATGCAAATTTGCAGATTTGTGTATATTGTACTCTAAAATAGGGGAATATGCAAGACAGTTAAAGTTCCTTGCCTTCTCCCGAGGGGGAAGGCGGCCCCGAAGGGCCGGATGAGGGGCAGCTTTACCGCAGTCAAACACAAATGGGCTATAACGGCAAGGTTGCCCCTCATCAGTCCGCTTCGCGGACAGCTTCCCCCGAGGGGGAAGCCTCATCGCAGGAATTAGCCATTTCTAACGTATTGACAAACATTCCTGCGTATGATACACTACCAAAAGCAATAAGGGAGTAGTCAGCGCAGCGGTGGAGCAGCCGCGGCGCAGTTCTGCCAACACAATGAGCCTTGGCTCTGGCTTAACTTTAAACGACGAGACTTATCTGCCCGGTTTTAGGGCGGATAAGTCTTTTTTTATTGTCTGCCCCTGCCAAAACGGAGGAGTAAAATCATGACTTTATTTGACCTGATTCTGATTGCTGTCAGCCTCTCGATGGACGCATTCGCCGTATCTATCTGCAAGGGCCTGTCCGTTCGCAAGGTGAGCCTGGCCCACGCCCTGACCTGCGGCGTCTGGTTCGGCGGGTTCCAGTTCTTGATGCCCACGCTGGGCTATTTCCTGGGCGACCGCTTTGCCACGCTGCTGACGAAGTTCGGCCCCTGGGTCGCTTTTGTGCTGCTGGCACTCATCGGCGCAAACATGGTCAAGGAGAGCTTCGGCGGCGATGAGCAGCTGGACGACGACTACTCGGCCAAGGCCATGCTGCCGCTGGCTATTGCCACCAGCATCGATGCTTTTGCCGTCGGCGTCAGCTTTGCCGCTATGCAGGTCGCTATCATTTCGTCCGCTGCGCTCATCGGCATCACCACCTGCCTGCTGTCTGCCATCGGCGTGAAGGTCGGTGCCCTGTTCGGCGACAAGTACCGTGCTCCGGCTGAGAGAATCGGTGGTATTGTGCTGCTTTTGATTGGCGTCAAGACGCTGCTGACCGGGTTGGGCGTACTGTAAAATATGCTGCCACGCAGGGGCCGGGCACGCCCAGCCCTTGGCTTTCCCGCAAGCGCTCGTCCGCTGAGAGGTCGCGGGCCGCACAGGTGCGGCCCCTACAACTCTGCCAAGACAAAACAAAACCGCTCCTAGGTGTGTGGAGAGATTCCACACACCCAGGAGCGGTTATTTTATGCGGGTCTTATCGCAAAATCAACTGCCCATTGGCATCCGCATCCACGGTCAGGGTGTCCCCTGCCGCGTGGGTGCCGCCGATGATCTCCTTTGCGATCATCGTTTCGACGTGAGCCTGGATGTACCGCTTCAAGGGGCGTGCACCGTAAATCGGGTCATAGCCGCCGTCGATGATGGCATTCTTGGCCGCGTCGGTGACGACCAGATTCAGCTGCTTGTCGGCCAGGCGCTTGCGCAGGTCGGCCAGCATCAAATCGACGATGGAGCCGATTTCCTGTTTCGTCAGGCTCTTGTAGTAGACGATATCGTCGAGGCGGTTCAGGAACTCGGGGCGGAACTGCCGCTTGAGCAACTGGTCGATGGCGCTCTTTGCCTCATCAGATAACTCGTTTTTGCCGTTGGCACGGCTCTTTTCCAGATCTTCCAAAATCAGGTCAGAGCCGAGGTTCGACGTCAGGATGATGACGGTGTTCTTGAAGTCCACCGTGCGGCCCTGGCTGTCGGTGATGCGGCCGTCGTCCAGCACCTGCAGCAGGATGTTGAACACGTCTGGGTGGGCCTTTTCGACCTCATCAAACAGCACGACGCTGTAGGGATGGCGGCGCACGGCCTCGGTCAGTTGGCCGCCCTCCTCATAGCCGACATATCCCGGAGGCGCACCGATCAGACGCGAGACGCTGAATTTCTCCATATACTCGGTCATGTCGATACGGACCATGTTCTTCTCATCGTCAAACAGAGCCTGGGCTAGCGCTTTGGCAAGTTCGGTCTTGCCGACGCCCGTGGGGCCGAGGAACAGGAAGCTGCCGATGGGGCGGTTCGGATTGGCGATACCTGCGCGGGAACGCAGGATAGCGTCGGAAACCTTCTGCACAGCCTCGTCCTGACCGATGACCCGCTGATGCAGCGTGTCCGGCAGGCGCAACAGCTTCTCGCGCTCACCTTCGACGAGTTTCGACACCGGGATACCGGTCCAACGAGCCACGATGCGGGCGATTTCGTCGTCCGTCACACGGTCACGCAGCAGGCTCGACTCCTTCTTCTCCTCGGCGATTTTTTCTTCCTCTTCCAGCTGTTTTTGCAGGGTAGGCAACTTGCCGTACTGCAGCTCGCCGGCCTTGGCGTAATCACCGGTGCGGGTGGCCTTCTCGATTTCGGCCTTGGTGGACTCTACCTCGGCACGCAGGCTCTGCACCTTATTGACGGCGTTCTTCTCGTTCTCCCACTGGGCTTTTTTGCTGTTGAAGCTGTCGCGCAACTCGGCCATTTCCTTTTCCAGAGCGACCAGGCGCTGCTTAGACAGTTCGTCGGTTTCCTTCTTTAAAGAGGCTTCCTCGATTTGCAGCTGGGTGATACGATGGTTCATCTCATCCAGTTCAGCGGGCATGGAGTCCAGCTCGGTCTTGACCATGGCGCAGGCTTCATCCACCAGGTCAATGGCCTTATCGGGCAGGAAACGGTCGGTGATATAGCGGTCAGACAGGGTCGCAGCGGCAATCAGCGCGGCGTCCTGAATTTTGACGCCGTGGTAGACCTCGTAGCGCTCCTTCAGACCACGCAGGATCGAGATGGTGTCCTCGACGGTCGGCTCGCTCACCATAACCGGCTGGAAACGACGTTCCAACGCGGGGTCCTTCTCGATATACTCGCGGTACTCGTCCAGCGTGGTTGCACCGATGCAGTGCAGCTCGCCGCGGGCCAGCATAGGTTTGAGCAGGTTGCCCGCGTCCATCGCGCCGTCGGTCTTGCCTGCGCCGACGATGGTGTGCAGCTCATCGATGAAGAGGATGATCTTGCCTTCGGACTTCTTGACCTCGTTCAGAACGCTCTTCAAGCGTTCCTCAAACTCGCCGCGGTATTTTGCACCCGCGACCAGTGCGCCCATGTCCAGGCTGAACACGGTGCGGTCTTTCAGGTTCTCGGGCACATCGCCGCGCACGATACGCTGGGCAAGGCCCTCGGCAATGGCAGTCTTACCGACACCAGCCTCACCGATGAGGACGGGGTTGTTCTTGCGCTTACGGCTCAGGATGCGGATGACGTTGCGGATCTCGCTGTCACGGCCGATGACCGGGTCCAGTTTGTTGGCGCGAGCCATCTCCACAAGGTCCTGGCCGTACTTTTTCAGCGCGTTGTAGGTATCCTCCGGATTATCACTCGTTACCCGCTGATTGCCACGCACTGTGCTGAGCGTCTGCATAAATTTCTCAGTCGTGATGCCAAAAGTCTTGAAAATTTCGCTGGCATCCTTGCCCGGGCGCTGCAAAATGCCGAGGAAAACGTGTTCAACGCTGATGTATTCATCCTTCATCTGCTTGGCTTGCTGCTCCGCAGCGTTGAGGGCACGGTCCAGGTCGCCGGAAATATAGATTTTCTCCGGGTCGCGGCCGGAGCCGGTCACGCGGGGCAGGGCCTCTACTTTCTGCAAAGCCGCATTGGCAAAGGCATTTGCGTCTACGCCAAGGGTTTGCAGCATCTGGGGGATCAGGCCGTCCTGCTGCTGGGCCAGCGCCGCCAGCAGGTGTTCCTGCTCGACCGCATTGTTAGAATATTCCACCGCGATGCGCTGTGCAGCCTGCAAAGCCTCGCGGGTCTTTTGTGTCATTTGTTCGATGTTCATAGTGCGTACCTCCTTAGTTGCAGATAGCGCATTGTATTGGCAGTCCAACTTATTAAGTGTTAAGTTTTTTCGGCTTACGAGTCTGCTTTCGCAAATTCTGCGTGTTTTATTTTCTTTAGCACTCTATCCGTTCGACTGCTAATATTGTAGCACATTCGCCCACCATGTCAATAGGAAAATTGCAAACAAATTGTGAAATTGCAGAGAAAATCAATGGAAAAAGCTGGATGAACAGTAGGAGGGCAGCGATAGTTAGATATTTTTCTAAATGTCTATTGACAAAGGCAGCCGCAAGGTGTATAGTGGGGGCACAGACAGTTAGACGTTTATCTAATTGTCTGCAAGAAAGGAGCCGACATATTTGGGAGACGTTTTTAAAGCGCTGGCCGACCCGACGCGGCGGCGCATTTTAGAACTGCTGGCACAGGGCGATCTGACTGCCGGGGAGATCGCCGTACATTTTGATATGACAAAGCCGTCCGTCAGCCACCATCTGAACATTTTAAAAAGCGCAGGGCTTATTACCGATGAGCGCCGCGGCCAGAACATTGTGTACAGTGTGAATCTGACCGTATTTCAGGAATTGATGAAGTGGTTTTATGACTGCGGCCTTGTAAAGGGAGACGATAGCAATGAAAAAGAATAAGCTGTTCTGGATTTTAACCGTAATCTGCGTGCTGAATTTTGCCGCGCACCTGTACTTCTACCCCTCCCTGCCGGACATTGTGCCCACCCACTGGGGAGCCAGCGGGCAGGTCAACGGCTGGGGGCCGAAATCCACGGTTTTGATTTTGGCCGCGCTGCCGTTTGCGATGTTGATTTTGTTTGAGGTCATCCGCAAGATCGACCCCAAGCACCAGAATTTTGAGAAGTTCGGCAAGGTATGGAACCTGTTCGTGGTGCTGTTCACCGTGATGACGGCCGCATTCAGCTGGCTGAGCGAACTGGCCGTCTTCGGCAAGCTGCCGGACAGCAGCAACATCGTCAGTATTCTGGTCTGCGGCGGCATCGGCGTGTTGTTCATCATTATGGGGAACTTTATGCCGCAGGTCAAGCAGAACTACACCTTCGGCTGCCGCACGCCCTGGGCGCTGAACGACGCGCACAACTGGCAGCGCACCCAGCGCATGGGCGGGTATACCTTTATTGTAATGGGCATTGTGCTTCTGGTGCTTGCTTTCTTTGGCGGACTGTTGGGCGACATTGCAACGCTGGCTGTGCTGCTGGTTGCTGTTTTAGGCGGCAGTGCGTGGATTTATTTGTACTCGTATTTGGTGTATGTTGGAAAGATGAAGTAAACTTGCTATGCAGAGGCCGGGCATGCCGGCCCGGCCGTGTAAGGCAGACAGTCGTTTCCCGTTAGGCTGCGGGCCGCACATGTGCGGCCCCTACACCTCTGCCTTACGGTTTGTAGGGGACGGCAGCCTCAACGCCACGCAGGGGGCAATCCCCCTCCCTACCCTACCATAAAACGCAGCCCGCGCTTCAAATCGAAGCGCGGGCTGTTTTTTATTCCCCTAATTCTTTTGCAATGAACTCCGGCACTTCGTTTGGTTCTATGCCCATGACATAGGCGAACTCACTGTGCAGGACGTTCTGGGCGTCGCGCAGGGCGCTGTCCTCATAGGCGGAAAGCTGCTTGCCCTTGGCGCGGCGCAGGGCTTGTTCGGTGCGGATATCCCGCACCATGCGCACCAGCGCGTGCAGATTGCCGCTTTTCAGTGCCTCGCGGTAGGCCAGCTTGCGGGCGTCGGGGTCCGGGTCGTGGTCGGGTAACGGTTCCCGCAGCAGGGCCAGCAGGTCGTCCCGGGTGGGCAATGGGCGCATTCGCTCCAAAAGCGGTGCGCTGTCGCAGGGCACGCAGATTTTCATACTGGCATCGTAGACCGGTTTTAAGATAAAACAATCGTGGGGCTGGCCGCCCAGCGTGACACGCTTTTGCTCGGCAATCGTGCAGACGCCGCTGGTGCCATAGCTGACCGTATCCCCTGCTTTAAACATGACGCATACTCCTTTTTCTCTCATGAAATGATTTCTTTCCTATACAAGTATACGCCTTTTCGTCGAAAAATGTCATAGGCGATTTGGACAAAAATGCCCCGGCGCAGTTTTGTACAAAATGTACGAGATTGCGCCGGGGTTAGGGCAATACCGCATAATTCTAAGTGCCGATACGGCGAGCGAGGTGCGGCAG
>OLOS01003163.1_pt1 | contig 10239 bp, 10 predicted proteins | sample 1672631 | NCBI WGS metagenome assembly OLOS01 (sample SAMEA3136707, study PRJEB25190) | human gut metagenome | biome: human gut; feature: human-associated habitat; material: faeces | place: Austria | collected 2013 | reverse complement strand
TCCGCCCCTGCACCCCGCCGCCTTTGAAAAGGCGGGCGAAACTTTCAGACGCGCTCCGCGCAACGTTTGGGGTTGTTTTGGGGTCTATAAAAGTGAAGGGCCTTTCGACAGGAGGAGACGCATGGACGACGCGACGATTATCAACCTATTCTGGGCGCGCGATGAGGCTGCTATACCCGCCGCGCAGGACAAATACGGCGCATACTGCCGCGCTATCGCGCTTGGCATACTCGCCGACGCGCGCGACGCCGACGAGTGCGTCAACGACGCCCTTTTGCGCCTGTGGCGCGCCATACCGCCCGAACGGCCGCGGAGCCTCCGCGCATTTCTGGGCCGCATAACGCGCAACCTCGCCATCAATGCGCTCCGCGACGCCTCCCGCCAAAAACGCGGCGGCGGTGAGGCCGCCCTCGCCCTCGACGAGCTGGCCGCCTGCGCGGATATCTCGACCTCGCCCGAGCGCGCCGTCGCCGACGCCGAGATAACCGCCTGCATCGACCGCTGGCTCGCCTCGCTCCCGCGCGAGCACCGCGTCGCCTTCGTCCGCCGCTACTGGTACCTCGACAGCGTCCCCGCCCTCGCCGCGCGCATGGGCTGGACAAAATCCAAAACCGCCTCGCTTCTCATGCGGCTCCGTGCCTCGCTCAGAGAAGCGCTCATCTTGGAGGATATCACCCTATGAAAAACGACCGCCTTTCCAGCTGCCTCGGCGACATCGACGACAAGTTCATCGATGAGGCCGCAGACTACAAAAAGAAAAGCCGCAGGCGCGGCGTATACTACCTCGCCGCCGCGCTTGCAGCCTGTGTGATAATTGCCCTGGCCGTGCAGATGCGGCCCTCGGCGAACATTTCCCAGCGCCCCGACGCCCCGCCCGCTGAGAGCAGCACGAACGCCGAAGCCTCGGGCGGCATCCACATCCCCGCCATCGAGCTGCCGGAGCCCGCGGACGGCCTCGCCGCCGACATGATAGCCTGCGTCGTCTACGACGGCGCGGTCTACACCCAGGGCGAGTGGCTCGACGACGCCTCCTCCCTGCTCGGCGAGTACCTTGGCCATGCGACGGGCAGCCTCGACGAGTGGTCCGAGGAGTCCGACTACGTCGAGTTCGCGGGCACCATGTCCGGCGAGCTCTATACCGTCGTCGGCTACGACCCCGACTTTCGCATCTGCTGCCTCGGCGGCGACGGCTCGGCCCTCCTGCTCGAGCGGCTCAACGGCATCACGCTCGACACCGGCGCCGACCTCTTTGACACCCGCCTGCATCTGGCCGAGCGCATGGAGGACGTCACATACCTCACGCACGATGACTGGAACAACGCCGTTTACGACTTCAAGCCGCTCGGGCTCGATGACGACACCGTCTCCGCCTTCCTCGACGAGCTCTGCGCCGGAGAATTCGTGTACACCTGGGATACCGACCACGACATCTACGACAGCACCGTGCAGGGCCACCTGTTCTTTTCCCAGTCCGACGGCACGACCATAGAGCTGCGCCTCATCGAGGGCGGCTACGTAGGCTATCAGCACCTGGGCTGGTACTTCGTGAAGATGCCGGGCGACGTCTTTGACGCGGTGCTCGCGGCCTGCGCCTGAGTTATTTTGCGGCGCCCCCCTCGGCACTCTTGCGCTTCCTACGGAGCGTGAGGGCCGTCGTAAGGGGGCGCTTTTCGCTGCGGCACTCGAAGAAGGCCGCGACGGAGAACACCACGGCACCGATGAAGTTTACAAAGAGGTCCTCAATCGTGTCGTAGAGCCCGATGTCCAGGAAGCCGCCCAGTCCCAGCGGCATCTCCCCGTCGCCGGTGACCAGGATGACGTCCTTTATTCCATTGACGGTGATGGAGATGTTGCTGTCCGTTGGGTCGAGGCTGACGGAGGAGATGGCGTTCACGATGGTGTCCTTCTGCATGTCGAGCAGGAACAGCCGGTCTGCGGAGAACTCGATGAACTCCCAGAGTACGCCGATGGTCATCGAGAAGCAGAACGCGGTTATCGCAAGATACCCCGGCGAGAGCTGCACCTTGACGTTCTCGCTGCGGTTGAGCAGGTCGACCAGCGAGAAGCCCACGGCGGCCAGCAGGAAGCCCGCGCTGGTGTGCAGCATGGTGTCCCAGTTGGAGTATTTGATGAAGTACGCCTGCAGCTCGCCCATTATCTCCGCCGCGAACACGAATACGAAGATTATGACCTCAAGCGCCGACGGTATCTCGATGTCGAGCCGGGTCTCCACCAGCAGCGGCAGCGTGTATATGACCAGCACCAGCACGCAGACAAACGCGCTCTCAATATCGGCGCGAAGTATGCAGCGGATGAGGATGAGTATCACGATGAAGCGCAGGACGACATAGGTCCAGAACGCGGCGGGCTCCTCCTTCCTCTTGCGGAGCATGGCCTGGCGCTTGGTCTCTCTGCCTTCAGAGAGCTTTTTCTTCATTAGGTTTCCCCTTTCTCTTTTTCCTGAGCCTCAGCACCAGCCAGGCCGCGGCTATGCACGCCACATCGACGCCCAGGCAGATCAGCACCGGCGTGCTGGTCAGGTCTAGGTCGTTGCCTAGCACGGTGTAGAGCACCATGGTGGGCAGTATGCCGATAAAGCTGCTGGCGAGGTACTGCCAGTAGTTCATCCCCAGCGCGCCGAAGAAGAGGCCGAGGATGTCGTTTGAGAGGTTTGTGACGCGCAGCACCAGCGAGACGAGGAAAAGGTTGTCGCGGTTGTCCTCATAGACCTCGCCGAGGCGCCTGTACTTTTTGAGCAGCCGCCGCGCCGCCTCGCCGCCGGAGGCCCGGCCTGTAAAGTACGGCACGCTGATGCAGATGACGGAGCCGAGCGCGTTCACCAGCAGCGATAGCGGCGGCTCGAACACTATGCCCACCGCCGTGGCCACGACTCCGTAGAGCACGAACACCGTCTGGCTCTTGACGGCGTAGGCTATAAGCGCGACCAGCACGGCGACGAATGTGTTTTTCGGCGCATAGCTGGTTAGCATCTCGACCGTGACGCCATCGCCCGCGAGCATGAGTATCGCCGCGGCCGCCGCGAGACAGAGCATTATTATAATGGGAATGTACTTGCGCAGCTTCATTCGATGCACCCATACAATGTTTTTTACATTTTAGCAGAACCCGGGAAATAATGCAACACGCGGTGCGCGGTGTGGCCGTTTTCGTGCATTTGGACGTTTTTATTCGGCATTTTACCGATTTTTCAGGTGTCAAAGGCGCAAAAAGGGACCGGGAGGCAAGCCTCCCGGGCCTTTGCTGTTGAGTTATTAAGTTTTACGCCTCGAGGTAGCGCATGATGAGGGCCGCAGCCTGGGCGCGGGTGGCGGTGGCGGTCGGCGTGACCGCGCCGTTCTCGTCGCCCTCGACAAGGCCGATGTTCATCGCCCAGGTCATGGCGCTCTGAGCCCAAGTGCTCACGCTCGCCGCGTCGGGCGCGGTGATCGTGCCGCTGACAGCGGGCTCACCGGCCAGGCGGTAGAGCATGGTCACGAGCTCCTGACGGGTGATGGCCGCGTTCGGGTTCTCGCCGTCGGAGATGCCCTTCGCCGTGACCCACTCCTGGGCCTTGGCATACCAGGTCGCGCCGCCGGTGGTGTCCACGCCCTCGGCACGGGCGATGATCGTCCAGACCATCGCGCGGGTCAGCGTGTCGTTCGGGGCGAAGACGCCGACGTCAACGCCGTCCATGAGGCCCTTCTCGTAGACGTACTTGACCGCGCTGTAATACCAGTCGCGGGTGGTGACATCGTAGAACGGGAACACCGGGGTCTCCGGAGTCTCAGGCTCGGAGGGCTTCACATCCGGCAGGTTGCCCCACACGGCCACGAAGGTGGTGTCGGCGGTGATGGTGACGACTTCGCCAGCCTTGTAGGTGGCATCGCCGCTGCGCCAGCCGAGGAATATGTAGCCGCTGTTGGTGGGAGTGGGGAGGGTGTACTCAGTGCCGGCAGGAACGGTGTATTCGCTCGGATACATGCCGTTGCCATAGACAACAGTTATGGTGTAGTTGGTGGCAGCAGCAGCTCCAAGGCCATTTATCTCAGCACCCGGCTCAGCATCGGCAAGAGCCTCCTCGGCAGTCGCGTAGTAGCTGTAAGTACCATTGTTTTTCAACTCGTAGTTGAGTTGTTCAGTAACATACTGAGCTACAGAATTGGAGAAGGTACCGCCAGAGACGTTCATATCAGCCAAAGTTTCCTTAGAATCAGACGGATCCTGAATGGCAACAGGGCCGACAAATCTACCTGCCGAAATGTTTATATCGCCTTTAGAGGCATCCTTGGATGTCTCAGTTCCGTTGTGGGTAATAGCAAGAGCATAACCAGCAGTAACAGAGCCATTGTTGTTGAGATGCGGCTCTTGAACTTCTCCAGTAGCGATAAGCTCAGTATTTTCACCGCTAATATTCACATCGGTGAACTTTACTTCTACAGCCGTGTTGCCTTTTATTATGCTGTTGATAATGGTAAGAGTCTGCATTCCCTGTGCTAAATCATTAGAATTTTTCAGGCTATTGGAGATATAGATACCGGCGCCGCCTTCAGATTTATCCTCTAGGGTACTATTTTCAATATGGAACGAACTGCCGCCGTATGAGCCGTTCTGATATAATGTCCAATAGTTAGAGGTAACGTTAGCACCTATAATGTTAATTTCGTTATTTGGCCCCATAGACCATACGCCAATATCATTGCTGGTAATGGTACCATAGATATTCATTACAATGTTACCCTTAGTACCATCACTCTCTGTGCCCTTAGCGCCAGCTCCCTGCGCATTAATTATCGCATCGTTGGAGAGAGTGAATTCGCCCAACTTCTCTACAAACACGCCTATTCCGACAGTGTTGTACAAGCTGCCATTTTTGAGTGTGAACTCGCTTCCCTCTTTTACAACTATGGCTTTTTCAGCCGTAGAGGACAATACATTTCTATTCAAATTCAGAATTAGATCCTTATTAATCTCTATTTCCGATGAGTAGGATACACTTTTCAGCAGAACTATTTCGCTACCATCTTCTGCGGCATTTATAGCACTCTGCAAGCTGGTATAATAATCGCTGCCTATGCTGGCAACAAAGTCCTCAGCCTTTCCAAGGTCGCCGTTGGCGGTCTTGGTCAGCACATCACTCTCAGTAATCATTACACTTGCAGCAGTTTCATTGTTAGCAGCCAGATAATCAACCTTTACTGTTGCATTAGTATCGGAAATGCGTATCGGAAAAGCTCCAGTAGAAGGAGAGGCCGCCCCAGCATCGTTCTTGCCCTGGCTGCCGAGAGCTATAACTGCATTTTTGCCGGTAAAGGTGCAGTTTTCGATTACAGCAGACTTTATCGTAGCAGGTTTTGTTTCGGCGCCAACTTTAACATCGTTTGCAGTATCATCAGAGCCGTTGCGCTGATTGAGCTTTATTGCATTTTTCTCATAAGTTCCAGTAAATGAGCTGTTGGTAATGGAGACAACTGCATCCTGAATCTGAATCAGGTTCCAGTTGATGCCGTATTTCAGTCCGCTGCCAGCATCAAAATTGCAGTTGTCAATCACGAGCTCCTGGCAGTTGGGCAGGTACATGAAAGAGGAATTGGTTCCATCGCCTGCCGTATTGCCGGTGAAAGTAGCGCCGGTAATTTTCAGGTGCAGTTTAGGCGGATTGACGCTGCTCTGGACATTTGAAAGATTGAACTGTCCTTCAGTAAAACTGCCGCCAGTTATGGTCAGGTACACATCTTGACCATCTTTTGCGCCATTCGCGATGCCCGCATTATAGGCAGCAACCGAGGTATACGGGTCGTCAGCCGTACCGCTTCCTGTCCCATCCGCCATTGCGCCGACGGTCAGGAGTGATACTGCCATCAGTACAGCCAACGCTATGGCCAGAACTGATTTTTTCATAAGTGTTCCTCCCCTTTTGATTATCTGATTCCAAAAGGCCATGAGGCGGGGAGAATGCCCGCCTCGGGAAATGGCCATGGCCATTTGGATATTTACAATTTATTCTATCACCTTTTTTGCGTCGATGCAACTACATTTTGATTACAAAAAGCATAAAGATGCCGCAATACTGCGGCATCTTTATGCTTTTAAGCCTCAAAACTGTGTATCAGTGTATATTTTCCTTCGGCGTCCTCGTACACGGCCTCCGCGTCCGCGTCCAGCAGCTCCAGCGCAGCCGTCTCGCTCTCGTAGCGCACGCAGGTGCCGCAGGAGCTCGACAGCTTGCGCGGCACCGGCGTCATCTGCGCCGCTATCCCAGCCGACGTCAGGCTCCGGCTGCTCCGCAGCGCCGCCAGATGGGTATGGAACGTCGCTATGTACCGCGTCACTTCTTCAGCTCCAGCCGGAAGTCCGCGCCCAGCGCCGAGGTCTCCACCGTGTAGCCCTGGCTGTGCGCATAGCGCGTCACGTTCTCAACAGAGCACTGGTTGTCCACCAGCACCTCCAGCTCCGACGGCTTTTCCGACGTCACCGCCTTGCGCACCATGACCACCGGTATGGGGCAGGAGTGGCCCCTTGCGTCCACTGTCTTCATGCCTTCTCCTCCTTCCCCGGGAGATTCATGAGCGACACGGCCAGGCACACGGCAAAGCCGAGTATGACCGCGATCTTGCCCGCCGTGGAGATGCCGCCGACGACTATCTCGCCCGCCTCATTGAGCGCATCCGCGTTGCCCGCGAGGCCGAAGTTGTGCGAGATGGCCGCGCCCGCCATCATGCCGAGCACCGTCACGGCGCTGTCGCCGTTGCCCTCGCCCGCGAGGATGAGCTGTCTGAGCGGGCAGCCGCCGAGCAGCACCGAGCCCCAGCCCACCAGGGCCATGCCGAGGAAGTTCCACACATGCGAGCTGTGCGCCACCGGCTGGAGCGTGAAGCCCAGCTTGAACGTGCCGTTTATGAGGTTGCCCACGAGCACGACGACGAAGATGGCCACAAAGCCGTAGAGCAGCTTGAAATCCCTGAACAGGAACACGTCGCGCAGTCCGCCCGCCATGCAGAGCCGCGCCCTCTGCGCCAGAGCGCCCACGACGAGGGCGATGAGCAGCGCCGCGACGACCGGCGCGTGCATGGAGCCGGGGCCCTCGGTGCTGGCCTTGAACAGCGCCGGCACGGCGAGGAAGAGGATGAGCAGCCCCGCCATTATCGCTGGCAGGACGCCGCCCTCGGCCTTGCCCACCGGGTGCGCCCGCTTGAGCGAGAAGCCGCGGTTGAGGAAGAACACGCCGCAGAGTATGCCGCAGGCAAAGCCCACGAGCGCCACCAGCGCGTTCAGGTCGCCGCCGCCGAGGCGGATGATCATGCGCAGCGGGCAGCCCAGGAACGCCAGCGCGCCGATCATCACGAACGCGCCGAGCACGAACCGCGTCGCTGGGGACGAGCCCGCCTTGGCCCGGAACTCCCGCGTCGCGACCGACATTATGAACGCGCCCAGCACCAGGCCGATGATCTCCGGCCGGACGTACTGCACCTTCGCCGCGCTGTGCAGCCCGCAGGCGCCCGCGATGTCGCGCAGGAAGCAGGCGATGCAGAAGCCCATGTTCGCCGGGTTGCCAAGCAGCGTAAGCACGATCGCCGCGAGGCCGACCACCGCGCCCGTGATCACGACGATCCAACTCACTTTTTTCATACGCATCCCTCTCTTTTTGCAAAAATTATCCTCACACGTTATTCTCATTATAGAATAACGTGTGAGGATTTTCAACAAAATTTTGAGGCGTCTCGAATATTTTTTAGCTGGAAGTCGCTCTCAGATCTCCGCGATGGCCTCGAGGGCGGCGTCGATGTCAGCCTCGGTGTTGGCCCAGCCCATCGAGAAGCGGACGCTGCCCTCGGGGAAGCTGCCGAGGCTCCGGTGCGCGGCGGGGGCGCAGTGGAGGCCGCAGCGGGTCAGGACGCCGTGCTCGCGCTCGAGCCGCCAGGCGGCGTCGGCGTTGTCGCAGCCCGTGAAACCGAGGCTGATGACTCCGGTGCGGCCCTCCGTCGTGCGCGGGCCGTAGAGGCGGACGTTTTTGAGGGCGGACACGCCGTCGAGGAAGCGCGCGGTGAGCGCTTTTTCATGCGAAGCGAGCTTTTCGACGCCGGTCTCCTCTATCCAGCGCAGCGCCGCCTCCCAGCCGTAAATGCCGGGCAGGTTCAGTGTGCCGGATTCAAAGCGGTCCGGCATCCAGTCGGGCAGCTCCTCGGAGTCCGACGCGCTTCCCGTGCCGCCCGCGATGAGCGGGGTCAGGCGCTTTGCCAGCTCAGGCGTGAGCAGCAGCGCGCCGATGCCCTGCGGGCCTAGCAGGCCCTTGTGTCCGGGCACCGCCAGCGCCGAGAGGCCGAGGGCCGTGAAATCGACGTCCATGTGCCCTGCCGACTGGGCGGCGTCGAGGGCGAAGGGAACGCCGTATTCACGGCACATTTTCCCAACCGCCGCGGCGTCCTGCACCGTGCCGCTGACGTTGGAGGCGTGGGCGATGAGCACGAGGCGGGTGTTCGGCCGGATGAGGCCGGGCAGGGCTGAGACGTCCATGCGCCCCTCCCCGTCACAGGGCACGCGGTCAAAGCTCACGCCCTCGCGCTCGAGCTGCACCAGCGTGCGCATGACGGCGTTGTGCTCCATCGAGGACACGACACAGTGGTCGCCTGGGCGGAGCAGGCCCTTTATGAGCAGGTTCAGCGACGCGGTCGCGCCCGCGGTGATGACGGCGTGGGTGGGGTCCGGGTGGTCGAAGAGGCGGCAGAGCCGCTCCCGGAGCGTGAGGGTCACGAGCCCCGCCTCCTGTGCCGCGGCGTAGGACGAGCGGTTTATCGTGGCGCCGACCTTTTCGACGTACTCGGCCATGGCGGCGGCCACGCCGGGGGCCTTCGGGAAGGAGGTGGCGGCGTTATCGAGATACACCACGGCGCTCACCTCAGCCTTATCAGCGCGCCGCCGTCGTACTCGAGCGCGCGGCCCACCCGCTGTGCCGCGGGGACGCTGCCCTCGAGCTCGGCCATGAGCGCGTCGGCGTCGGCGGGGTCCACGGCCATGAGCAGGCCGCCGGAGGTCTGCGGGTCGTAGAGCAGGTCCTGCTGCCAGAGCTCGGCCTCGCCGGGGTCGACGCGGCACTCGGCGAAGGAGCGGTTGCGGTACATGCCCTCCGGCAGTAGGCCCTCCTTGGCGAGCTGCACGGCCTCATCGATGAATTTGAAGCGCGCGACTTCGTACTCTATGGCGACGCCGCTGCCCTCGGCCATCTCGCAGGAGTGGCCCAGCAGGCCGAAACCGGTCACGTCCGTGCAGGCGTGGACGCGGTATTTGACCATGGCGTCGCGCGCGGACTTGTTGAGGGTGGTCATGAGCTCCACGGCATAGCGCATCGTCTCCTCAGAGCAGAGTTCCGCCTTGGCGGCGGTGGTGAGGACGCCGATGCCGAGGGGCTTGGTGAGGATGAGCACGTCGCCGGGCCGCGCGCCGGAGTTGGTGAGGATGCGCTCCGGGTGGACGAAACCCGTGACGGCGAGGCCGTACTTCGGCTCGTCGTCAAGGATGCTGTGGCCGCCGGTGATGACGGCTCCGGCCTCGTAGACCTTGTCGTAGCCGCCGCGGAGCAGGGCGTGGACGGCCTCGCGCGGCATCTTCTCCGGCACGCACATGAGGTTGAGCGCCAGCTTGGGCTCGCCGCCCATGGCGTAGACGTCCGAGAGCGCATTTGTCGCGGCGATCTGGCCGAAGGTGTAGGGGTCGTCCGCGATGGGCGGAAAGAAGTCGACCGTCTGCACCAGCGCGAGCTCTTCCGAGACCTTATAGACCGAGGCGTCGTCGCTCTTGTCGAAGCCGACGAGCAGGTTCGGGTCGTGGCGGACCTTTATCCCCTCCAGCAGCTGGGCGAGGACGCCCGCGCCGACCTTTGCGCCGCAGCCGGCGCATTTGGCGAGCTTTGTGAGCTTTATCTCATTTTCCATCTGCCTCTCCCCTTTCCGCGTTTTCAATGGCCCCCGTGAGGCGCAGAACGGCCTCAAGCACGCCGCCGCCCACGGCGAGGGCCTTGTCCGAGACGGTATAGCAGTTCTCGACCTTCGCGCGCGGGTCCACGTCCCCGGCCTTCATGCCGCGGAAAACGGGCGTGCCGTCGGCGAGGATGCCGCGCAGGACGCCGGATATCGTGCAGGCCATCGGCTCGCCCTCCACCGTGCCGACCGTGTCACCGGCCTCGACCAGGTCGCCGATGTCGCGCAGGCGGCGGAAGCCGCCCCAGTAGTTCAGGCCGAGCACTTC
>OLOS01003159.1_pt1 | contig 10252 bp, 9 predicted proteins | sample 1672631 | NCBI WGS metagenome assembly OLOS01 (sample SAMEA3136707, study PRJEB25190) | human gut metagenome | biome: human gut; feature: human-associated habitat; material: faeces | place: Austria | collected 2013 | reverse complement strand
ACAAAAGTAATATCACATTTTTAGAATGAAAGGGGGAGTTTATCGAATGCTTACTTCCTATCCGGATGTCTGCATATTTCCAGAACGGGGTTCAGCAGCTTTGAGATGTGAACGGGACCTGTGGTTCCCCTTGGCGGCAGCTTGATTGCCGGTTGCGGGACGTGTACTTTCGGTCTTCTTGTCACGGGCATCCCTATCGGAGCTGGTGACTGTCTTGTGATGATCGCTTGTTGCATATTCTTTAATTTTTAACTGTGAATACCCGGGCTTTGGCAGCCCGTTGAACTACAAGGGCCCAACGGCAAATGCTTCCGGAAAGGCAGGGTTTTCGGGAAAAATACCGGAGCGCAGCGAGGATGATTTTTTCCGAAACCGCTTGCGGCCTGACCTTGCCGTCCGACAAGAAGCGTTTGCCAACTTTGCCCTGTAGTTCTCGGTTTGCCAATGTCTGTGTTTTCCGTCCATTCCCTTTTCTTTCCGTGTCATTTCCGGCTGTGACGGATACAAAAAGAGCCGCCCGCTCCCGGACAGCTCCCTTATGCTGCAATGATAAATTCCGTGCATGTTCCATATCGTCAGATTTCAGAAGACCAGAAAACTCAGTATGCACAGAATGATTGCCAATGCCACGAGAAAACAGGCTATACGGTAGAGGAACCTGAAGAGTCCCCTGAAACAGATGATGGCCACGGCAGTCCATACAGGCGATATACCGTGGGAATAGAGCCAGCTGAATATGATGGCTGCTGTTACGGCCAGCGCGAGTGTCCTTGCCCATCTGCTGTCCGCTATCTTTCTGATACGTTCTTTTGCTTTCATAATCTTCATTTGTTTGGCGGGAATGCCATTCCCGGTTTCAGGGGCTTTCTTGCAGTCCGCCTCCACAGGCAAGGTTTTCGGGAAAAATACCGGAGCCTCTGGCGAGGATGATTTTTCCCAGAAACCGTAAGGCCTGACCTTGCCGGTGGAAACGGGCGGGCTGCGACCTTTGCCCCGCGAATCGGGATGGCTTCATCATTTCCTTTTCCTGCCGTTCCCGTTTTTGGGGAACGAGAGTGTCAGGGTGAACCCGGCGTCAAAGGTGACCGAAGCGTCGAAAGCCACGCCCTTCTTTCCCTTGAATCCCTTGATAAGGCGTGTGGAACCGGAGGAGAAAAGCTGTTCCAGATGCTGGTCCGTCAGTTCCTTGTTCAGGAATCTGCGGTACACGGTCAGTCCGCACCCTTTATTGTCGCAACGGGCACTCTTTTCCCTGACGATAATGTGTCCGGTCTTGCATTTGGGACAGGTGAATGTGCGGGCGGCTGCCGCCGGAAGGCTGAGGTTCAGGATTTCACGGGTAGCCTTGCGGGTGTAGTCCGTGATGGATGCCATGAACGTGTCCGGTCCGAGCGTGTGCCGCTCTATCTGGAGCAGGGTCTTCTCCCAGCTTCCTGTCAGGGAAACATCCGCCACGAGCATGTCCTTCACCGCATCGTAGATATGGAGTCCCTTTTCCGTGGGGACGATGCTCTTGCCGGAGCGGGCGATATAGTCACGTTTGAACAGTGTGGTGATGATGGCGGCTCTTGTGGCGGGCGTGCCGATGCCCAGCTCCTTCACGGCCTCGCGTGCCTGTTCGTCGGCTATCTCCCTGCCGCAGGTCTCCATTGCTGCCAGCAGCGTGGCCTCGGTATAGGGCGGTCTGGGCACGGTCTTCTTCTGGGACAGTCCGAATCCTGAAACAGGAACCGTGTCCCCTTCGGCAAATACGGCCGTACCCTCGTCGGTTTCCGGCTCGTCGTCCTGCCTGTCCTCTTTCCTGCAGAAGATGCCGCGCCATCCCGGACTGACGACAAGGGAACTTTTCGAGCGGAAATCCATGTTGTCCAGGCGACATTCCATAAGAATCAGTTCCTTCTCGCAGCAGGGCGAGAACGCCTCCAGCATACGTCCGGCTATCAGCGTATAGACGGCCTCCTCCGCTTCGGAAAGCCCTTCGGGTGCGATGCCGGTCGTGATGAGAGCATGGTGGTCCGTCACTTTACGGTCGTCCACGCTACGGGTGTTGAGACGCGCAAAGTCAAGGATTCCGGCACTTGTGGCGAATTCGGGCATGGCCATTATCCTTTCCAACAGACCGGGCACGCAGGCCATCACATCGTGCGGGATATACCGGCTTCCCGTTCTCGGGTAGGAAATGAGCTTCTTCTCGTAGAGCGACTGGGCGATGTCCAGCGTCTTTGCTGCGGGCAGGTCGAGGTGCACGTTGCAGTCCTTCTGGAGTGCCGTTAGGTCGTAGAGCAACGGCGGCTGTTGCAGGCTTTTCCTGCGCTCCACCTTCGTGACCGTCGCCGAAGAATCGGGAGAGAGACTGCGGTAGGCGGCTTCCGCCTTCTGCCTGTCGTCAAAGGTCGCGGGATGGAAGAAGCGGCGGTGTGACGTGCCGCCATTGAGGGTGACATGCAGCTGCCAGTATGGTGTGGATACGAAACTGCGGTTCTCCCTGTAGCGGCTGCATATCATGGCGAGCGTCGGAGTCTGCACCCGTCCGATCGAGTTGTTGGACGAGCCGGAAACGATGGCCAGGGCACGGCTGGCGTTCACGCCCACCAGCCAGTCTGCCTTCGCGCGGCTGTCGGCGGCGGTATACAGGCTGTCGTATTCCGAGCCGTCCTTCAGTTCCTCCAGACCTTTTCGTATGGCCTCGTCAGTAAGCGAGGAGATCCACAGGCGTCTGAACGGTTTCGTGCAGCCCAGAAAGTCGTATATCCAGCGGAAGATAAGTTCCCCTTCACGACCGGCATCGGTAGCCACGACGATGCTGTCACAGCGGTTGAACACGCTTTCTATGACTTTCAGCTGTTTCGAGGCGGCGATGTCCGTAACCATTCCCCTGTCCGTGCGCATCTGTCGGGAGACCAGGCGGAACGGGTCCGGCAGCATCGGCAAGTCCTCCTCCGCCGTTTTCGTATAACCATAAGTGTCCGGTATGGCCAGTGACACGAGGTGTCCCAGTGCCCAGGTCACCATATATCCGTTACCGGAACAGTAGCCGTCATTTCTTGTATCAGCCCCGACTACACGGGCAATGTCCATGCCTACACTCGGCTTTTCTGCGATGATTGCTATCATATTGTAAGATAAAAATTAAGCCGTTTCCCGTTTTCCATGCGGAAGACAGGAAACGGCGGTAAGACATCGGTTTACTTGATAATTGCTCCCAGATTATTTGCCCAGCGGTGTCACTCCCTGGATTTCCAGTAGCGGGGACTCGCCCTTACGGACCAGTTGGAGCGTGGCGTCCATCACCACGTCCACGCCGAGGAGCACGAGGCTCAGGGACATCACTTTCGTTTTCTCTCCCCTGAGGAGGGTGTCCATTTCGCCGGAGAGTTCCAGCTCGTCCTTCATGATACCGATACCGGAGAGTTCGTCCCAGTTCACTTCATCAGCCTTGAAAGGCATGTCGTTTCCGTTTTCCTTTTTCATATTTCTTTCTTTTTTTGATTCAACATTCATTTTTCAGTAACCTGTTGTCAGGCAATGCTCGCACCTTTTGACTTGCGGTTTCCCTGTTCCTGTCGCTGGCTGTTGGCCACCACATTGCGCTGCGAGGCATCACGCTTGCGGTCAGGATTCTCGTTGTAGAAGTCCAGACGCCCCTGGTTGAAGTTCGCCTTGACGTACTGCGAGATGGTCTTCCCGTCATATCCCTTGATGCCTTCCACCAGCACGGCCTTTCCGCTCTGCAGGTCCGCACGCTGCTGTCTGGTCAGTTCCACGTCCCATACCTTGGGTGGAATCTTGAAATCCTCGCGCTGCTCGAAGCCGTCCGGCGTACGGGAGTAGCTCAGGCGTCCCGTTTCCAGGTCGGCCTTGATGAAGGAGGAGAATTCCTCTCCCTTGCGGTTCACCATGTCATTGAGGAAAATCACCTTGCCGTCACGGAGCTGCTGCTGTTCCTCCGCCGTAATCTTCACCCCGTTGATTTCGTTGGGAATATAGATTTCGCGTGCGCCTTCCGGAGAGTCCGGATTATAGCGGGTGTAGGACGGGCGGCCTGTCGCCTCGTCCAACTTCACGTAGGAGGAGAACACCTCGCCGTCCTTGCGCTGCATTCCCTCCACGAAGATGGCTTTTCCAGCGTTCAGGTCCTCAATCTGTTTCTGTGTCAGTTCCACGCCCCCGAGTGTCTGGCGGTTGAAGAGCTTGTCGTTCTCGAAAATGAACTCGACACCCCTGCGTTCGGCATTCACCTGAATGAAGGCGTTGAACTCGTTGCCGGATTTGGCGATCATGCCCTCTACATAGACCTTCTTGCCTTCACGCAGGTCATTCTGCTCCTGCTCTGTCAGTTCCACTCCCTTGATTTCCCTCGGGATGAAAGCATTCTCCGCTTTCATGGCGACCACCTCGTTGGTCAGCTTGTCGATGCTGATGAAGGATGGGATATATTCCCCGTTGCGTCCTTTCAGTTCCACGACACGCCCCATGTTGCCCGTTTCGAGCAGGTTCTTCTTGTCCTCGTCGGAGAAGATGTGTCCGAAGTACGGTCGGTCAAGGTCGGGTTTCTGCCGGATACCGTGGATGCCGAGCACCACTTCGCCCGCCATGGACTGCTGGAAGGACAGACGTGCGTCCGTTCTCAGTACGGCCGAGCCGAAGTTCATGCTTATGGGCACGACCTGGTTGGTCTTGTAGCCCTTGAGCATCTGTTCGAGCAGTCCGCGTTCCTGGAGGTATTCACGGGAGATTCCGAAATTCTTGAGCTGTTCCCAGTTGATCATGGACTCGTTGTAACGGTACTGGGGGGACTGGTTCTGCGGCTGGCTGTCAGCTGCGGCAGCCTGCTGCTGGGTTTCATTTTTCTTTGCCATTTCTTCTTGGTTTTTGGGGTTGATACTTTGGTTTTCCTTGTTGCGCGGAACAATCTCGTACTGCTTGAGAAATTCCTCCACGGCTTTTGTCTTTTTTCCTGCGGCGATGTCCTCGATGGCCTGCTGTACGGCAGGGTCGTCCAGCCTGTCTTCCTTGACGGAGAGGATTCCGAAGCGTGTCGGGTCTTTCAGCTGGCTCCAGAAGTTCTTGATGAAGTTCTCGAAGGCGTCTGCATAGCGGTCAATCTTCAGGAAGGAGTTCCGGTTCTGCCTGTCGGCGGCTACCGTGTTGAATTTTCCGTCCTGTCCGATTTGCGACACCGCTTCCAGAATCAGTTCCATCTTGTCAAGGATGAACACGATGTCACTCATCTGCTCGTTTTCGGAGACCTGCGGTTTCGGGGGTTCTTCTCTTGCATTTTTCTTTGCCATAATTTTTGATTTTTAGTGTTGATAACTCATGTTGTCACCGCAAATATATAGGAGAAAAATTGATAAATAATTGATTTGCAATATGTTAGGACACACATTACACCATGTGTCATCACATTACACCGCAGGCCGGAGAAAACGGAGCGAAAAAGCGTGGGAAAACGGCAGGAAAAGGAGAAAAAACAAGGGACGAGAAAGAAAAGGGAAAAGACGGGAACAGGCTGGAAAGACAAGGGCATGGCGGTACGCACTGCCGAACGGAAGAAAAGGAAAAACTGTAATTATGCGATCAGGCTAAGCCTGACGGCGAAAAGTGTTGCCGAGGAAATGGGGATCAGCCGCCAGCAGCTTTGCAACATCGAGCAGTCGGAAACCGCCCCCGTGGTGGTGAAATACATCGCTTTTCTAAGGAGCAAAGGGGTGGATCTGAACGCTCTGTTTGATCGTATTATCGTGAACAAATAAAATAAATCGTATGAGAAAATTAGTTACCGCCTTGTGCGCTTTGGTCTTTTTGTCGTCTTGCGACGACGAACTGAAACTTGTCAGCCGGGATTTTTCCGTGACGCTGAAAAGTATAGACGGCAATACGGCCGTAGTGGGGAAGCCCATTAATTGCACCCTTACGATCTCGGATCTCGATCCGGACAACGGGGATCAGATATTGACACGCTTTGAGGTCAGGGACGGGGACGGCGTTATCCTGGTGGATAACAACGAATACAGCCCCGGAGAAACGTTTGAATATGATTTCAAGGCAAACAATCGGCTGGATTTCGATTTTATCCCGGCAACCGAGGGAGAGGCGTATATCGTCATGGGGGTAGCCAGCGAACTGGTGACACGATCCGACAGCATCAAGCTGAAAGTTTCCAGCCCGGAGATAAACATACGCTTCCGGAACGTGCCGGATCTTATGCTGGTATCGGAGGAAGCGGAATTTTATTTGCAGCTTGATACGGAACTTTACGGGGTGAAAGCGTCGGCCAGGTTCGTAAAGGGAAGCGGCCGGGTGTATATTTCCGGGTATGATGCGACAAGGGGCGAGGGCGTGGCACTGGAAAAAAACAACCTGGTGACGTTCCGGCCGGATGCGACCGGACAGGCGGTGATCGAGTTTACCGTTTCAAGCCGTTACGGTCTGCCAGTGAAAGAGAATGTAACGATACAAGTAAATCAATGAGGTTATGAGAAAAATTGCCGTATTATCGCTCTTTTTGTGCCTGGTGGCCGTGTGCAGGGCACAATATATCGGAAGCCAGTATATGAACGTGAAGCTGGGCTATATCGTGGATGAAAGTCAGGTGCAGGGGACGTTCGGTTTTGGAAAGGTGTACAAGGCTTTCAAGGTGGGGGCAAACCTTAATTACCGGAATCTAAACCGGGATCTGGTAAAGGCAAACACCGTGACGGTCGGCCCGGAGCTGGCCTATTACGCCCTGAAAGGACGGAAATTCTCGCTCCTGGGGATCGCAGCCGGGACGATCGGCTACCAGAAAGCCAAGGCGAAAAGCGATCTTGTGTACCTGGAGAAAAGCAAGGCTTTCGTGTATGGGTACGAGGTCGGGATAAGGCCGGAAATGTTGCTAAGCCCGAAAGTGGCTCTTTTTGCCGAATACAGGTTTGAAATGTTGTTTAACTCCATTCTCCGGAATAACAACCATGTCGGCCTGGGGTGCGTGATCTATTTATAAACTTAAATAATTGAAGGTATGAGAAAGTATTTGTATTTGTCGGCCGTATGCGTGTGCATGGCATTGTGTTTCGTCGGTTGCAGCAAGGACGACGACGAACCGGGAGGAAAAGGGGCGATGTATGAGGTAACGATCGAGCAGTCGGGAGATTTCCGCAGCTTCATTAAGTCGGTCGTGGTAGTCGCCAACGGTACGCGGTTGAAAGACGGGGCGACGGGGGAAAGCCTCGCAAGCCCGTTGATTCTAAGCGATGAAGAACTGGCCGTCGAAAAGGTGACGTTAACCACGACGGGAAAGGCGATCGAGTTCGCCGTTTCCGGTAGTGTCGTGGACGGGGAGGACGGTGTCGTGAACGAGCCGATGCAGTGGGTTGTGACCGTTTACAAGAACGGAAAGGAGATCGAGAAAAAGAGCCTTTCTTTCCGGGACGGGAAGGAGATCGGTATGGATGATCTTAATCTGTATTATAATTGACGTGACGGCCTGAATGTCCCCCGGATGAATGTTCGGGGGATTTTTTTTCTTTTGGGCGTTCCCGTGGGACGGTCGGGCTTTACGTTTCAAGTCCTCGCCTAAAGGCTGTGGGCTTTACTCTGCAATCCCTAACGCATGGCTGAAAACTCCTCTTGCCGGTGGTGTTCTTCTTCATACAGCCTCATGCGTTCTTGTAATGCTTCTTTTAAATTGTCGCTTTTTTTCAGTCCGAGTTTGGCACGTATGTTCGCTCGTTGGCTGGTTATGTTTCCGCTACTCCGATGTAATAATTCGCATATTTGGCTGACGGTCTTGTCTTGCAGTATTAAACGGCAGATGTTTAATTCGGACGGGGATAAATTGGGATATATTCTCCTGATTGTATCAAGTTTACTTTTTTCCTTTTTCTGGTATGCGGCAAGGGCTGTAAAAAGATTTTCTTTGGATTGTTCCCCTATTATGTTTAACAGGGAGCTTGTCTTTTCTTCCGGGTTATTCTCGCTTAACAACTCGGCGAACGCGAATAGTTCTTCCTTTTTCATTTGGAGACGTTTCAAAAGCATTTCCTCTTCCTCTTTTAGCAAGTTGCTACTTTTTAGCAAGCTGCTGATATTACTGTGTAAGGATCTTCCTAATAAGGGGATCATGGTGTATATGATGATGATCAAAGGCAGATAACTGTATAGGAACGGTTCGTCGGTGATAAGTGTGCAGATTGTATAGGAAGCTATGGTAAGGGAGGACAATAGGATGGAGATATTACTCATATAGGCACAGATGGAAAGCATGGTAAATAAGAGAGAGATAGTAATGTTACTCATTATCAATGCTCTTTGATAACTATATTCATATCCGCTACATATTGAGCAATAAATTATCTCGATAAAAATCTCGATATGTATGGCTATCAGTATAATGGAAAAGGTCGTGGTCAGATTTACTCTCTTTTTAAAATAAGCGAGAGTGCACATAATGATAAACAGGAATAATACGCTGTTAATATAATAAAACTGTTCATTGGGAAATGGAACTGAATATATGTATATGGGTGCGCATAAGGCCAGCATGAGCAGGGATAGATGAAAGACACGTTTTTGTTGATACGTTATTATCATTTCGCTTTCTTTTTTGTCGTAAGTTTGAGTTTTTATTGAACTTAGAAAAGTAGCGGCTTTTGTGCTGAATTTCATGTGTTTTATTGTTTTAAGTGTTATTAAGTATAATGTTTCCTGCAAAAATAACTGTTTTTTTTTTTTTTGTATGTTTAAGTACTTTTCTTTATGATGTTAAGTGTTTTTAATTGTTGTGTAAGCGTGATTGGCTGCTGTGATAAATGTTGTAGCTGTTGTGTGGTTGTCTTTTTAAGTATTTATAAGTTTAAAATACTTGTTTTTTGCTTTGGAGGTTGATTTATAGGTGCATATCTTTAGCGGTTGAAATTCAGGGGGTGTAAAAGCCTGGGTTTGGATTGTCATATTAACAAATGATTAAATGACGAAAAGATGTTTTTTTATATTAAATGTGTATTGTTCGTGCTCGTGTTGAGTATAAGCGGAGAAATATCCGCTCAGGAGAAGCGTGATTCGGTAAGGATCTATTTTCATCAAGGAAAGGTAAATATAGATACATGTTTACTTGACAATGGGAACGAGATGGAGCGGTTTGCTAAAATCTGTTCCGCATTGAACGACTCCGTCCGTCTTATCAGGAAAATTCAAATAATAGGAGGAGCTTCCCCGGAAGGAGGGGGGCTGTTGAATGGAAGGCTGTCTGAAAAACGAGCAGAGGTTTTGTGGCGGTATATATCACCTTATATAAAGATTCCGGTATTGGAGAGGGATTTTCATTTTTCGGGAAGCGACTGGAACGGACTTATAACGATGGTGAGAGCGGATGTGAATGTTCCGGAGAGGGAGGATGTCCTTCGTTTGTTGGAGAAGATCGTACGTTTGGAAAACCAGGATAGCCCTTATTGGGGGGGAGAACTGAAAAGACTGAAAGGGGGGAGGCCATACTCATATTTGTATAAATTCCATTTTCCGAAACTTCGTTCGTCGATGGTGAAAATATGCTATGATAGTGATCCGATAAATCCCGTCAGAGATACGGTATATATACATACACGTGATACGTTGTGCATCCGTGATACCGTTACCGTCATAGCTCCGGTAAAGAAACGGCCGTTTTGCATGGCGGTGAAAACAAACTTGCTTTATGACGCTGTTTTGATACCTGACATCGGGGTTGAGTTCTGTTTGGGGAAGAACTGGTCTGTGGCCGGGAATTGGATGTATGCCTGGTGGAAAAGTGATCGGAAGCATAATTATTGGCGTATCTATGGGGGAGATGTGGAGTTGCGCCGCTGGTTCGGTCGGAGAGCGGTGGAAAAACCGTTTTCCGGGCATCATGTCGGATTGTACGGGCAGATCGTCACCTATGATTTCGAATTGGGTGGGAAAGGTTACTTGGGGGATAAATGGAGTTACGGGGGAGGCGTGGCTTACGGCTACTCGTTACCTGTGGGACATCGGTTCAATGTGGATTTCACGTTGGGAATCGGCTACCTTGGAGGATTGTACAAGGAGTACATCCCTTTGGACGGTCACTATGTATGGCAGACCACTAAAAAACGCTGCTGGTTCGGCCCGACCAAGGCGGGTATCTCTTTGGTGTGGTTGATCGGGCGGGGGAATTATAGCCGGAAGAAAGGAGGCAGGCAGTGATACTGATACGCTTTAGTCTGGTGTTCATATTTTTATGGATGGGACTGACGGCTTGTGAGCATAAGGATTT
>OLOS01003158.1_pt1 | contig 10253 bp, 6 predicted proteins | sample 1672631 | NCBI WGS metagenome assembly OLOS01 (sample SAMEA3136707, study PRJEB25190) | human gut metagenome | biome: human gut; feature: human-associated habitat; material: faeces | place: Austria | collected 2013 | reverse complement strand
GTTCGTCAACGCCTCCCGCAAGCTGGGCACACAAATGAAAGCCACCGGCGAAGTGATGAGCATTGCACCCTGTTTTGAGGCCGCCATTATGAAGGCGGTGCGCGGCGCAGAAATCGGGCTGGACACACTGCATAACAAGGCTCTGGACGGACTGGATATACACGAGAAGCTGCACGATCAGGACGATCTGCGGCTGTTCTCCGTATTCGCTGCGCTGAAAAAGGGCGTGCGTATAGAGGAAATCCACCAAATCACCATGATCGACGAGTGGTTCCTGGCCAAGCTGAAAAACCTGGCGGATTATGAAAAAGAAATCACCGGGCTGCCCCTATCCCGGGAGCAGTATATGCAGGGCAAACACTACGGCTATACCAATGAAGCCCTGGCGCGCATCAGCGGCGGCTCCATTCCCTATCATCAGGACTGCGTTTATAAAATGGTAGACACCTGCGGTGCGGAATTCGCTGCAGAGACACCCTACTTCTACTCCACCTATGACGCCCACTGCGAGGCCCGCAGCCTGCCCCAAAGCGGCAAGCAAAAGATCATTGTACTTGGCTCCGGCCCCATCCGCATTGGGCAGGGCATTGAGTTTGATTACAGCTCCGTGCACTGTGTGTGGACGCTGAAAGAGCTGGGCTATGAGGTCATTCTCATTAACAACAACCCAGAGACGGTATCCACTGACTTTGACACCGGCGATCGACTGTACTTTGAGCCGCTGTGCCCGGAAGATGTGATGCAGGTGATTCAGGTGGAAAAGCCCATTGGGGTGGTGGTGGCCTTTGGCGGCCAAACCGCCATTAAGCTGACTAAATTCCTGGACGAAAAAGGGATTACTATTTTGGGCACCAGTGCCGAGTCCATCGACATTGCCGAGGACCGGGAACGGTTTGACGCATTGCTGGAGAAATTCGGCATCTTCCGTCCCAAAGGCACCAGCGTGATGACCATGCCCCAGGCACTGGTAGCAGCCAACGAACTGGGCTATCCCGTTCTGCTGCGCCCCAGCTATGTAATCGGCGGGCAAAATATGACCATCGCCTACACGGACGATGATGTGCGCCGCTATATGGAGTTGATTCTGGCACAAGGGATTGAAAACCCGGTGCTGGTAGACAAGTATATGATGGGCACAGAGTTGGAAGTGGACTGCATCAGCGATGGCAAAGATGTGCTGATCCCCGGCATTATGGAGCATATTGAGCGGGCCGGTGTACACTCCGGCGACTCTATTGCCGTGTATCCCCCTTATAACCTGAACGATGTGATGCTCCACAAGATCTGCGATGTAAGCGAAAAGCTGGCGCTGTCTTTGGGCACCAAGGGACTGGTTAACATTCAGTACCTGATTTATCGCAACGAGTTGTATGTAATCGAGGTGAACCCCAGAGCCTCCCGCACCATTCCCTATATCAGCAAGGTCACCGGCGTGCCCATGGTGGAACTGGCAACAAAAATTATGGTAGGCGAAAAGCTACAAGACCTGGGCTACGGCACCGGGCTGTATCGCACGCCGCCGTATTTTGCGGTAAAAGTACCGGTATTCAGCTTTGAAAAACTCAATGATGTAAACTCTCAGTTAGGGCCGGAGATGAAATCCACCGGTGAGGTGCTGGGCGTAGGCAAAAACTTGAACGAAGCGCTGTTTAAGGGGCTGGTATCTGCCGGGTATAAGGTAGAAAGCCAAAAGCAGGGTCGCCACGGGGTACTCATCACCGTAACAAAGCAAGACCGGTTTGAGATCGTGGGTCTGGCGAAAAAGCTGGACGACCTGGGCGCAGAGCTATGGGCAACGCCGGAGACGGCGGCGGCTATTCGCTCTCTGGGTATTGAGGTACATGTGGTCAACAAGCTGCGCCAGGACAACTCCATTATGGACTTGGTAGAGAGCGGCAAATTGGACTACATTGTCTACACCGGCAAAAGCGATAAGAAGTCCATTGCAGACTATATTAAGCTGCACAACCGGGCCAATCAGCTGGGCATTGCCACCCTGACCAGCCTGGACACCGCCAACGCCCTGGCTGATATTATCGCCTCTCGCTACAATCAAATGAACACCGAGCTGGTGGACATCAACCACATGCGCAGCGAAAAGGGCCTGCTGAAATTCACCAAAATGCAGGGAAGCGGTGACGACTACATTTTCTTCAACAACCAGTGCGGCATCATCACCTGTCCGGAGAGTCTTTCCATTGAATTCTCCGACCGGCACAAGGGTATCGGCGGAGACGGTATTGTACTGATTGAAAAGAGCGTGATTGCCGACGCCAGAATGCGCATTTTCAATATGGACGGCAGCGAGGGCCGTATGGCCGGCAACTCCATTCGCTGCGTGGGCAAGTACCTGTACGATAACGGCATGGTGCCCAAAACCGAGATGACCATTGCCACCGCCTCCGGCGTGCGGCACCTGCAACTGTTTACCCGCAACGGCAAGGTATCTTCTGTTACGGTAGATATGGGCAAGGCAGAGTTGAACCCGGCCAAGATCCCTGTTGACCTGCCTGGCGACAAAATCATCTCTCATCCGGTAACCATCGACAACAAGGAATATAACATTACCTGCGTGGCTACCGGTAACCCCCACTGCGTGGTATTTGTAGACAATGTGGACAAGCTGGACCTGCAACAGATCGGTCCGCAATTTGAGAACAGTCCCCTGTTCCCGGAGCGGGTAAACACGGAATTTGTGCGTGTCGTTAATGAGAGCACCATTAAAATGCGGGTGTGGGAGCGCGGCAACGGCGAGACCCCGGCCTGCGGCACCGGCGCCTGTGCAGCCGTTGTAGCTGCGGTGGAGAACGGCTACTGCAAAAAAGGCGTTGATGTTACCGTAAAGGTGCGTGGCGGCGACTTACTGGTAAACTACACTGACGACCGTATTACCCTTACCGGCGACTGCAACACCGTCTATAAGGGAGAGATCGAATATTAAAGCCTAAAAAGGGCAGCAAAAAGCGCGTACAGATTTCTGTACGCGCTTAAATTATGTTTTATTACAGCTTTACAATACCCAGCGCATCTAAAATAGAACTGATGAGAATGGCCAGCAGGCAAGGCGGTGCGATCCACTTAACCATCGCGGAATAAAACTTCTTCATCTTAAAGGGACCGTTCAGCTCAATTTCGTTGACAATCAGCTGGGGCTTCAGCACAAAGCCAACCATAATGCAGGTGAGCATACCCACAACCGGCATCAACAGACTGTTAGACACAAAGTCCAGGAAATCCAAAATGGAGAACCCGAAAATCGTAAAGGAGGACCACTTGCCAAAGCCCAAGGAGCAGCAAATGCCCACTGCCACGGCATATATATAACAGATCACCGTAGCCTTTTTGCGGCCCCAGTGGTAGCGATCGTCCAAGCCGGACACAATGGCTTCCATCACGGATACGGAGCTGGTCAGCGCCGCAAACAGCACCAGAATAAAGAACCCGGCGCCGATCAAGCTGCCGATTTTCATCTCGGCAAACACCTTAGGCAGGGTTACAAACATCAGGCTGGGACCTTTGCCCAAGGCGCTTTCGTCCCCTCCCGAATACACAAACACCGCCGGTACGATCATCAAACCGGCCAGGAATGCCACCAAAGTATCAAACACTTCAATCTGGCGCACGGACTGCTCAATGTGATCCTGCTTACGCAAATAAGAACCATAAGTGATCATAATGCCCATAGCCAGGGACATGGAAAAAAACAACTGCCCCAAAGCAGCCAGCACAGTCATCATGCTCAGCTTGCTGAAATCCGGCTTTAAATAATAAGCCACGCCGGCGCCGGCGCCCGGACGGGTGACTACAAAGATAGACAGCAGAATCGTCAAAATCAAAAGCGCCGGCATCAATACGCGGCTGAACTTTTCAATTCCCTTTTCTACGCCTAAAAATACGATCACCGCCGTAGCGGTCATAAACAGCAAGAACCACAAAAGCGGCTCGCCTGTACCGGAAATAAAAGTAGAAAAATAGTTGTCGCCGGCCGCGTCCTGAACGGCACCGGAGATCATCGTGGCGGTGTACTTGGTAACCCAACCGCCAATGACGCAGTAATAAGGCAGAATAAGCACCGGCACCAAAGTCACCAACTTGCCCATCCAGCTCCATTTTTTGTTCAGCGAGCCAAAGGCCTCCATAGGACTGAGCCGGGTTTTACGACCAATAGCGATCTCCGTGACCATCAGGGTAAAGCCAAAGGTCACTGCCAAAACAATATACACCAATAGGAAGATACCGCCGCCGTACTTAGCTGCCAAATAGGGAAAGCGCCACAGGTTCCCCAAGCCTACAGCCGAGCCTGCCGCTGCCAGTACAAATCCCACTTTTCCGGAGAATGTACTTCGATTCTTTTTTGTTTCCATCAAACCATCCAATCTATACATCTTATTTTACGGAGTAATGCTCTAATTATACTCATTCTGATGGGATTTGTCAATTCCGAACCGGTGGGATTTACCAATTCCCCAGTAAACAAAGAAAGCCTGCACCGGCGGGTGCAGGCTCTTTCTTATTTGTTATTTCAAAATCACTTGCTGACCTTCACGGACTGCAAGATCCAGTAATGCAGAGTCAGGCAGTTAGAGGCAAACGTCTTGCGCACATCGGCGCCCGGCGCTGCGGCCATCGGCTGAATGGTGCCGTCGCCCAACTGGGTGTACACAGCGTCCAGCTTCTTTTGCAGCTCCTCCTTTTTCTCACTGTCCGGCAGGTTGCAGGTAATGGCCTTGTTGGCGCAACCGGCATTGTAAATGGAAGCACCCTTAAAGTCCTTTAAGCAAGCAGCCGCTGCAGTGCCGTATTCCTTCACCACAGAATAGGCGGCGCCGTCCTCGTTAAAACCGGAGCCGATCACAGTCACATCGCTAAGATCAAAAGCATTTTTCGCCGTGTAGAGAGAAGCGGACTTATCGCACCCGCCGGCAAAGAGCGCCTTGTCGCCCTTGTCAATCATGCTCTCTGCAATGGAGGCATAACGATCCACCATCTCAAAGGTGGTATCATAGTAATACTCACTTTCCAGCGCCAGACCGGCGGAATTGCCATCCTTATCGCTGTTGGTCCAGTGGTCAAAATAGTAACCGTCCTTGGGTACGTTAGCGGTAATATGTACCGTATCGCCGGGCAGGTAGTAGCCGCTGCCGGTTCCGTTCTCTACCGTTACGGCAAATGTGGGATCGGTAGATGCCACATACACCGGGGTCAGTACCACCGGGTTCTCCTCCACCGTTACATTGGTGGACTGTTCCTTAGCGTTCTCAATATTCTCCGCATTACCGGTGCTCTCCCAGTGATCAAAGACCATACCCTGGGCTGCTGCCGGTGCGGTTACCCACACCTTTTCACCGACCGTGTTGTCATAGACTTTATCCGTAGCGGATTTGTCCGCTTTCAGCACAGCCACGCTGCCAACGCTGCCCTCCGCCTTGGTGTAAACGGCGGTCAGTGTACAGTCACACTTCTCCACAATCAGGTTGATCTCGGTCTTTTTCTTGCTGGACACATTGACTTTCTTGTCCTTCACACCCTCGGTGTTGCTCTTAACCTCCCAGTGGTCGAACTTCTCCCCCTGCTCGTTAAACAGATCGCAGGAAACGGTCACATTTTGGCCCTCTTTGTAAGTACCGCTACCGTTGCCGTTCTTCACCACCACCTTGTGGCAGGTTTTGTCTGCCTCTTTGATGGGCTTATACACCGGAGTCAAAGTCACAGAGTAGTCATAATCAAGCAGCGGAGAGTCATAATCCGCATAATCCAACTGCACCGGTACACCCAGGGTATCCGCCGCTGCGGCAGCGCCCTGTACAAATCCGGCACCGTAGTTGGAGGAATGGTCGTTCTGCACCGAGCCCAGGTAACCCAGCTTGGTATTCCCCTGAAGCACAGCAGAAAAGCCGGCCAAATAGCCGCTTTGCAGGTCATCAAAGCTGGCGCTCATTACATTGGGCAGCAGCCGCGCAGACTTATCTCCGGCAGAATGGGGCACAGCGTCCAGCAAAACAAAATGCAGCTCCGGATACATGGTGGCCAGCTCGTAGCAGATCACGGCAAAGGTCTCGCCGGGCAGCACAATGTACTTGGCGCCCTTGTCCACAGCCAGTTTTACATACTGCTCCACCACATCGGTGGTCAACTCTTGGTTCTCCTCTAATGCCGGCTGGTAATAGACGGCTTTGGCGGAATTCTCATTGGCATAGGTCTGCACCCCGTCCCAGGCGGACTGGTTATAGGCCTTATCGTGGATACTGCCACCGTCGGTGATCAGCGCCACATCATACTTTAGATCTGATGTTTTTGTGCACCCTGCAAAGGCAAAAACGCCCACTGCCACCAGAACCACACACAACAAAACGGAAAGGATCTTCTTCATCGCTCTATTGTCCCTCCAACAATAAAATACTACCCCTCAATGATACCAAAAACTTTCTGCCAATGCAATAGATTTTGTTGATTTGGCGATGAAAAAACACTATAATGAAATCATAAAAATTCCGAGAGGTGAAAATAATGGACACATTGCGTGTAAGCGTACTAAGAGACAGAAAGCCGCAAATCGGTATTGTGCTGGGCAGCGGCCTGGGTGCCCTTGCAGACAGAATAGAAGGGGCAGAGGCTCTGTCTTACAGCGATATACCCGGTTTTCCGGTCTCTACGGCGCCGGGACACAAAGGACGATTTGTCTTTGGCACCATTGGCGACAAAGAAGTAGTGCTCATGGACGGCCGGGTGCACCTGTATGAGGGCTATACGCCCCAGCAGGTGGTGATGCCCATTCGCCTGATGCGCCAAATGGGCATTCACACCGTCCTATTGACCAACGCCAGCGGCGGTATTCGCCGTGATCTGCACGCCGGCGACCTGATGCTGCTGACGGACCACATTTCCAGTTTGGTCCCCTCACCCCTGCGGGGTGAGAACGACCCTGCGCTGGGTGTACGCTTTCCGGATATGCGCCATGTGTATGACGAGGATTTGCAGCGCCTGTTTCGCCAAACGGCAAAGGCACTGGATATTCCGCTGAAAAGCGGCGTCTATATTCAACTGCAAGGCCCGGCATTTGAAACTCCGGCGGAAATCAAAATGTGCGCCGCTCTGGGTGCGGACGCCGTGGGTATGAGTACCGCCATTGAGGCGCAGGCCGCCCGGCACTGCGGATTGCGCGTGGCCGGGATCAGCTGCATTACAAACCTGGCCAGCGGTCTGCTGGATTGTCCCCTGACCTCCGAGGAGGTGGGCGAAACCGCCGCTAAGGTGGCTGAGAATTTCCAATCCCTGATCCTTGAAACTGTGAAACGGATGTGACAATATGGAAAACTTGAAATACCAGAACGGAAAACTGGAGATTCTCGACCAGCGACTGCTGCCCAATGAAGCAAAGTGGCTGCCCATTGGCAGCAAGGAAGCGGCCTTTGAAGCCATACAAACGCTGGCAGTACGGGGCGCACCGGCCATCGGTATCTTCGCCGCATTCTCTATGGCGTTGTTTGGCAAGAACGACCCGGCGGCGTGCAAAGCCTACTTAGACAGCGCCCGCCCCACGGCTGTGAACCTGAGCTGGGCCACTGCACGGCTGGCAAAGGTGATAGAAAATGGCGGTGACCCGGTGGCAGAAGCCTTGGCGGTGCAGGCTGAGGACATAGAAATGTGCCGCAAAATCAGCGCTTACGGCTTGTCCCTGCTCCGGGATGGCGATGGTCTGCTGACCCACTGCAACGCCGGTGAGCTGGCTACAAGCCGCTACGGCACCGGACTGGGACCGATCCTGCTGGGCAAAGAAAAGGGCTACAATTTTAAGGTGTTCTCCGACGAAACCCGTCCCCTGCTGCAAGGGGCACGGCTCACCAGCTATGAATTGGAAAAAGCCGGCGTGGATGTGACCCTGATTTGTGACAACATGGCCAGCCAGGTGATGAAAAACGGCTGGATCCAAGCGGTGCTGGTAGGCTGCGACCGGGTGGCTATGAACGGTGACGCCGCCAACAAGATCGGTACTTCCGGGGTGGCAATTCTGGCAAAGCACTACGGTATTCCCTTTTATGTGCTTGGGCCTACCTCCACGGTGGATCCCCACTGTGCCACCGGCGCAGATATTCAGATCGAGGAGCGCCCCGGGGACGAGATCAAGGAGCTGTACTTTGAGCGCCCCACGGCGCTACCCCAAACGAAATGTTACAACCCTGCCTTTGATGTTACGGACCACAACCTGATCACCGCAAAGGCATTTTGCGCCCGCCGTACACCGAGAGCCTGCGCGCCCTGTTTCAGGAGGAAGTATGATACGATTCTATAACGGCCCTGTGCTGACACTGCAACAGGACCAAATGAATATTACGCACCAAGAGGTATGGGTAGACGGCAACCGTATTGTGTGCCTGGGGGCAAACCCGGGGGCAAAAGCGGACCGGGAGATTGACCTGAACGGCGATCTGCTGATGCCGGCCTTTAAGAACGCCCACACCCACTCGGCCATGACATTTGGCCGCTCCTTTAGCGACGATCTGCCCCTACAAAGCTGGCTGTATGACAAAATCTTTCCCTTGGAAGCCAAGCTAACCGCAGAGGATATTTATCATCTGTCCCGACTGGCATTCCTGGAGTATTTGGAGAGCGGCATTTCCGCCTGCTTTGATATGTACTACTTTCCGGAAGCCATGGCAAAAGCGGCGGTGGACGCCGGGTTCCGCACGGTAATGTGCGGTGCGGTCAATAATTTTAAGGAAAGCCCGGCACTACTGGAAGAATACTACAACACCTACAACAACCATCACCCGCTGGTGTCCTACCAACTGGGGTTCCACGCAGAATACACCACCAACCGCTCCATTATGGAGGCCATTGCGGCGCTGGCAGAGAAGTACAAGGCGCCGGTGTATATGCACGCCAGTGAGACGGAGAGCGAGGTGCAGGACTGCATCGGCCGCTACGGCATGACCCCTACGGCGCTGTTTGAGCAGCTGGGGCTGTGGAATTACGGGGGCGGTGCATTTCACAGTGTGTGGGTCAGCAATGATGACCTGAACATTTACAAAAAACACGGCGTTTACGCAGTGCTGAATGCCGGCTCCAACGCCAAGCTGGCCAGTGGCATTGCCCCGGTGGAAAAAATGTTGCAAATGGGCATTCCCCTGGCGGTGGGCACAGACGGTCCCTCCAGCAACAACGCGCTGGATATGTTCCGGGAAATGTACCTGATCTGCGTACTGCAAAAACTGCGGGAAAAGAACGCCGCAGCGGCAGACGCCAACGCCATATTAAAGGCCGCCACCGCAGGCTCCGCCCGGTGTATGGGACTGCCGGAGGCGGACTGCATCGCCCCCGGTAAGCTGGCGGACCTAACAGTGATCGACCTGCATCGGCCCAATATGCAGCCCATCAACAACATCACCAAAAACCTGGTGTACAGCGGTGCCAAAACCAATGTACGCCTAACTATGGTAGACGGACGAATTCTCTATGAAAACGGCCGGTTCTTAAACGCAGATACAGACGAAATTTACAAGAACGCACAAACGGTCATTGACCGAATTCGATAAGGAGGCACAGGGATGAAAGTCTTATTGGTCAACGGATCTCCCCACCAGCACGGCTGCACCTACACAGCCCTGGCGGAGATCGCCCATACACTGCAAGAAGAAGGCATTGACAGCGAGATCTTTTGGATCGGAAACAAGCCCATCGGCGGCTGCATCGGTTGCCACGGCTGTGTAAAGCTGGGCAAATGTGCCTTTGACGACGACCCGGTGAACACCTTTACAGCCAAGGCAAAGGCAGCGGACGCCTTCATCTTTGGCTCGCCGGTACACTACGCAGCGGCCACCGGCAATCTGACTGCCTTTATGGACCGGGTGTTCTATTCCGACGGTTGCGGCAAAGGCAGAGCCTTTTACTTAAAACCCGCAGCAGCAGTAGCCAGCGCACGCCGGGCAGGCACCACCGCCACCCTGGACCAACTGAACAAGTACTTTACCATTGCCCAAATGCCGGTGATCTCCTCCCGGTACTGGAATATGGTTCACGGCTTTACTCCGGAAGATGTGATGAAAGACCTGGAGGGTCTGCAAGTGATGCGGGTACTGGCGCGGAATATGGCCTACTTCTTAAAATGCAAGGCCGCCGGTGCCGCCGCCGGCGTGGAGCCACCCAAAACGGAGCGAGCCATTCTCACCAACTTTATTGACTGATTGATAAGAACAGAAAAAGAGCCATCGGCAATGCCGATGGCTCTTTTTATATAGTCTATTCTTATTTTGCTG
>OLOS01003154.1_pt1 | contig 10258 bp, 7 predicted proteins | sample 1672631 | NCBI WGS metagenome assembly OLOS01 (sample SAMEA3136707, study PRJEB25190) | human gut metagenome | biome: human gut; feature: human-associated habitat; material: faeces | place: Austria | collected 2013 | reverse complement strand
GGACATCACCATCGGCGCGAACGACCTCTATTCGCTTTTGACACTGCGGCGGCTCAGCTGCGCGCTCATGGACCGGATCCACACGAATTACCGAAACATCATCGGCTTCAACTTTATGCTGATCTGTCTCGGCGTGGCGGGCATCCTGCCCCCGGCGACCTCGGCGCTGCTGCACAATGCGTATACGCTCACCGTGAGTCTCCGGAGCATGACGCGCCTGCTGCCTCCGGCGGAAATCGAATAAGCGCGAAAATCGGCTGTTTCGAAGAAAAACAGCCGATTTTTTACCCATTTCGGCATACGAGCCGAAATATCTTGCAAAGCGTGCGCTGTTCCTGCATAATACAAAGTAAATACAGGGAGACCCGCCCGAGAGACAGAAACAGGGAGGAACAAAACCATGAAGCATCGTATTCTTGCCGCCATGATCTGCGTCTGCGCTGCGCTGACGAGCCTCTGTGTTCCGGCGTTGGCCGACGATACGGAAGCGGAAACACCCGTACCCGTGGAAGCAACGCCCGCGCCGGCGGAAACAACGCCCGCGCCGGTCATGGAGCCTGTGGAAGAGACGGTTGGAGCGTCGGTCGAAGAGATGACCGCTCAGCCGCTGGGAGCGGCGAACGTTCCGAGCGTTCGGGCGAACTGGAACGATCCGAAGATCAACGGCGTGTTCCTCGAAGTTGGTACCTACTATAAAAACGATCCGTTGGATAACCGCGGCTTTTCCGAAGCAACGGCGGATGATTACAATTTCCGTTTTGACGGCACGACGCTGTTTTTGCGAAACGCCGATCTTAAGGGAACGGGGAATCAGCCGATGGGCTCCGCTTTACTCTCGGTCTTTATCCCGCTTGTTATAGATCTGACGGGAGAAAACCGCTTCAGCGTGAACACCTCGTACTATCCGATCATCGCTCCGAACATTACCATTCGCGGTAACGGTTCACTCACGTTGGTTGGCGAAACAGCGTACATCACCAGACTGACGATGGAAAGCGGAACGTTCATCACCGACGATCTCCGGCCGTCAAGCACCTCTGCAGAGGGAAGAGGGCTTTATTTCAACGGCGGGCGCTTTACTGTCAATAAGCATTTTGACTGGCAGATGGGGCTGTATATCGGCGCGGAGTTCTACCGCTGGAAAACAGATCTCAGCAGGGATTATATGCCGTCTATCTTTGAGACGTGTCCCTATCCGGGCGGAATGCCGCTGAGCCTTGTTCAGATGGACGATCCGTTCCGTTCAAAGCTGCGCGTCAATCCTGCTACGAACGAGTGGGAGGTATCCTACGACAGCGGGATCACATGGAAATCTCTCGGTGTGAAAGCCACCGGAGAGGACGGAAAGGACGGGCGGGACGGCCGGACGCCTTCCGTCGGTCTGAACGGCAACTGGTGGATCGGCAGTATGGACACCGGCGTGAAAGCGGTCGGTACAGACGGACGGGACGGCGTCGACGGTAAGAATGGCGCGGACGGTCTGACGCCTGCCATCGGCGAGAATGGGAACTGGTGGATCGGTGATACCGACACCGGCGTAAAGGCCGGAGGTGCGGACGGCAAGGATGGCGCGGACGGCTTGACGCCGACCATCGGCGAAAACGGGAACTGGTGGATCGGTGACACGGACACCGGCGTAAAAGCTGCCGCTGCGGACGGCAGAGACGGCGCTGACGGTAAAGACGGTGTCGATGGGAAGGACGGAGCAAACGGAAAAGACGGCATCGACGGCAAGGATGGCGTTGACGGAAAAGACGGCACGGACGGCGCGCAGGGCGCGCCCGGCCTGACGCCCTCCATCGGCGGCAACGGCAACTGGTGGCTGGGCAATACGGACACCGGTGTGCGGGCCGCCGGAACGACCGGAGCCACGGGCGCTGCGGGTGCGACCGGAGCCACAGGCGCGACCGGCGCCGCCGGACGAAACGGCACGGACGGCAAAGACGGGAGAGACGGAAAAGACGGAAAAGACGGCGTCGGCATCCGGGAGGTATCGCTGAACGACTCCGGGGAGCTGATCGTTACGCTCACGGACGGAACGGAAACGAATCTTGGCAAAATTACGGGAGAGGACGGCGCGCCCGGCGTCGGCATTTCTTCCGTGCAGGTGGGGGAAAACGGCATGCTCACCGTGACGCTCTCGAACGGGGAGAGCGTGGAGGCGGGCGCGGTGTTCAGCGCGCAGGAGGGGAAAACGGTGAGAACCGTTTCCTATATCACCGCCGCGGCAGCGGCGCTGGCATTGCTCTGGCTCGCAGTGCTGACGACGCTTTTCGCCAAATCCCGCCGCACGGCAGTTCACAGATAAACCGATAAAATGTAAGAAAGACGGTTGCCGGTATAGCGCAGCCGTCTTTTTGCTGCGGATTCAGAAAAAAATGAAATCCGCTATTGACAGAAAGGCAGGGGAAACCTATAATCAAATTGTGATTGTAATCGGTTACAATAGCGTCGATTGGCAGGAGCCCGCGCCCTTGTTAATCGACCCTACAGGAGAGATAAATGAAGGCAACCATTAAGGATGTGGCGCGGTATGCCGGGGTATCCGTGGCGACCGTGTCCCGCTATCTGAATAAAAGCCCGCTGATCGCCGAGGCGTCTGTAGAGAAGGTGCGCGGCGCGATCGAGGCGCTGGATTATCAGCCCAGCATGATGGCTCGCGGGCTTCTGCACGGAAACAGCAAGACCGTGGCTCTCGCCGTGGATTACAGCGATTCCGAGACCTACGGCAACGACTACTTCCTGCGCATCCAGTACGGACTCGAGCATGAGCTGAGCAAAAACGGATATTACCTGATGATCTGCCATATCGGCGGTGCGGACGGCGCGCTGACGCTTCGCTCGCTCATCAACGAAAATAGGATCGACGGTCTCGTGCTGCTCAGCGCGCTTGCAAGGGAAGAGGTTATGAGCATTGTGAACGAGAGCCGGATCCCGTGCGTGATCGCCGGACGGAGCGACGATCCCGACGCGGTCTGGGTCGATATCGACAACATCTCCGCCGGAGAGCTCGCCGCGCAAAGGCTCCTGGAAACGAAGCCCGCGGCGGTCGGCTTTCTCGCAAACAGCTTCGATAAAACATTCGTTTCCGAGCGCTTTTCTGGCTACCGTCATGCGCTTGCCGCGGCTGGGATCGAAGAAAACCGCGCTCTTGTGAGCGATGGGCTGACGGACGCCGCGAGCATATCCGCCTTTGTCCGGCAGCATTTTTCCGACCTCTGCGATGCGTATGTCGTGTCTGACAGTACGATCGGATTCTATTTCCTGCGTGAGCTCTCCCGGCGCGGCGTCCGCGTTCCGGAAGAGGTACAGGTCATCGGTTTTGACGACAGCGTCCTTGCGGCGGCTGCAGACCCCGCGATGACGGTCGTTGAAATAGACGTAACAAATCTGGGAAAATCCGCAGCAAGGCTTCTCATTGCACAGCTTCAGGCAGAAGATCTGTGTCCGGGACAGAATCTTTTGCCTGCAAGGATCATCCATAGGGCTTCGATAAAATAACTGGGCTATATGCCGAGTTATTTTGTTGCCTCGAATTGTAACTGTTTACAATATGAGCTCCGCCGATCCGTGCGATCCGATACCTTGCTGCAAAAAACAAAAGGAGAATAACGTATGATGAAACGTCTGCTGACCATTGCGCTCGTTTTAACCATGGCTTTTTCCTTCGCAGCCTGCGGCAGTGCTCCCGCGAAGGGGGAAACGCCCACCGCCGCACCCGCGACGGAAGCTCCGGCAAAAACGCCGGCGGAGACGCCGGGTGAAGAGCCCGTAGAGATCACCTTCTGGCATTCCTACAGCGAGGGCGAGGAAAAGATCTTCACCGAAACGGTGCTTACCGCCTTTGCGGAAAAGTATCCCAACATCAAGGTAAATGCGATCCGTATGCCGTATGAGGGTATGGACGAGCAGCTCGTCACCGCGGTCAGTGGCGACGTTGCGCCCGACGTCATGCGCATGGATCTCACCTGGGTATCGCAGATGGCGAAGCTCGGCGCTCTTGAGTGTCTGAACGGCTACGATGGCTTCGGCGAGATCGCGGCGAACGCGCTCGAAGGCTCGCTGAACACCACGCTTTATAACGGCAAAAATTACGGTCTCCCGCTCAACGCAAACACCACGGTTGCCGTTTACAACAACGCCGTGCTCACGGAATACGGCTTTGACGCACCTCCGGCGACGATGGACGAGCTGCTCGCGGCGCGCGACAAAACCGACCCGGCGAACGACAAATACCTCTTCTGCGTTTCCGGTTCCTATAACTGGGCGATGCTGCCCTTTATCTGGACGCTCGGCGGCAGCGTCACCGATGACGCCTACACCAAAGCGTCCGGCTATCTGAACTCCGAGGCGACCGTAAAGGCGCTGGACACGATCGCCGGATGGTATAACGACAAGACCATCGGCCCCGCGATCCTTGGCGAGCAGCCGGACGGCTGGGGCGGCATTGAAGCGGGCAACTACACCATGTTCGTGGAAGGCCCCTGGTTCTTCAGCTCCGCAGATAAGATGGACACCTATACCCCGGCGCTCATCCCCGCTGTGGAGGGACGCAGCGTTTCCATTGTCGGCGGCGAGGACATCGTTATGACCGCCACCAGCTCCAAGAAGGATGCCGCGTGGACGTTCATCCGCTTCATGCTCGAGGATGAGCAGCAGGTGGCAATGGCGGCGGCAGGCATGATCCCTGTGACCGCAACGGCCATGGAGAAGGTCGACACATCCGCCAACCCCTATGTTGCCGTTTACATGGAACAGCTCAAAACGGCGGAAGCGCGCATCCCCTGCTCAAGCTGGCCGACGATCGAAACGATTTTGAACACCGCATTTGAAAGCGTGCTCCGCGGCCAGATGACCTCGCAGGAGGCACTGGACGATGCCGCCGCGCAGATCGACGAGCTGCTTGCAGCCGAATAAGGCCGAATAGATAAGCAAGAAATATGTCCGCGGTTCGCCGGACAACGTCCGGCGAGCCGCGGCAGATCAGGGGAGAGTGATCCGATGGACCGCCGAATCGACCAGCTCCGCCGGAGAGGGCGGCAATGGGGGAAAGCCTTGCCGTTCATTCTTCCGGGCTTCGTGCTGATGGCACTTTTTATTCTCTATCCGCTGCTGCGCAACGTATGGATCAGCTTTACCGAGTTCAATGTCATCAAAAACGAAGTCGTGCGCTTTGTCGGTGTGCAGAACTATGTGGATGCAATGAAAGACCGGCACTATCTTACGGCGTTCCGCAATACGCTTCTTTATACGCTCGTCACGGTGCCGGGGCAGATGTTCCTCGGTCTCGTTCTTGCAAGTCTCATCAATTCCGTGCGCCGCGGACAGACGGCGTTTAAGGTCATATGCTATTTGCCGGTGATCACGTCGTGGGTCGTCGTGTCGCTCGTATTCAAGTATCTCTTCATGTCCGGCAGTGGCGGACTTGTAAACTACTTCCTGATGAAGCTGCACATCATCTCAAAGCCCGTGGCGTGGCTGCAGGGAGAGTGGACGGCCAATCTCGTGCTCTGGCTTTTCGGCATCTGGAAGGGTGTGGGCTGGGTCATGGTCATCTATCTCGCGGCGCTGCAGGGCGTGCCGACGTCCGTTTACGAGGCCGCAGAGATTGACGGCGCCGGGCGCGTCCGCCGCTTTTTCTCCATGACGCTGCCCATGGTGCGCAACACTACGAACTATCTTCTGACCGTACTTACGATTGGCGCGTTCGGCGCTTACATCCACGTTATGATGATCACCGAGGGCGCGCCTCTCGGCAGCACGAACGAACTGATGAACTATATGTACAACACCGCGTTTTCCACCTACAACATAGGCTCCGCGGCGGCGCAGTCGGTGCTCATGGGCGTGATCGTGCTGGTGCTGACGATGATCCAGCGCCGCGTGTCCAAAGACCAGATCAACTGAAAGGAGCCCCGGAATGAAAAAACTCGCCAAGCTCCCGACGTACATCGGACTCATTGTTTTCGCCGTGGCCGCGCTGATCCCATTTCAGTACATGCTTGCGACGGCCATGACGCCGCAGAGCTATTCCATGCCGTATCCGCCGATCCTGTTTCCCCAATCGGCCTACTTCGGCAACTTCGTTGAGGCGTGGAACGCCAACCATTTCAGCCGGTATTTTCTCAACAGCCTGCTTGTCGCCGCGGCAGCGACGGTGATCATCATGCTCGTATCCTCCGCCGGGGCATATGCGTTCGCGCGCATTTCCTTCCCCGTGCGGGAGTTCGTTTTCTATCTTTATCTTTTTACGATGATGGTGCCGACAGTCACGAACCTGATCCCGCAGTTCCTTTTGATGAAGGAACTGAAGCTGGTGGACAGCTATCTCGGCCTCCTTTTAATCTACATCGGGATCGGTGTGCCAAGCAATACGTTCTTTCTCCGCAATTTCTTTCTCAGCCTCCCACGGGAGATGGAGGAGGCCGTCATTGTGGACGGCGGAAATCATTGGCAGATCTACTGGAGGATCGTCCTGCCGCTTTCCAAGCCCGCGCTCGGAACGTTCGCCATTCTCGCGTATTCCAACGTGTGGGACGAGTTTCTCATCGCGCTCACAATGATCAAAACGCCCGACAAGCGCACGCTTCCCATCGCACTTAAGCTCTTTCAGGGGCAGAATCTGAATAACTGGGGGCTGATCTTCGCTGCGTCGCTCATTGCGGTGCTGCCGATCCTGCTCATTTACATCGTATTGCAGAAAAAGCTCGTCCATGGCGGGGCCATGGACGGCATGGTAAAAGGATAAAGCTATGCGGCTCTTACGCTATTCCATGGAGCATCGCGCGGACTACCCGTGGCAGTTCGTTACCGGGAGCACCTGCACACTCCGCCTTCGCTGCAACGAGCCGGTACGGTCGATAAACGTTGTGTTCGGCGACCCGTTCTGGTTTTTGCATGGGGACAGACGGCGGCCCAACCTCCACACGCTGCCGGTCGAGGACAAAAAGACATTTTTGGGCGACACGTTCTATTCGGTCACGCTTGAAATAGAGACGCGAAAGCTCCGGTATCATTTCGAGATCGTTCTGGAAAACGGGGAAACGGTGTTTCTCTCCGAAACGGGGGTCACGGAGCCGCTTTCAGAAGAGTTCCTTCGAGCGTATCAGGTGCCGTATGTGTACCCGGCGGAGCACTACGCCGCGCCCGCCTGGGCGCGCAATACCGTGTGGTATCAGATATTTCCCGACCGGTTCAGCCGGGACAATGAAAGCACGGAGGAGTTCGTCCCGACGCGAAAAAACCGCTTCGGCGGGACGCTCCGGGGGATCGAAAAGCATATCCCGTATCTCAAATCGCTCGGCGTGCAGGGCGTTTATTTGAATCCGATCTTTCAAAGCCCGTCCAATCACCGGTACGATACCGCAAACTATGCGCGCATCGACCCCGAGCTCGGTACGGAAGAGAATTTTGCCTCGCTCGTGGGCGCACTGCACGAAAACGGTATGCGCGTCATGCTCGACGGCGTTTACAATCACGCTTCCTGGCAGCATCCGTTCTGGCAGGACGTTTTGAAAAACGGAGAGAAATCCGCATACTTTGACTGGTTCTGCGGTGTCAGCATGGAGGTGCTGCGCGGCAAAACATCAAAGGAGCTGACGGCGGACGTTATGCGCGGGGAAAAGCCCTTTGAGAGCTTTGCCTTCGCCGCAGATATGCCGAAGTGGAACACCGAAAACCTCGCGGTGCAGGATTATCTCATCGGAACCGCCGCGGAATGGACACGGAAATACGGTGTTGACGCTTGGCGGCTGGATGTGCCGGACGAGGTCAGCTTCCGTTTTCTGGAGCATTTCAAAAAGCGTATCCGCGAGACAAATCCGGAGGCATACATTATCGGTGAAATATGGCAGAAGAGTACGGCGTGGCTCCGCGCCGGGGTGTTTGACGGTGCGATGGACTATCCGCTGTATTTTGCAATCCGCGATTTTGCCATGAAGCGCACTGACGACGTGGAGACCTTCGCCGAAAGAATAAAGGATGTCTTTCTCTCCGCCCCGGACTGTGTCCGACCGAGACAGCTTGCGTTCTGCGGCAACCACGATATTCCGCGGCCGCTCACCGTCTGCGGCGGGGATACGGACCGGCTTGCGGCCGCGCTCTTTTTGCAGATGCTCCTCGGCGGCGCGGTGAGCATATATTATGGCGATGAGCTCGGTATGTCCGGCGGCGAGGATCCGGCAAACCGCGGCGCGATGGCGTGGGGAGAGCAGAGCGATGGGATAAAACCTCTGTACATTTCCATGATCCGCTTCAAAGAGGAGCATCGGGGAGAAATGAACGTCACGGAAATGCGCGTGCAGGACGGAGTTCTCCGTCTCACGCTCTCCGGTGGGGATTATATGGCGTTTATAGCAGAGCCCGGCGGGGAAAAATGCTTTGCCGTCCCGGACGGCATGCACCTTCGCTTTGGCAATGCACAGCTTTCACGAGGATATGCGCTCTTTGAAAGGAAATGAGGGAGGTTCTATGCAGTGGTGGAAGGAGCGGGTATTTTACCAGATCTACCCACGCAGTTTTCAGGACTCCAACGGCGATGGCATCGGCGATATCCCCGGCATCCTTTCACGTCTCGACTATCTGAAGGAGCTGGGGATCGGCGCGGTGTGGCTTTGCCCCGTGTACGATTCTCCGAACGCCGATATGGGCTACGATATCCGCGATTACGGGAAGATCATGGCGGAATTCGGCACGATGGAGGACTTTGACCAGCTGCTCGAAGAGATGCACCGGCGCGACATTAAGCTCATCATGGATCTCGTGGTAAACCATACCTCCGATGAGCACACGTGGTTCATCGAATCCCGAAAGGGAAAGGAAAGCCCATACCGGGATTATTATCTCTGGCGCGACGGAAAAAATGGACGGGAGCCCAATAACTGGGCGAGCTTCTTTACACCGTCTGCGTGGAGCTTCGATGCGGAGAGCGGGCAGTGGTATCTGCATCTGTTCTCCGAAAAGCAGCCCGATCTCAACTGGGAAAATCCGGCGCTGCGACGCGAAATTTACGGCATGATTAACCGTTGGCTCGATAAGGGCGTCGACGGGTTCCGTATGGACGTGATCACCTGCCTTGCAAAAGACCCGATGCTTCCGGACGGCACGGGCAGACCCTATGCCTTCAGCCCGGAATACTTCGCCATGCAGCCGCGGCTCCACGAGCATCTCCGCGAGATGAGAAAGGCCTGCTTTGCAGACCGCGATTGTATGTGCGTCGGCGAGGCGACGTTCGCAACAGCGGAAAACGCCGCCTCCCTCGTCGGCGACGGGCAGGAGCTCGATATGATCTTCCAGTTTGACCTGATGGACGTGGACGGCGGTGAAAGCAAATGGGATCTCCAGGCGTTCGACCTTATAAAATTCAAGGAGATCGTTGCCCGATGGCAGAAGACGCTCGACTGGAACACGCTCTTCTGGGGCAACCATGACCAGCCGCGCGCCGTTTCGCGCTTCGGCTGTACGGAGAATGAAGAACTGCGCGTCCGGAGCGGCAAGTGCCTTGCCGCGGCTATGTATCTGCTCCGCGGTACGCCGTTTATCTATCAGGGCGAGGAGCTGGGGATGACGAACTTCCCGTTCGAAAGAGAGGAGCAGCTGCGCGACGTGGAAAGTCTCAACCTGCTGCACCAGAGCACGGATAAGGCGTGGGCATGGCACGGTATTCAGACGAAGGGACGGGACAACGCCCGCACACCGATGCAGTGGAGCGCAGGGAAAAACGCCGGGTTCAGCTCTGCCGAGCCGTGGATCGCCGTCAATCCCAATTACCCGGAGATCAACGCCGAAGCAGAGAGCCGGGACGAAAACTCCGTGCTCCATTTCTACAGAGGACTTATCCGCCTGCGGAATTCCGCCCCGGCGCTCCGCGGCGGCAGCTTCACCATGCTTTATCCGGAACATAAGCAGCTGTTCGCCTACGAGCGCAGCGGGGAGGGGGAAACGTATACGGTCGTCTGCAATCTGAGCCGCGCGAAATGCGCCGCACCCGAGCTTTGCGGCGAGATCGTTCTCCAAAACTGTGAGTTTACCGATACGCTGCCGCCTTACGGCGCGGCAGTGATCCGGACGGTGAGCTGACCGGCACCGTCCCCGCTCTCGTTTGTTTCCTCCGCAGAGCGGTTTTTCCGGCAGAAAGGCCCTGCATCCGCGGATGCAGGGCCTTTTCCTTTGATTTTTCAGGGGGGTTACGCCATGATGCCAGCGGCCTGACCGGTGAGGTATACGACGGCGCATTTTTGATCTAGCCGCCGGTCACGGT
>OLOS01003152.1_pt1 | contig 10261 bp, 9 predicted proteins | sample 1672631 | NCBI WGS metagenome assembly OLOS01 (sample SAMEA3136707, study PRJEB25190) | human gut metagenome | biome: human gut; feature: human-associated habitat; material: faeces | place: Austria | collected 2013 | reverse complement strand
GTCACGCCCTTGTCGCAAAATTCGCACTTTGCCATCCGTTGCACCTCCTTGCTGTTGTAACATACTGGCTGCTTGCACCGCAAGCATTAGATATGATAACAGATACAGCGCAGAAATGCAAGTATTATTTCGCAAAAAATCGAAAATTTTTTACAAGTGGAAAGTGTTGCGAAAAAGCCCCATACAAGATATAATAAGGAGAAGTAAAATGGCTGACCGCGACAGGAGGAGCACCCATGGAAAAAGTGAGACGCACACCCGCCAGCTTGAAAAAAATGGCAGAAACTTTCGGCATGGAGATACTGCACCGCGGCAGAGATTTCGATACCGCCGTGGTCACCATTTCCGATGTGAACCGTCCGGCGTTGCAGCTGGTGGGGTTTTACGATTATTTTGATGACAAGCGGCTGCAAATACTGGGGCGCGGCGAGATGCGCTACTTGGAGCGCATGACCGGCACGGAACGGCTGCGGGTATTCAATAAACTCCTCAGTTATGCATTCCCGGCGATGATCGTGGCGCGGAACATGGACGTCCCGCCTGAGCTGCTGCAAATGGCGGAAAAGCACGACCGCACGCTGCTCCGTGCGGTGGATTCCACCGTGGATGTGACCAGCCGGCTCATTGATTATCTCAATCGAGTGACGGCACCGCAGATCACGCGTCACGGCGTGCTGATGAATATTTATGGACAGGGCGTCCTGTTCTTGGGCGACAGCGGTATCGGCAAAAGTGAGACGGCGATCGAGCTTCTGAAGCGCGGGCACCGCCTTGTGGCGGACGACGCGGTGGAGATCCGCCGTGTGTCCAACTCCCTTTACGGCACGGCGCCGGAGATCATCCGGCACTACATCGAAATACGCGGCGTGGGCGTCATCGACGTGCAGCAGCTGTTCGGCATGGGCGCGGTGCAATTCGATACCGAGATCGACCTCGTCATCCAGCTGGAGCAGTGGGTGGACGGCAAGTTCTACGACCGGCTGGGGCTGGGGGAGGAAAAATACGAGATGCTGGGCGTGGAGCTGCCCATCGTGACCATCCCGGTACGTCCGGGACGAAATCTGGCGGGTATCGTGGAGATCGCCACCATGAAAAACCGGCAAATGAAGTACGGCTACAACTCGGCGCGGGACTTCGTGTCGCAGTTTGACAGCAAGGTGGACGCTATGCTCAAGGCGAAAACCACGAATAACTAAGCGAAAAACGAGGCAAAGAGCGAATGAAATACGTTGGAGTGGACATTGGAGGCACAAATCTGAAGGCGGGCTTGGTGGATGAGGAGGGGAATCTGCTGGCGACCCAGAAGATGAAGGTGGCGGAAATTGCGAATAAAGACGCGTTGGCGTGGACGGTCGCCTCCATGGTGCACGAGCTGGCGAAGGCTGCCGGTGTGCCGCTGTCGGAGGTGGCAAGCGTGGGCGTGGGGGTGCCGGGGACGGTGGACATCCGCGCCGGCTCCATTGCGTATACGTGCAATCTGCCGCTGCGGGATGTGCCGCTGCGGAAGCTGTTTCACAAATATCTGAATATCCCGCTTTACATTGAAAACGACGCCAACTGCGCCGCGCTGGCGGAGTTTCACGTAGGCGCAGGACGGGAGAGCAAGCGGTTCGTGACCATTACGCTGGGCACCGGCGTGGGCGCGGGCATCGTGCATAACGGAAAGATCTACCACGGTGCCAACGGCATGGCAGGCGAGGTGGGGCACATGGTCATTGAGCAGAACGGTCTGCCGTGCCCCTGCGGGCGGCGCGGCTGCTGGGAGCAGTACGCCAGTGCCACGGCGTTGAAGCGCATGACGGCGGAAGCTCTGGCGGCGCACCCCGAAAGCGGTCTGGCGCGGGTCATCGCGGAGAACGACGGCCATGTTTCCGGGCAATCCGCCTTTATCGCCGCCCGCGAGGGCGATGCGGTGGGGCAGGCGATCTGCGAAAAATACGTGGAGTATCTGTCCTGCGGCGTGGTGAACGTGGTCAATATTTTCCAGCCGGACACGCTGGCTATCGGCGGCGGCGTCAGCAACGAGGCGGATGAGCAGCTGCTGCTCCCTGTGCGGCAGCGGGTGGAGCAGGAGTGCATCCCCTGCGGCAAGGATCGGCGCACCCGCGTGGTGAAGGCGCAGCTGGGCAACCGGGCGGGACTGATCGGCGCGGCACTTTTGGGGAAGAATAAGCGTATCTGAAGGACGCGCCTACGGCGCGAAACCCTTGTGTTTTCAAGGCTTGGAGGAACTATGAGCTGGTACGAGGAGCTGGACAGGTGGACGGCGGATTATCTGCCGGATATGACGTATGAAAAGGATGTGCCGCTGAGCCGGTACACGTCCTTCCGCATTGGCGGCGGGGCGCGGCGCATGGCGTTTCCCCGCAGCGGGGAACAGCTGGTGCTGCTCTTCAGTGAGGCGGAGAGCTGCGGGGCGCGACCCTTTGTGCTGGGCAACGGCACCAACGTGCTGTTTCCCGACGAGGGGGTGGAGCGTCTGGTGGTCTGCACCCGTGACATGGCCGGGGTGGAGCATGGCACAGAGGATAACGAAATTGTTGCAGAATGTGGTGCTTCTCTTGCTTATACCGCTGTTTTCGCGCAGAAAAGTGGACTTTCCGGGTTGGAGTTCGCCCATGGGATACCGGGGAGCGCAGGCGGCGCGGTGTGCATGAACGCCGGGGCCTACGGCGGCGAGATGGCGCAGGTGGTGAAAGAGGCGGCGATACTGTTCCCCGGCGAGGGCATCAAATACCTGTCGGGGGCGGAGATGGACTTTTCCTACCGTCACAGCCTGCTGACGGCGCATCCGGAGGCGGTGGTGCTCCGTACGGTATTCCGTTTACAGCGCGGAGACCGGGAGGAGATACGGAAAAAAATGGAAGAGCTGATGGCAAGGAGAAAGGCTTCACAGCCCTTGGAATTCCCCAGCGCAGGCAGCACCTTTAAGCGTCCGGAGGGGCACTTCGCCGCCGCGCTCATCGACCAGTGCGGCTTGAAGGGCATGACCGTCGGCGGGGCGCAGGTTTCGGAGAAGCACGCGGGCTTTGTCATCAACCGGGGCGGCGCCACCTGCGCCGATGTGACCGGGCTGATGGCGGAGATCCAGCGGCGCGTCCGGGAGCAGACCGGCGTGGAATTGGAGCCGGAGGTGCGGGTCATACGGTGAATAATTATTCATAACCGCAGGAGTAATTATGAATAATATTCAATCATACTTGACCGGTTCAAGTGGAACACATACCTGTACAAAGGGGTGACATCCAAGTTGTACAGGAGGTTGTACAAGCGTTGTACGGACAAGGTATATGGCGGGGAGATACGTACCTGCGGCTGCGCGAGGGGGAGGCGTGGGCGCAGGTATAGCGACACAGAGGTAATTTAAGTGGAAATACTTATTATTTCGGGACTGTCCGGCGCGGGCAAGAGCCGCGCCGCCGAGTGTCTGGAGGACAGAGGGTATTACATCGTGGACAACCTGCCGGCGGAGATGATGGTGACGTTCGCCAGATTCTGCGCGGCGGCGGGAGGGCGGTATGACCGCCTCGCCTTCGTGTACGACGTGCGCGCCGGGGAGCCGTTCCGGCGGCTGAACGAGGCGGTGGACCAGCTGCGGGCGATGGGACTGCGGTGCCGGCTGCTTTTTTTGGAGGCGGAGACAAAGGTCATCATCAACCGCTACAAGGAGACGCGGCGGAGCCACCCCCTGTGCGGGGACGGCGCGGCGTCCATTGAGGAGGCGGTGAACCGGGAGCGGGTCATGCTGGAGCCGGTGCGCCGGAAGGCGGATTTTGTGCTGGACACGTCCGCCTTTTCCACGGCGAAGCTGCGGAGCGCGCTGCTGACGCTGCTGGGCGATGGAGCGGGCGGAGGGCTGCACGTAACGGTCATGTCCTTCGGGTTCAAAAACGGGCTGCCGCCGGAGGCGGACATGGTGCTGGACGTGCGGTTTTTGCCGAATCCCTACTACGTGGCGGAGCTGAAGTCGCTGACGGGACTTGCCGAGCCGGTGCGGGAGTACGTGATGACATCAGACGCGGCGAAGGACTTCTGGGGAAGGCTGACGCCCATGGTGGACTTCCTGCTGCCGCAGTACCGGCAGGAGGGCAGGACGGAGCTGGTGGTCGCCGTGGGGTGCACCGGCGGGCGGCACCGGTCGGTGGCGGTGGCGCACCGGCTGGCGGCGTATGTGGACGCGCTGGGATTCCGGGTGACGGAGAGCCATCGGGATATGGGGCGGTGATCTGCCGAGACGCCGCGCCTGCGGCGCGGGGAACGGATTGCCACACCAGTGACTTCGGTCACTGGTTCGCAATGACAACACTATGGCAGTCCGAAGATCGCAGAGAGGCAGGGTGGCTCGAAGTGCGGGGACGGGGAATGGATTCAGAGAAATAAAGCGCGGGAATGGGGAGTTGGGTATGATCTCATTTGCGGGAAAAGTGAAAAGTGAGCTGTGCCGCGTGGGGATCAGCCGGCAGTGCTGCGCCCGTGCCGAGGGGTACGGCATTTTGCTGTACTGCAACACGTTCACGCCGGCGGAGGTACGGATCATCACCGAGAGCGGAGATCTGGCATCACGGCTGCCGAAGCTGTTTCAGAAGGCGTTCGGCGTGAAGTTCGACAGGCTGCCGGAGGAACGGGGCGGCAAAGGAAAGATGAGCTTTGGCATTACGGAGCCGGAAAAGCTGGAGAGGATCATCAATCTGCTGGGCTACGATGCGCGGCAGCTGACGGCTCTGCACGTGAATTTTGGGCTGCTGGAGGACGACTGCTGCCGGACGGCGTTCCTGCGGGGAGCGTTCCTGGCGGGGGGAAGCGTCACCGACCCGGAGAAGCGGTATCATCTGGAGCTGGCGACCAGCCACGTGCCCGCCAGCCGGGAGGTACAGGCTCTCATGGAGGAGATGGGGTTCCTGCCGAGAACTGTACGGCGGGGGGCTGCCGCACTGCTGTATTTCAAGCAGTCGGAGCACATAGAGGACTTTTTGACGAAGATCGGTGCGCCGGCGGCTGCCATGGACATCATGACCGCCAAGGTGGACAAGGAGATACGAAACGGCGCGAATCGCGCCATGAACTGCGACATGGCGAACGTGAACAAGACGCTGGACGCGGCGCAGGAGCAGATGGCCGCCATCGAGAGGCTGCGGCACAGTCCGAGGTGGGAGCGTCTGCCGGAGAGGCTGCGGCAGACGGCGGCACTGCGGTTGGAGTACCCGGAGCTGTCGCTGGTGCAGCTGGCGGAGAAATGCGAGCCGCAGGTGACGAAGTCCTGCATGAATCACAGAATGAGAAAGCTGATGGAGGAGGCCAGGGAGCTATGACTATGAGAGAACGGTGTGAGGGAGCCGTGACGTACAGAAGGAGCGGCGCGAACTGCGCCCAGTCGCTGCTGGCGGCGTTTGCGGACGTGCTGGGAATCTCCGAGGAGCAGGCGTTGCGCGTCGGCGCGGGATTGGGCGGCGGCGTGCGGAGCGGGAATATCTGCGGGGCGGTGAACGCGCCGGTGATGATCCTGGGGAGCGCGTTCCCGGAGATGGCGAGAGATAAGGCGAGAGCCGCGGCGGTGACGAAGGAGTTCCAGCGGCGGTTCACGGAGAGGTTCAAGCATCTGAACTGCCGGGAGCTGCTGGCGGAGAAGGAGCTGCAGCCCACGGACACGGCGTTGGAGCTGGCGGCGGGGGATCACTGCGGGATGCTCATTGTCAGCGCAGCGGAGATACTCTGCGAGATGATGGGGGAGAAATAAAGGAGAACGGGCATGGGATTTGTGCATCTGCACGTACATACGGAATACAGCCTTTTGGACGGTGCGTGCCGGATACGCGATCTGACGAAGCTGGTGAAGGAGATGGGGCAGAGTGCCTGCGCCATCACCGACCACGGCGTCATGTACGGCGCGGTGGACTTTTACCGCGCCTGCAAGGCGGAGGGGATCCATCCCATTATCGGGTGCGAGGTGTATGTGGCGCGGCGGACGCGGTTCGACAAGCAGCATGAGTTCGACGCGGAGTCGCGCCATCTGGTGCTGCTGTGCAAGAACGAGACGGGCTACCGGAATCTGTCGTACATGGTGTCACAGGCGTATCTGGAAGGCTTTTACATCAAGCCGCGCATCGACATGGAGCTGCTGCGGCAGCACTCCGAGGGGCTGATCGCGCTGTCGGCGTGTCTGGCGGGGGAGATCCCCAAGCGGCTGTTGAACGGGGATTACAACGGGGCGAAGGAGCACGCGCTGGAGATGCGGGACATCTTCGGCGAGGACTATTATCTGGAATTGCAGGATCACGGCATCGCCGAGCAGACGGAGGTGAACCGGGGGCTGCTGCGGCTGCACAATGAGACGGGCATCCCGCTGGTGTGCACCAACGACGCCCACTACCTGCGGAAAGAGGATGCAGAGAGCCACGACGTGCTGCTGTGCATCCAGACGGGAAAGACCGTGGACGACGAGAACCGTATGCGGTACGAGCCGAGGAATTTCTATCTGCGCTCCACGGAGGAGATGGAGTCGCTGTTCGCCGGGTATCCGGACGCCGCTGCCAACACGGAGAGGATCGCGGAGAAATGCCAGCTGGACTTTACGTTCGGGAAATACCATCTGCCGGAGTTTAAGCTGCCGGAGGGGTACGACTCGCCCACGTATCTGCGGAAGCTGTGCGATGAGGGGTTCACGGCGCGGTACGGTCAGGCAAAGCCGGAGTACCGCAGGCAGCTGGACTATGAGCTGGACATGATCGAGAAGATGGGGTTCACGGACTACTTCCTCATTGTGTCGGATTTCGTGCGGTACGCCAAGAGCAGGGGGATCCCCGTGGGGCCGGGACGCGGCTCCGCCGCAGGCTCCATGGTGTCCTACTGCCTGGAGATCACGGACATCGACCCCATGAAGTACGATCTGTACTTTGAGCGGTTTTTGAACCCGGAGCGGGTGTCCATGCCGGATATTGATATGGACTTCGGCGACACGCGCCGGGGCGAGGTGGTGGAGTACGTCCGGAGGAAGTACGGCGACGACCATGTGGCGCAGATCGTCACCTTCGGCACCATGGCAGCCCGCGCCGCCATTCGGGACGTGGGACGGGCGTTGAACATGACCTACGCCGAGGTGGACGTGGTGGCAAAGCTGGTCCCGGCGGGACCGGGGGCGTTGCACATCACGCTGCAGGAGGCGTTGAAGCTCAGCAAGCAGCTGGCGGAGATGTACCGGGACGACGAGCGGGTGAAAAAGCTCATCGACACCGCTATGGCGTTGGAGGGCATGCCCCGCCATGCCTCCACCCACGCCGCAGGCGTGGTCATTACGAAGCGGCCGGTCTACGAATATGTGCCGCTGGCGCGGAACGACGACGCCATGGTGTGCCAGTACGTCATGACCACGCTGGAGGAGCTGGGACTGCTGAAAATGGACTTCCTCGGTCTGCGGAACCTGACGGTGCTGGACGACGCGGTGAAGATGGTGCGGGAGCGGGAGCCGGATTTCGCGCTGGACAGGATACCGGAGGACGACGCGGAGACGTACGACATGATCTCACGCGGGCAGACGGCGGGGGTGTTCCAGATCGAATCCAGCGGCATGACCAGCGTGTGCGTGGGGCTGAAGCCCCAGAGCATTGAGGACATCACCGCCGTAATCGCGCTGTACCGTCCGGGGCCCATGGAGTCTATTCCGCGGTTTATCGCCTGCAAGCACGACCCGAAGCTGGTGACGTACAAGCACCCGAAGCTGATACCCATTCTGTCGGTGACGTATGGGTGCATCGTCTATCAGGAGCAGGTCATCCGCATTTTTCAGGAGCTGGGCGGCTTCTCGCTGGGGCAGGCGGACATGGTGCGCCGCGCCATCAGCAAGAAGAAAGCCAAGGAGATCGAAAAGGAGCGGAAGGCGTTCGTCTACGGCGATGCGGAGCGGGGTATCTCCGGGTGCATCGCCAACGGCATTGACGAGGCGACGGCGCAGGCGATCTATGACGAGATATTCGATTTCGCCAACTACGCCTTTAACAAGGCGCACGCGGTAAGCTATGCGGTGGTGGCGTACCAGACGGCGTATTTCAAGTGCCACTACACAAGGGAGTATATGGCGGCTCTGCTGACCAGCGTGCTGGACAACAGCGACAAGGTGGCGGGGTACATCGGCGAGTGCCGGGACTGCGGCATCGCGCTGCTGCCGCCGGACGTGAATCGCTCCAGTGACCGGTTCACCGTGGAGCCGGAGGGCATACGGTTCGGGCTGGTCGCCATCAAGAACATCGGACGGGGCTTCATTCAGTCCGTGGTGCGGGAGAGAGAGCGGGGAGGAGACTTCCGCTCCTTGCAGGATTTCTGTGACCGGATGTACGACTGCGGCGACATGAACAAGCGGGCGGTGGAAAACCTCATCCGGAGCGGTGCCTTCGACAGCATGGGGGCGCGGCGGTCACAGCTGCTGGCGGTGTATGAGAAGATGCTGGACGCCATCGGCAACGTGCGGCGCGTGAACGTGGAGGGGCAGATGGACTTCTTCGGCATGGGCGGCAGCAGCAGCGCGCCGGAGGCGGTGGAGCTGCCCAACCTACCGGAGTTCACCGCCGCTGAGCGGATGCACATGGAGCGGGAGGTCACGGGACTGTATCTCTCCGGGCACCCCATGACGGACTATCGCGCCGCCGCAAGGAACAGCGGCGCGGTGACGCTGAACGAGATATTGGAGGACGTGTCCGCCGAGGAGGGCGCGACGCGGTTCGGAGACGGGCAGAGCGTGACGGTGGCGGGTATCGTCGCCTCCGTCAAGACGCGACCCACCAAGAGCGGGACGCTGATGGCCTACGTGATGCTGGAGGACGAGACGGCGTCCATGGAGCTGCTGTGCTTCAGCAAGGTGCTGGATCGCTGCGGCAGCTATCTGTCGGTGAACACGCCGGTGCTGGTACGGGGACGGCTGAGCCTGCGGGACGAAAAGCCGCCGCAGATCATGCCGGACACCGTGTATCCCATGGACGGCGAGGCAGCACCGCCGGAGGGTGTGAAGAAAAAGGAGGATAGCTCCACCGCCGCCATCTATCTGCGGGTGCGGAGTCTGGACGATCCGGCGTTTGAGCATATCCAGCTGGTCGCCACCATGTTCGAGGGGCAGGTGCCCCTGCGGATACGCATTGCCGACACGGGGAAGCTGTGGGGCGGCTTCTGCCTCGACCATCCGGCGTTCCTGAAGGAGTGCCGGGAATGGCTGGGGGAGGAGAATGTGGTGGTGCGGAAGAAATAAGGAGTTTGCGGAGGGTATCAATACGTGAAGGGTGCGGCGTACGCCGCACCCTTTTGCGCGCAGTGGCATAGAGTGGAATGAAAGACAGTGTCTTTCACTACTTATTGGGAGGTCATTCTATGCCTGAAACTGTTATGCCGGGACCGGTGTGTGATCTGAGCAACGTCCGGGAGTCCGTGTGCATCCATACGCGAAAGATTTTCGATTCCTGCCGGGATAAGGACTGCGTGGAGGATCTGCGCTTCTATCCCACGGCGGCGGCACAGGAGGTACTGGGCGCGTCGCAGATGATCAAGGGCGGTACGGCGGAGCTGCTGTACGTGTATACCGACGTGGAGCCGGTGACGTTCAACCGGGGGTTCTACTCCGTGGATATGCGGTTTTACTACCGGGTGACCTTGCAGGTGTGCACCGGGACGCCGCGCTATACCGAGGTGGAGGGGCTGTGCGTCTTTGACAAGCGGGCTATCCTGTTCGGCAGCGAGGGGAACGCCAAGATCTTCTCCTCCGACACGGTGTACGACGAGCTGGACGTGCCGGGACGGGTGCGGAGCAATCTGCCCGTCGCCGTGGTGGAGGCTGTGGACCCCATCGTGCTGAGTACGCGCGTGGCGGAGGTGGCGGCACCGGGAGCCGTGGAGAGAGGGTACCTGTCGGAGATCCCGTCCTTCGTGGCGCAGAGCTTCGGCGGAGAGCTGGTGTTCGACGACAGCACGGCGCGGAGGCTGTACGTGACGCTGGGGCAGTTCACGCTGGTGCGGCTGGAGCGGGATACGCAGCTGCTGGTGCCGGTGTACGACTACTGTGTGCCCCAGAGCGAGTGCGACTGCGGGAATCAGGAGGATCCCTGCGGGCTGTTCCGCAGCGTGGCGTTCCCCATGAACGAGTTCTTCCCGCCGAACTCCGTGGAGCCGCCCTGCGACTACAACAGCACCAAGAGCTACTGCGCGTGCCACTGAGGGAGAAAAGGGAGGGACGGCGTCCCTCCCTTCAGGCTGTCGAAAAGCCTCCGGCTTTTCGACAGCCTGAAAT
>OLOS01003149.1_pt1 | contig 10267 bp, 4 predicted proteins | sample 1672631 | NCBI WGS metagenome assembly OLOS01 (sample SAMEA3136707, study PRJEB25190) | human gut metagenome | biome: human gut; feature: human-associated habitat; material: faeces | place: Austria | collected 2013 | reverse complement strand
CGATGCCCACTGCGACCCCGACGGCGACGCCCACTGCGACCCCCACCCCGAAACCGACGCCCACCGTGACGCCGATACCGGACGACGAGGAGAACAGCGAAAGCGAAGAAAAATTTGTAACCTTCGCGAAAGTCAATGCAGTTGCGGAGAGCGGCAAACCGGTAGACGGCACGACGTACACCTTCTACTTTGCCCCGCCTACCGACTGGGGCGAAGAGGTTGAATTCAGAGGCAAGCGCGGCTCGGGTAATGATGACAGGGATACTGAGATATTCTGCACAATGAACCGAGTCACAGGCTATAGGACCAATGATGGTACAAAACGCCCAATTTATTTCGTGCGTCTGCGATACAAAAATGGCGATGGATCGGCAGAATGTTCATGGGGCGGTTATGTATATATAAAGTTTACATCAAAATCAGGTGAGCATACCATTCAAATGAATGGGCCTAACAACTGGCTGTCTATTGATGCCATGGGGGACCATATCTTTGACGCAGGCGGGCTGAGTGATGGAACAACCATAGCATGGGACGGCAGTCGCCTGAAACCCTACGCCGAGGTCGCCCAGCAGATTCCCTACACCGACCAGGAAATCTCGTTTCAGAACAAAACGGGGAGCACTCTCACCGGTATCAAAGTGACGTTCTACGAAGAAGTCGATGGTAAATACACGGCAGTCGGCGAGACAAAGACCATTGAATCGCTTGCAGCAGGCGAAGTTTTTAAGGGAATCAAGATTCCGAGTGATTCTTGCCGCTATGTCAGATTCACCGATACAGCAGGCAAACCCATCGGCAAACAGTACTATAACTTCTACAACGATGACGTTGCTTCGGATGAGGTAGGTACATTCCAGTATAACGCCCAAACGAATTACTGCTTTATCTACAAAGGGCCGTCTGACGTCCAGTGGGGCGTGCCCAACACAACACGCGTTTACTTTGACGCGACGTTCTCGGATATGTCGTATAGTGGAGATTCCAAAGCCAAAACGCCAGACGGAATGCCGGGAAACGACGGAAAGCTTTACTATATCCTGACCGGGGAGGACAAAACGGAGCAGACAGGTGAGATGACCCGGCTGGAGGATCGTTCCGAGTCAAGACACCTTTGGTATGTAAATGCCCCGGACGGCTACACGAGCGTACAGTTCTCCGATACAGACCCCCTGCCGACGAGCAACGATATCAATGGCCGTGCAACGGCCAAGCTGACATGGGGGGAACTGAAAGAGCCGTGCTTCTATGCGGACACCGGCGATGACATTACCTACGTTGGTGGGTATCGTGGAGGCTATTGGGGTGAAAAATCTGATATCCGCGATGCGGAAGCGGGCAAGAAGGCTGAGGGCAAGGATGCGGAGATAGTAAAGCTGGGTACCGGCACCTTTACGCCGCAAAACAATGTGAAGTATATCGACAGTACCCTGTATGACTATTACTCGGATTACGAGCTGAACGGAAATACACGTGCCGATTATCTCCCAGAAGAAACCAAAACACATCGATCGTATGTTGAATTTGAGCAGTTTGACCGCGCATTGAGCGATTATTACAAGGATTATGAGGCATCGCCGACAGGGGAAAAGGTTCAGTATCCGTTGTATACAGGGCATTTCCAGCCAAATGGTATTGACAGTGACTGGTTTAGCAAGATTGCTGCTAATCTTGACTTGTATGGATGGGGCGGCAACTTGTATAATACGTTTATGGCAGTCAACAACGCAAATGTTGATACGTCGGGGGCAAGAATTGATCCGCATACAACCTTCCAAGGCTTGGTAAGCGATAAGCGCGACGGAAATCATAACCCGACCCTGTACGGAACAAATTTGGCAGAACCGCACTTTAATGAAAAATTTCTGACCGGAGATAACTCTGCAAAGGCTGTGCTGGGCAAGGTCTACAAAGATGTTGCGTTCCCTTTTAAGCAGAGCAACGTTTTTGATGGGACAAACAACGATGACAAGGAAGGCATAGCGCAGTATTGGTACTATGATAGCAAGGATACGCCGCTGTATTTGAAACAAGATACAAGCGAAGGAGGCGGCTATTACCTTGACAGCCCTATAGATGACGCTGAAAAAAAACACTCCCAGAATCGTAATACAGTAAATGGTGAGGAAGACGGCTACGGCTTCTTCCCCTTCAACCAATATGCACGCAATCATGTTATCAAGTACAACTACGGTTACGGTGCTAAACTGCAATTTGACTTTACACTGACCGATAACGGCCGGATTGTGGTTGGCTATGATAACAATGGAAATGAGCAAACCGTACCCATCAAGTTCTTCTTCTCCGGCGATGATGATGTGTGGGTGTTCATTGATGACCAGCTGGTGCTGGATGTCGGCGGTGCCCATGCAAAAGCGCAAGGTCTGCTGGAGTTTGGCAAGGACGAGAGCGGCAAAAACAACACCGTTACATCCTACGTCAGCAACATCAAAGCCAGCAACAACAAAGAGAGCAACAACCTATATTATGAGTCGCTGGACGGCAACACCAAAAAAGTAACTTTTAATAAGACAAATTATCAGTTCAACTGGAAGAGCAAAAACCAGATGCTGCTCCCCACGAACACCAAGCACACCCTTACCATGTACTACATGGAGCGCGGTATGTGGGAGTCCAACATGGCGGTGGCGTTCAACTTCCCGGACCATAACGAGCTGCAGGTGGAAAAACAGGTCGATGCGGCCGGGGTTCGCAAATTGCTGCAACCCTACTTCACGGATCCCAACCTCAAGTTCACGGTCGGCATCAAAAACTGGGCGACCCATTATGACGCACTGAACCAGACGGCAACAACGGATGCAGGCGGCAGCTCCGGCATCGGCTTTACGACCAAGCAGTATACCATCAAGGACTACGGCTCGGTAAATGAGGGCAAACTGATGGACGCGGACGGTGCGCAGTATACCACCAGCAAGGACGAAAAGACCTACGAGGTGAAAGACGGCAAGTTTACCCTGCAAAACGGCGAAACCGTCACCTTTGCGGACCAGTTCCGGCGCGGCAGTTATATCTCGCTGCAAGAGGACCTGCAAGAGGACGCCGACCAGAACCTGTATGACACCACCTGGGAAATCCACGAGAACGGCAAGCTCGTCACGCAAAGCGTGGACGATGACGCAGTTGACCTTGTAGCCAATCACCCGACAAAAATGCAGGGCGATGGCACAACCCCGGATGATGGCCGTAAGGAAGTGTACATAAAGGACACCAAAGACGGACAGCAAATCAATAACGACGGCTACACAACAACCCAAAAGCCGAAGGAAAACTCCATCGTGTTCCGCTCGTACAGTGACCCGGCGGGTACAGACCAGTTCACCAAGTTGAAGGTGAAATTCATCAACAAAGTCAAAACCGGCTCGCTGAGCATCACCAAACTGGTGCCGGAGGACGAGCAAACGACTTTGGGGGGTGAAACGTACACCTTTACCGTGCAGTACTCGAACATCGGCGGTATGCACCTGGAAGGCGAAGAGGTAGTAACCGAAACAGTTAAAGTTCCAGCCGGCCAAATCCGTACGCTGGACAAGATACCGATTGGCACGAAGGTTACAATCACAGAAAACACCCCGGCGAATCAGTATATCAAGAGCGTCACCGTGAACGGCGAACCGTCGGCAGACGGCGACAAAGCCTGCGTCAATATTGTTGCAGACACGCCGGACACGAGCGACAGCAGCAACACGACACCCGGCGTCCGGGTGGTGTTCACCAACACGGCACACAAGCCGATCGCTATTACTGTAAAAAAGACATGGCAGAATGCCGAGGGTGGCGAGCTTGCCGACGGCCTGCCGACATCGATTTGGATCAAATTGCAGCGCCGCCATAAGGGCAGTACGAGTGATACGGACTGGGAAAATGTGCAGGGCACGGCAGTTGAACTGAAGAAGGACAACGACACTGGAACGTGGACACACACGTTCCCCGGCATGGATGCCTATGACATCAGCGGCCCTACCTATTATGAGTACCGCGTGGTGGAATCAGATGCGAAAACTGGCGATTACAAAGCCAGCGGCACGCTGACGCTGGGCGGCTATAAGTACACAGTTGACAGCACCCCGCAAATCATAGCGGAAAAAGATGATTCGGTATCGCTTACCCTGACCAACACGCAGGTGCCGCCGGTGTATGAGCTGGCTATCACCAAACAGGGCCTTGACGAGAACGGCAGCAACCCCAAACTGCTGAACGGCGTGGAGTTCAAGCTGGAAAAGCTGAACGGCAACAACAGCGTTGATACGACGTTTAACAACAACGCTGGTTTCATGCACGGGACGACCAAGGGCGACGGCGACAACGCGGGCAAGTGCAGTTTTACAAAACTGTCTGAGGGCAGCTACCGTTTGACGGAGCTGAAAACCGTGGACGGCTACAACCTGCTGGCCGCACCGATCGAGTTTACCCTGCAAAACGGCCAATGCCTGATAAGCGGCGCAACACAAAACATTGTGGAAGGCGACCCCGCCAAGGGCTACAAGGTGAGTTTGATCATCAACAACCGCAAGGGCTTTACGCTGCCGCACACCGGCGCGGACGCCCCCAGCCTGTGGCTGCTGATCGGCCTGCCGCTGCTGGTGGCCGGGCTGCTGGTGCTGGTATTCCGCTACAATCGGAAAGGGGGCAAGCGTTCCTGATATGGCCCCCGATTTCCCCGCTACGATAATCTTAAAAAGAAAGAGGTTATGACAGATGAAACTAAAACGTTTCCTTACCGGCGTCCTCAGCGCCGTAATGGCCCTCAGCGTCTGCGCCCTCCCCGCCGCCGCGGCGGATGAAGGCGACGCGGGCGCAACGACGACCAAGACTTCCACTAGCACGATTGATAAAACGCAAAAAGGTAAGGTTATCATCCACAAGTACGTGATGACCGATACCAAACAGGCGACAACGACCAGCAATGGCGAAGAAACCGATAAGATTCCCAATGGGGCACTGGCGGCACCTGGCGCAGAGTTCACTTTGTATAAGGTTATGGGAATTGATGACCTTATTTCGTACTATAATGGTGATTTGACAGCCTATAAGTATACGGAGAACGGCGACGAAAAGACTATCGACTACACCAAGAAGGCTCCCGAAGCTAGTGACTTTATTGATAGCGACAAGAAAATAAAACCAAGCATGGTTGTTGATAATGTAACGAATCGTACGCAGGAAACGAAGGCAGACGGTGTTGCGACGTTTACTAATCTTGAACTTGGTTTGTATGTTGCAATCGAGACGGAAACGCCAGCCTCTGTTACACAGGCGATTGACCCCTTCCTGATTTCTGTGCCTATGACCAGAATTAAGGAAGGTACAACAACTGCCCCGACGGAATGGCTGTATGAAATCAACGTTTACCCCAAGAACAGCACGGCAACAGGCGCAGTTACGCTGAAAAAGATGGGCGTCGTGGGCAGTGACACGGCAACGGCGACTGGAGTTGCAAACGTCAAGTTTACGCTGGAACGTCTGCGCGATGGCGAAGATATTGACAGTGGCACTGCAACTTGGACAGCTGTCAATAACAATGAGGGGAATAATACGTATACGACGACAGCACTTAATGGCGAAGTTACGGTCAGTGACCTGATTCCGGGCACTTATCGCTTTACTGAGGTAGGGTATACGACGGAAAAAGGCGAGAGATACATTATTAACAATGGAACAAAGTATGTTTTTATTGTTGCGCGTGATGGAACTACGGTGAAGTTGAGCAAGCCTACTGGTGAGGAAGAGAATACGGACTATGTAGTCAGCGATTCCACCACTGGCCAAAATGCAAGTATTACGGTTTACAACTATGCACCCGATGTGAAAAAACAGGTTGAGAAATGTACCACTCCGGGAACGTACCAGAAAGCTGCCGACTATAGTGTTGGTGATACCATTAACTACAAGGTTGATGTGACCATCCCGAAAAATATTAGTGAATTAAAGGTCTTTACCCTGACAGATACGCCGACAAACTTGAAGGATGACGTAAACAGTATCACAATCTATACCGATGATGCGATGACGAAGTCTCTTGACACGACGGCATATACAAAGGCTGAGGATACTGGTGCCAATACAAATGGTTTTGTAATCACTTTCAAGCCGGAAAAGCTGGTCGATGAAAGAGGCAAAGCGATTGAAAAACTCTATGTCAAATATACGGCCACTCTTTTGGGTACAGCAGTGACGACTACCGATGGCAACTCCAACAAAATCGACCTGACTTACTCCAATAAAACAGGCTTGAATGATACGAATAAGGACGACGACAGCAACAAGAATCACATTAAGGATAGTGCGGTTGTTTATACTTTCAAAATTGATATCAAAAAGGTCGATGGTCAGAATAAACCACTTACAGGTAAAATTGTAACATTTGACCTGTACAAGGAAGTTGGACCTTACGATGACAATACAGCGGCAACAAATGCCGGGGCACTTGACCGTACTAAGGCAAAGCAGTTGGGCTTTGATACTACGAAGACAGATTACAAACTTATTAAGAACAATTTGACTGTTAATGAAAAGGGTGAGGTGTCTCATTCTGGCCTGTCCAATGGCAATTACTGGCTGGTTGAGACAAAGACGGAACCCGGTTACAACCTGTTAGCAAAGCCTGTCAAGGTCGAGTTGAGCATTGCTTATAAGACAAGCTGGTCTGAAACGAAAGAATATAATGATGGTGTGTTGGTAAAGCATGAACTTACCAAGAAGGATGAACAGTTTAAACTGAATGAAAGCACTGAGATGAATGGCGGAAAGCAAGAAGGTGAAAACGGTACAGGCTCCAAGTCGATTGTTGTCGTCAACAAGAAGGGCTTCCAGCTGCCTGTCACCGGTGGTTTTGGCACACTCCTGTTCAGCGGTATCGGCGTGCTGCTGGTGCTGGCCGGTGTGGCGGTGCTGTTCAGCATGAAAAAGAAGAACGACCGCGCTTAAAACCGCATGATGCAAACACCAAAAGATAATTAGAAGGGTAAACCCATAGGGGAAGGGCCGGGATTGGCTCTTCCCCTATGGTGGTTATGGGGGTATAATATAAGGCAAGGGGGATATGGCGGCGGGGTGGAATCCCTCCGGCCGCCGATGGCGGCCACCGCTCCCCTTCCGGCGCTTCGCGCCACCTCCCCCATCCCGGGGGAGTCTGTCTTTGACAAGGGCGGCTTGCGGGCCGATGCAGGCATCGGCCCCTGCAAATTGCCACAGATATTTCCCCCCACGAACAGAAAGGCACACCTATGGATACCACAGGCAAATTAAAACTTGGATTTGCGGCGCTGATGATTCTGTCGGGCATCGGCGTGGCGATGTACCCGGTCGTCAGCAACGCGGTGGCACAGCGCCATGCGTCGGCGGTCATTGACAGCTACGACGATACCGTCCAATCCATGGATACAGAAAAGCTCGATGCTGCAAAAGAAGCGGCCCGCAGCTACAACGAACAGCTCAGCAATGCCGTGGGCCGCGACGCGGCGGGCGAAGCCGCCGACACCGGCACAAGCTATGTGGACCTGATGGACGTGGGCGAGAGCCTGGGTTACATAAAAATCCCCAAAATCGACGTCAATCTGCCGATTTATGAGGGCACCAGCGACGAGGTGCTGCTCAAGGGCGTCGGCCATCTGGAAGGGTCGAGCTATCCGCTTGGCGGCGACAGCACCCACAGCGTGCTGACCGGCCACCGCGGTCTGGCCGAGGCCGTCCTGTTTACCGATTTGGACAAAATGCAGGAAGGTGACAAATTTTACCTGCACGTCATGGACGAAGTCCTAGCCTACCAGGTCGACCAGGTCAAGGTCGTGGAGCCGGAACACACCGAGGATTTGGAAATCATCCCCGGCGGGGACTACTGCACCCTTGTCACCTGCACGCCCTATGCCATCAACACCCACCGTATGCTGGTGCGCGGCGTGCGCGTGCCCTACAACGGCGAGGATGAGGACGCCGACACCCCGCAGGCCGTGCAGTACCAGGCATTGAACACCGGCAACATCGTCAAGCGCGTGGTGGACGCCTGGCCGTGGATCAGCGTGACCGGCAGTATTATCATCGGCGGCGAGGCACTGCTGCTGCTTTTGCTGCTGCACCGCTGCAAAAAGCGCGAGGAGGAAGACTGATGAAACGCCTGCTGCTGCAAATTTTTGCGTGGCTTGCCATACTGGTGGGCGCGGGGCTGATGCTGCAGCCGACGGTCAGCCAATACCTGACCCGCCGCAAAAGCACCGCCGCTGTGGAAACCTTTGTGCAGTCTGCCGCCGAGTCCGCCGCCGTGGCCGCTGACGACCCGACTGCAGAAAACACGCGCCCCTACGCGGATTTATACGCCGCACTGCAAGCCTACAACGTGGAAATCTACGCCGCGGGGCAAAGCGGGCTGAAGGACCCCTTTGCCTACGAGACGCCCGCCTTTGACCTGACGGCCTACGGCCTGCCCGATGATATGATCGCCGCGCTGTGGGTGCCGCGCCTGGATTTAGATTTGCCGGTGTATCTGGGGGCCAGCACCGAAAACATGGCCCGGGGCGGCGCACTGCTGGGGCAGACCTCGATGCCGCTGGGCGGCGCGAACACCAACACGGTCATTGCCGCCCACCGCGGCTACTACGGCGCGGAGATGCTGCGCAACGTGCAGCAGATACAGATCGGCGACAAAATCACCCTGACCACGCCGTGGGAGACCCTGGCCTACCGCGTGTGTGAGTTGAAAATTATACAGCCGGACGACATAAATACGATACTGATACAGCCGGGACGGGATCTGTTGACCTTGACGACCTGCCACCCCTACACCCAGAACACCCAGCGCTACCTGGTCATTGCCGAGCGTGACCCCGACGCCGCCCCCGCCACCCATGAGGAAGATTTGGCCGAGTGCGCGGGCAGCTGGGACGCCGCGCCCCGCCAGGTGACGGTGGAAAGCCCCGACGGCACCGCCGCCGTGGAGGAGATCGCGCCCGAGAGCATCAACCCGCTGCCGAACGAGGGCAGCGGCGAGGATGCGGGCGGGGCGTACTCCAACTGGATGATCTGGCTGGAAAACAACGCCCTGTGGGCAGGAATTGTGCTGATTGCCGCCGTGGTGGGATGCGGGCTGATCCTGCGCCGCCACAGAAAGGACTGACCGATGCAGACACGAGAAAAAGCGCTGGCCGTGACGGCCGAGGTGGGCAAGGCCGTACTGGGCAAGCCCGAAGCAATTTTGAAAATCATGATGGCAATGCTGGCCCGCGGCCATGTGCTGGTGGAGGATATCCCCGGCGTGGGCAAAACCACACTGGCCCAGGCGTTTGCCCGCGCTATGCAGCTGACCCAGAACCGCGTGCAGTTCACACCGGACGTATTACCGTCTGATATTGTGGGGTTTTCGCTGTACCAAAAAGAGACCGGTAAGTTCGTTTACCACCCCGGCGCGGTGGCCTGCAACCTGTTTTTGGCCGATGAGATCAACCGTACCAGCGCCCGCACCCAATCCGCCCTGCTGGAAGTCATGGAGGAAGGTGCGGTGACGGTGGACGGCGTGACCCGCAAGCTGCCCCAGCCCTTCACCGTCATGGCGACGGAAAACCCGGTTGGCTCGATCGGTACGCAGATGCTGCCGGAGTCGCAGCTCGACCGTTTTATGGTCTGCGTGGTCATGGGCTACCCCGACACCGAGGCCGAAATGGAGATTTTGACCCGCCAGCCGCGCCACGGTCTGCTGGACCGCGTGCAGCCGGTCATGGACCAGAACGACCTGCTGACCATGCAGGCCGAGGTGGACAACATTTATATGAGTGAAGAAATTTTGCGGTATATCGTAGAGCTTTCCCAGGCGACCCGCAAGGACGCACGGCTGGCGCTGGGGCTTAGCCCCCGTGCGTCGCTGGCCGTGGCCGGTATGGCGCGGGCCGCGGCGTACCTCTCGGGGCGGGAGTTTGTCGTGCCCCAGGATGTGACCGCGATTTTTGCCGACACCGCGCACCACCGCGAAATAATCCAGCAGATCAAGTTCGCGCACCACCGCCTGAGCCTGACCGAGCAGGCCCGCACCGGCGGGGAGACGGTGGAAAACGTGATCGCCGACGTGCTGCACACTGTGCCGCGCCCCCGCCCGGAGAAACCGACCCATGGCAGGTAAGGTGGGCTGCGGCCTGCTGCTGGCCGTGCTGTTTTGCGCCGCCGCGGTCAGCCGTGCGCCGTTTGTGGTGTTCCTGCTGGCGCTGGCGATGGTGTTCACCGCGTTTTTGTGGTGGGACGCCCGCACGCTGCGGCGGCAGGTGAC
>OLOS01003141.1_pt1 | contig 10286 bp, 7 predicted proteins | sample 1672631 | NCBI WGS metagenome assembly OLOS01 (sample SAMEA3136707, study PRJEB25190) | human gut metagenome | biome: human gut; feature: human-associated habitat; material: faeces | place: Austria | collected 2013 | reverse complement strand
AGCGCTTTGGTCACCTTTTTGTCAAATTTAGAAGAGGTGCTGTACTGCACCCGGTATCCGGAAACAGAAGGCGCCTTACTCCATTTGGCAGTAAAACCTAAACGCTCCGCGGAAACAGACTTAAAGTTCACTTTCGCCACCTTGGTGGTAACAGATTTGGCGCTGCTCCAACTGCTGTACTTTTTCTTTTTACCGCTGGTTTTATAGGTGCGCACACGCACATAATACTTGGTTTTGCTTTTCAGACCGCTGACCGTCTTGGCCGTAGTCTTATCTTTCTTGGCCGTAGCGGTTTTGCTGGTTTTGGAAGTAAATTTGGAGGAGGTGCTGTACTGCACCTGCTATCTAAAAGCAGAAAAAAGAGACTCCTGCGAGTCTCCTTTTTTATTTCTATTATAAGTATCACCAGCGCCAGGTTGCCCTCGTCACGGCTGACGATATGCAGCGGCTGATCCACCGGAACCTTGTCCTCCTGGGCAGTGCCCACCAGGCGCACCTGATCCACAGATAAGAAGCCGTTGGTATGCCAGCTAATCAACTGACGGTTGCGCCGGGGAAATGGACTTAAATCATATACTCAATGGTGTTCTCCGGAGTGAGCATAGTCTCCGTATTATATAGCACCACCGCTTCCCTGCCCTTCTGCTCTGCAAAGGCATACAAGGTCTGCGTCTCTCCGTTGAGCATAGACTGGGGCAAAACGCGATTATACGCAAAGGGGTGGTCCACATCAGTCACAACAGACGAATCATTAAAGCCCTCCGTCACATAATATGGATCAAACAGGTAGACCCTGCCGTCCCGCTCGCCGGTAAGCAGCACATAGTGCCACTCGTCTAAAAACAAGCGCACCACGACGGCGCCGCCCCGATGGAGAGCGTCTGTTATAGGGCTTTGCTGACCCATATATACCCGATCGCCGGTGTAATACTCGGTGATGATCGGCAGCCGTCCTGCCTGTCCAAAGCCGGACAACCAGCTGCTCAGGAACATCATCGCCGTGCAGGAGGTGCCGCTTTTGCCAAAGGCGCCGTCCGGGCTGAATGCGTCCAGAGAAAACAGCATAATATTTCGGATCAGCTCCGGCGGGATCTGCTCCCGCTCAAAGAGGAAGCTCACCGCATTAAGCATAGAGGTAGGGCCGCAGTCATAATCGGAAATTTGATAACGCAAAGGGCTCTTCATCAGTCTTGCTTCTCCATTAATGCCTGCGCCAGCCGGGCTGCCTTGCACAGTTCCTCCACAGTAGTGTATTCGTTCACAGCGTGGCAGTTATTCATAGCCGTAGCCACCACCAAACCCTGTATGCCGTGCGCGGACAGAATATTACAGTCACTGCCGCCGTAAGTGTCCGTAAACCGAGGCGCAACTCCCACAGCTGCGCAGGCCCGTCTGAACCGCTGGGCAACAGGTGCGTCCGTGTCGACTCGATAACCGGTAATATGTATGGTATGGTTAAAATTCAGTTTGGCGTCCACCGCCTGTGCCTGCTCCACAAACTCGCTGTGAATTTCGTTGAGTCGATCCAGGGCATCCTGATGGCACAGGGCACGAATTTCGCCGGTGACGGTGCAACTGTCCGGCACAATGTTGGTGGCGCGACCGCCGGAAATGGTGCCCACATTTACCGTTACATCGCCCCATCGCCCACTGGGAAGATTGGCAACTGCGGCAGCAGCCACCTGAATGGCGTGCACGCCGTCCTCCGGCGCAAAGCCAGCGTGGGCTGCCTTGCCCACCACCTCTGCGGAAAAAGTAATCAACGTAGGCGCTGCCACAGCACAGTCCCCTACCGGGCCGGACAAATCCATCACATACGCCGTCTTGGACTGCAGGCGCTGCGCATCAAACGCCTTAGCACCCACGCAAAAATGCTCCTCTCCGGTGGTAAACAGCAGTTCCAGCGTCGGATGGGTTGCGCCGCTCTCTAACAGAGAAGCCACACCCTCTAAGATTGCCGATACACCGGCAAAATCATCAGCACCTAATACCGTATCACCACAGGAGGTAATGCGACCGCTCTCGTCCGTGACTGCCTGCTTGCCCCGGGACGGCTCCACCGTGTCCATATGGGCAGCAAAGAGCACCGGCTCCAGCGAGGGATCACCGGGAATGGTTGCCAGCAAGTTGCCGCAGGTACCGCCGGTGGCAGCGGCGGAATCGTCTTCCGCCACTTGCACGCCCAGCGCCGTCAATCGTTCCTTAATGTAACGGCAAACCGCCTGCTCGTCAAAGGAGGGGCTATCCAGTGCTACCAGATCCGTAAATGTCTTCACCAATCGTTCTTTGTTCATCCTATATCACCATTTCCTACAAATGTTCTATGATTTAATGATACAACCCTGTGGGTTGCCTGTCAATATAAAAAGAGCAGAAAGACACACTCTCTGCTCTTACCGTTTCCATTTACGGATTGATTTGCAGCTGCACGCCGTCGTCACCTGCAGTCAATGCAATCGCCTGGATGTCCTGATCCTGATGGAACACCAATGCACTTGCCAGCTGATCTTCCACCTGGCGACGCACCGCGTCACGCAAACCGCGGGCGTTCTTCTTGGAACCATAGGCGATCTTTGCCAAATACACCGGCACACTATCGTCATAGGTCAGGGTAATGCCCTTGTCCTGCATGCCGGGCACCAGTTCATCCACCATCAAGCGGGCGATCCGCTGGAAGTTCTCAAAGGTCAGCTTGTTAAAGACGATCACCTCGTCCACACGACCCAGGAATTCCGGACGCAGGAAGCGCTCCAGGGCTTTCATGGTCACGTCCCGGTTCATATCCGCCTGGGACTTGCCAAAGCCCACAGTGGCAGCGTCGGTCGATCCGGCATTAGATGTCATCACAATAATGGTATTTTCAAAATTCACCGTGCGGCCCTGTGCATCAGTGATCCGACCCTCGTCCAGAATTTGCAGCAAAATGTTCAGCACATCTTTATGCGCCTTTTCAATCTCGTCAAACAGAATCACGCTGTAAGGCTTGCGCCGTACTTTCTCTGTCAACTGTCCGGCGTCGTCATAGCCCACATAGCCGGGAGGCGAGCCAATGATTCGAGAGACAGAAAACTTCTCCATATACTCGCTCATATCCAGGCGGATCAGGGCGTCCGGGGTGTCAAACATATAGGCGGCCAACTGCTTAACCAGCTCCGTCTTGCCTACGCCGGTGGGACCCACAAAAATAAAGGACTGGGGCCGCTTGCGGGGACTGATTTGTACGCGGCCTCGGCGCACGGCTGCGGCAACCTTTTCAATGGCTTCATCTTGGCCGATGATATGCGCTTTCAGTTCCGGCTCCAAACCGGCCAGTTTTTGAATATCCCCCTGCTCGATTTTTGCAGCAGGGATCCCTGTCCACATGGAGATCGCGCTGGCAATATCCGCCTCCAGCACCTGATTGTCTTTGGCCTTTTCCTGTAAAGCAGGCAGCTTTTCGTCAATGGCCATCACTTCGGTTTTCAGTTTGGAGATCAGCTCATAGTCAATCTGCTGGTCCTCCTCTGTGGGTTCAGACAGATTTTCAATATTCTCCTGCAAATTCCGTTTTTTGTCTTCCAGAATCTGCGCCTGGCTGATGGCCGGGTTGCGCAAATTGGCGCAGGTGCAACTCTCATCCAGCAAGTCAATGGCTTTATCTGGCAGGTAACGGTCTGTTACATACCGCTCGCTCATCAGCACCGCTTTATAAACCAAAGTGTCGGAAATTTGCACCTTGTGGTACTGCTCGTAGTAGCCCTTAATGCCCAGCAGCATTTTGTAGGCATCCTCCACGGATGGCTCCTCGATCTTCACCGGTTGGAACCGGCGCTCCAAAGCGGCATCCTTCTCTATAAACTTACGATACTCGGTAAAGGTCGTAGCGCCGATCACCTGAATTTCGCCGCGAGAGAGCGCAGGCTTCAGGATATTTGCTGCGTTCATGGTGCCCTCACTGTCGCCGGTGCCAACCAAATTGTGCACCTCGTCAATGAACAGAATAATATTGCCCTGGGCCTTCACCTCGTCCACCAGACCCTTGATCCGGCCCTCAAACTGGCCACGGAACTGGGTGCCGGCCACCAGTGCAGTCAGGTCCAGCAAATAGATCTCTTTGTCTGCCAGGCGCGCGGGCACCTGCCCCTTAGCAATGCGAATGGCCAGCCCCTCGGCAATGGCAGTCTTACCCACGCCCGGCTCGCCGATCAGGCAGGGGTTATTCTTGGTACGGCGGCATAGGATTTGTACCGTGCGGGAGATTTCCTGCTCTCTGCCGATAATGGCGTCCAGCTTGCCGTCCCGGGCTTTGCCGGTTAGGTTGGTGCAGTAGGTGCTTAGATACTTTTTGCCGTCGTCTTTTTGGCGTTTGTTGCCTTTTTTCCCACGCTTCTTGCCCTGCTTTTGACCGCTTTCATTCTCATCCACAGCCAGTTCTCCGGCGTCGCCAAAAAGATTGGCAAAGGGCATGGTCTGGGCGCCGTCCATATTCTCCGAGTTGAACATCCCGCTCATATCGCCAAAGTTAAAATCGCCCATATTCTCCATAAACTGGCTCATCTGCTCAGACGCCTGCTCCAGTTCTTCGTCAGAGATGCCTAGCTTGTCAATCATCTGGTTAATAGAGCCGATATTCAGCTCCCGGGCGCACTGAATACAAAGCCCCTCCGGCTTTACCTCATCGCCCTCCATTTTTTGAATATAGATCACCGCCGGGCGTTCACCGCAGCGGGCACACATCTGTTGTTTCATAAATCGATCTCCTGATGAATATTGCTTATTTAGCAGTGTTTTGTGCCTTGTTCTCTTTCAGCTGCTTCAAAAATCCCGGCACATAGCCCAGGAGAGATACCAAGGCTGACACAGCGGACAGTGCCACCAGCACCCAGGTCACCACGGACGGCAGCGTAAAGTGGGTCACATTACACAAAGCGCCGTTCTCGCCAAAGGCTAAAATAATAATCATAGCAATGTAAAACACATTGGTGGCTACCTTGCCCCAGATCTCTGCTGCGGTGGGGCGCATACCCTTGGACAGCAGCAGCGCGCCGCCCAGCAACATCAGCACCTCTTTTACAATAAAGAAGAAAAACAGATACTTAATGGGGTTCTCCCAGTAGGTGTACAACAGCACGATTACAATCGCCATTTGGGACAGCTTATCCGCAATGGGGTCTAAGATCTTTCCCAAATTACTCACTTGATTAAACTTGCGGGCAATCTTGCCGTCGAACAGGTCGGTTAACGCAGCGCAAATCATCACGATCACCGCCACCAGTTGATGTCCCTGAACAAACAGCACAGCAAACACCGGGATCAGTGCAATGCGGATAAAGGACAGCCAGTTGGGAATGGTATTCCAGCCGTCAAACAGGTCGTGCACATTTTCTTTTAATGTAGACATAACAGGTCCTCCTATAGTGTGGGAAGCAAAGTTTCCATGTATTCTAAAATGGCGCTGTCTGCAAAGAACGCATATACGCCGTTATCTTTCGGCAGCCAGTTGTTACCGGCCAGGTACGCCCAAACGCCGCTGACCAGTACCAAAAACAGACACCCCTTAACCAGCCCAAAGGCACCGCCCAATAGGCTGTTGGTCCGGGTAAACACCGTATTTTTGCCCTGCTTCTTCCTTAGCATAGCGGAAAGCAACCAACAAATCAAGGCAATAATTATGAACGATAATAAAAATAATGCGATTTTTACCAGTAAGCAAGCCGCCGGTTCCACCAACTGCTGCATTACAAAATCCGCGGCAGTTTTGGCACTGCCTTTTTTCAGCGCGGCGAAGTCAAAATCCCCTTGCAACGCCTGGGGCAGAGCCTGCATTTTCTCCTGCAAGGCAGCCATAAAGGTGTCCACGCCGGAGGCGCCGGCGATTTTCTCCTGCACTTTGGCAAGGGCCTTTGGCTCCACCAGCTTGTCATACACCACTTGGTAATACTGATGGCTGACGAACAGAGACACAGGCACGCCAACAGCGTATTTGGCTGTGCCGATCAAACCGGACAGCAGCCCCCGTCGAAAGCCCCATACCGCCATAAGTACCACCAGGGCGATCAATATATAATCCAAAATACTCAAGACTTGGTCTCTTCTTTCTCAATCACAGACTGGCGCTGCACAAACACATTGGAGGACATCATGGTGATGGACCGGACTGCGTCCGTACAATCCGCTGTATGTACTACACTGCCGTCTGACAGCTTATAAATTTTGATTTTATCGGCAAAAAGCACGGCTACCCGACTGCCGGAGGCAGACAGATCCTTGATCGCGCCCTGCACGGTAAAGGGCTTTTGCACCTTGCCGCCGGCGGTGATCCGCGCTACGGTATTTTGCGTGGCATTGCTATAGGAACTGTACGCCACCACCAAATCGCCGCTGGCGCTATAATCATAGGCCACCGTTTGCACTTCGCCGTTTTTCAGCACCGTCTCCAGCTTATCTCCGTTTACCACGCTGACAAAGCTGCTGCCCACCACATACAGGCTGCTGCCCCGATAGGCTATGTCCAGCACCTGGGTGCCGGGCAGGTCAAAGCTGGCATAAGGCTCTGTGTCCTTTACACGCATCAAATAGAGTTTTGGCTGCAAGCGTGCATCCTTACTGTTCATGGCTACAAAAGCGACTTGACTGCCGTTGTCCCGAATGGCAATGTTGGTCACAAAGCCATAGGACAGGCTGTATTTCATCTTATCCGCGCGGGTCTTGGTGATCACCTGAACATCGCTGCGTTTATCCGCAGACTGAGTGGCGTAGACCACCTTGCCGTCGTCCGCCACATCGGCGCACAACAGGCCGGTCTTGCTCTCAATCTCATACAAATTCTCACCACTGTAATCCAGCCGTAGCTTGGAGCCGCCTTGGTCATACGTAACCAGATACGAGTCAGAAGCGGCGGTAATCGGATTGGCATAACCGTGTACAGCAGTGAATTCCTCCTTGCCGTCTGATGGGTTCAGTACAGTTATGGAGCCGCCGGTGAGCACCGCCAACTTAGCGCCCTGTTTATGAACCGTAACGCCATCGGAGCCGTCCAGCGCATAAGGAAAATTGCCGGTGAGCACGGACGATGTGCCGCTGCCGCCCCTCAGGCTGCCGAAATCCACCTCGCACAGCTTTAGGATCACAATTGCCGCCAACAGCACAGCCAGCACAATCCATACGATCCTGCGTACTTTTTTATCTTTTTGGCGCTTGCGTTCCCGCCGAAGCGCCTGCCGGTCTTCCGCTTCCACAAAAGCACCGCCTTTCTGTTTACATCTTAAAGTCTGCCGGGTCGTACTCAACCCGGTTCAGGTACAGCCCCTGGGGCGGCGCCGTCTTACCGGCGCGAATGCGCTCCCCACTTTCAATAATCGCCGGCAAATCCGCCGGGTCAATCTTGCCCTCACTGACAAAAAGCAGCGTGCCAACGAGAATGCGTACCATATTGTATAGAAAGCCGTCTGCGCTGACCTTAAACAGTACCATATCCCCTTGCCCTTCCGATCTTGCCGCTCTACGGTAAAGGCGGTAATGGTGCGCACTGTGTCCTCCACATCGCTGCGTGCACTGCAAAAGCCGCGAAAATCGTGGGTGCCCAGGAACGCCTTGACCCCCTGCTGCATGCGCTCCAAATGAATTGGGTAGCGGTACTGGTACGCATAGCGCAGCAAAAACGGATCTCGAATGGCACCGTTGTATAGTTTATACACATATTCTTTCTCACGGCAGCAGTACCGGGGGTGAAAATCAAGAGGAACCTCTCGGCAGTCCAGTACCGCAATATCCTTGGGCAGCACCGTATTCAGCGCCCGCACCACACCGTCACAGGCAATGGACAGCTCTGTTTGGAAACTGACAAAGTAACAATTTGCGTGCACACCGCTGTCTGTGCGGGAGCAGCCCTTTACCGGCAGCCGCGCGCCAAACACCTTTTCTACCGCGTTTTGGAACACTTCCTGCACGGTAACGGCATTTTTTTGCACCTGCCAGCCGTGGTAATCTGCGCCGTCATATCCAATGTTTAACAACAAATTCCGCATAACTTAAAGCACCGAACCTAAAAAGTGATTCACCACAAAAATGCCTGCAATATACAGCACCACCGCCGCCAGCGCAAAAAAGTCACCGGTATGCAGGTGCATTTCTTTCATCTTGGTACGCCCGGCACCGCCACGATAGCAGCGGCACTCCATAGCGTCCGCCAGCTCATTGGCGCGGCGAAAAGAGGAGATGAACAAAGGAATCAAGATGGGCACCAATCCTTTGGCTCTGCGAATCAGTCCCCCGCTCTCCATATCGGCGCCCCGAGATTTCTGCGCCGCCATAATTTTGTCGATTTCCTCGATCAAAGTGGGAATAAACCGCAGGGCGATTGTCATAGTCATAGCAATCACATGCACATCAATCTTAAACACTTTTAGGGGTTTAAGCAGCCGCTCCAGAGCGTCCGTCAATTCCGTAGGCGAAGTGGTGTAAGTCAGCAGACTGCCTACAATCACCAACTCAATAATGCGCACAGCCATAAAAACGGCAGTCATCACACCATCCATGGTGATCTTCAGCTTGCCAAGGCTCACCAGCGGCTCACCTTCGCCGTAAAACAGGTTAATAACGCCGGTAATGAGAATAATCACGACCAGGGGCTTAATGCTCTTCAAGATGGTTTTAGGCGGTATCTTAGACAGACCCACTGCCAGAATCATAAAGACGATGGCCAGCCCCAGGGACCAAAAGTTCTTGCACAAGAACACCGCCACCACCATCAAAAAGGTGAGCACGATCTTCATACGAGCATCCATACGGTGCACCGGGGAATTGCCGGGAAAATACTGACCAATGGTCATACTGGAATTCACAGGCGAACCCCCTCTCTCTTTAGGCGCTGAAATTCGCGCACGCCGTCGTCAACCGTAAAAATATCCGTGCGGCACGGTACGCCACGCCGCCGCAGTTCCAAGAAAATATCCGTTACCTGGGGCACATTCAGCCCCATTTGGCGCAGTTCCTCCGCATTGGCGTACACATCGGCAACCGGGCCGTAGGCGGCCACCTGCCCCCGGTGCATCACCAACACGCGGCGGCAAATGCGCGCCACATCTTCCATGGAGTGGGAGACGAAGAGCACCGTTGCCCCGGTACGGTCTCGGTAACTACGGATCAGATCTAAAATTTGATCCCTTCCGCGGGGGTCCAACCCGGCGCAGGGCTCGTCTAAAATCAAAACCTTTGGCTCCATTGCCAAAATGGACGCAATGGCCACACGGCGCTTTTGCCCACCGGACAGATCAAAGGGCGATTGCTCCGCAAAATCACGGGGCAGACCCACCAATTCCATAGAATGGAACACCCGGCGGCGAATTTCCTCGCTGTCCAGTCCCATTTGCTTGGGACCGAAAGCGATCTCTTTATATACATCTTCTTCAAAAATTTGGTACTCCGGGTACTGAAAACACAATCCTACTTGAAAGTGTACACGGCGAATTTGCTTGCGGTTTTGCTTACTCCAAATATCCGCGCCGTCCACATAGACTTTGCCGCTTTGGGGCTCTATCAGGCCGTTTAGGTGCTGGATGAGCGTGGATTTTCCGGAGCCGGTGTGACCGATAATGCCGACAATCTCGCCCTCCTCCACAGAGAAAGACACATCCTGCAGCGCCGCCGTTTCAAATGGCGTACCCACACTGTAACGGTAATTGAGTTTTTCACAGGTCAGTACAGCCAAGTTTTTGTTCCTCCAAGTTGGAAATCAATACATCCACGCATTCCGCAGTGTTCAAAACCGCGTGTTCGGCAAAGCCAAGCCGATCCGCCAGTTCCGTTGCCTGGGGCACATCGAGGCCCAGGGCCTTTAGCTCATCCACATGGGCAAAAACCGCCCGGGGAGCGCCGTCCAGTCGGATCACACCGTCGTCCATCACCACCACCCGATCGGCTTGCACCGCCTCATCCATATAATGGGTAATGAGCAGAATGGTGATCCCCTCTTCTTTGTTCAGTTTCTTCACGGTGTCCAGCACTTCTCGGCGGCCGCTGGGGTCCAGCATCGCCGTAGGTTCGTCCAGTACAATGCACAGGGGCCGCATGGCGATAATGCCTGCCACGGCTACCCGCTGTTTTTGCCCGCCGGAAAGCTTGGAGGGCGATTTCAATCGCTCCGCATACATGCCAACTGTCTTCAGCGCAGCATCCACCCGGCGGCGACATTCCTTTGGCTCCACGCCCAAATTCTCCACCCCAAAGGCCACATCCTCCTCTACAATAGAGGAGACGATTTGGTTGTCCGGGTTTTGGAACACCATACCCACCTTGCGGCGCGCGTT